>CEPW01081214.1_pt1 | contig 39037 bp, 14 predicted proteins | sample 356211 | NCBI WGS metagenome assembly CEPW01 (sample SAMEA2620021, study PRJEB7988) | marine metagenome | biome: marine biome (ENVO:00000447); feature: deep chlorophyll maximum layer (ENVO:xxxxxxxx); material: "saline water (ENVO:00002010), including plankton (ENVO:xxxxxxxx)" | depth 25 m
AAGAATACAGAGACTGATGTAAGGAATACACCACCTTCTTCATCAACCAGGAAAGATTGTGCAAGAGGGTCCCACCAACCAACCTGTCTAGATTCTGTCCGAGTCGAGCTGACTGTCCGATCTTGACTTACAGTATCTCTAACAATATCTGCATTTCTGATAGCAAGGACGTTTTCTTGGACAGTATTCAAGGTACCTGCTGCAGCATATTCTGCCTGTGCGGCAGATGCAACAGCACCAGGAAGACGTGAATCATCTTCGTTAGTTGTAAATCTAATGACTCTAGTGCCAGTATTCCAACGAGGATTGGTATCGACACCAGGATCAGGAATAGCAAAGGATCCTCGGTATTGTCCAAGTCTATCTGTGACGATTCTTCTATTTTGGACAACAGCAGTTGCACCAGATTCACCCTCAAGGATTTCTCCAACTTGGACATTTCCGAAGAATGACCCCTGTGCTTGCTCTGCAAGAGAAATGGTGTCAATATTCAAGAATGCTGTTGTGGATGAGTATGATGTGGGCATAGCAGCATCATCATACGGATTAAATTTGAAGTAGTCATCAGGTGCAGCAACTCTAAACTTACAACCACTAGTAAGACCAGTTACTGTCTCGCCAATAACGAAAGGAGTTGAGTTTGTCCGACTATCTGTAGAGGGATCTTTGATCAATTCAATAACCTTGGGGACAAGGAAATCATCAATCTTCTGACCATCAAAGAATGCAAAGAAGGATGTCCGAGGTTTCATACGGACAATATTAACATCAACGTTTCTAGATCTAATCCAAGGAATTGCAGTAGAGGAAAGGACACTATCTCCAAGAGATTGGCGATCAATCCTGGGGACAACTCTTGTCCGAATACCAGTCCTAGACAGAGATGTAGTGGTGGTGGTTGTGACGTTTTGCATAACTCGTCTACCACGACCAGGACGGAAGTTAGCAAACGTATGCTCTCTCCAAGATCCACCTGCAACAGGTCCACTAGTGGAGCTCCAGTTAGTCCTCCAGGCATTCCACTGAATAGGTGCAAAACCATTCTGATCAACATTCAGTCTTTCCTGAGTTGCCCTAAAGTCACCTTCCATATTGGTAACTCTAGTTGGCAGACGGTTAGTATCTACCCAGTCATCAGATGCAGGAGTAAGATCGATTCTACCAATATAAGCAAAAACGTTGAATGGGTTAACATTCTCAACACGAGATGCATATGGTTGATCAACTAATAATTCCTCTTGATATGGAAGAGTGATCAGAGGACCAGTCTTTTGGTAGTTGGCAGAAAGGGACTCATTAAGTACAAGAGGTACGTTTGTAGTGTAGTGAGAAGGTCTGCAGGTGCCCTCAACATAATCGAGAGCAACACCATAATCTTCAAGACCAACAGCAGATTTTGCATGATCAGTAAAGTCGTCAACCAGGAAACCATTCTTAAATCTATTCTTACCAGCAGCATCAGTGATCTGGAAGTTGATTGTATCTGCTTCAAGCATGTTGATAGCAGTATAGTATTCAACTTGGTCAAGACGCTTTTCAATAGATCCAATATCTCTCATTGTATAACGTCTGTTATCAGACTTGACGATGATTACATCATCTTCTGGATCAAAACCATAGGGTCTGTGTCTGAGCAGAGCAAGTTGCATACCCTCAGCGATGTCATCGGGAGGATTGGGAATCTCTTCAGACTTACCTTTAACAACTTGGAATTCACCATTAGGCAGCAAGAATAGTTTGTCAATTCTAGGCAGATACCAGTCGAAGTCACAACGGAAGTCGCTATTCAGTTTAGGAATGTCAATCAGCGTTGCTGCAGGTGTAGAAGAGGTTGGGAATACTCTTGACTTAAAGTCAAATGTGGAGCAATTTACAAATGCAGGAGATGCAACTGTGCCAGATCCACTGTAAAGATTCTTACAACCAGGACGGAAATCTAGGAAATCTGCAAGGAATGCTTCACCATAGAAAGGCACATCCTCATAATCAGTATCCAGATAAGATTGACCACCAAAATAGTCACCAGTTGCAGAATGATTGTAGTAATCAAGGACAACTTTTAACTTACGAATAGGTGTTGCAACACCTTTCTGTCTAACCAGAGCAGAAGTTGTATATAAGAAGTTGGTTTGACCATCGCGAAGTTGATATCTATCGGTGACAACTTTAGATCCAATAACCACAGACCCATCAGAGTCATTGATAATTCCACTGATTGCATTGTTGCTGCTATCAAAACCATTTACAATTTCACCAGGGACTAATTGACCAGAAAGATATACGATAGTCAACTTAAGGGTGCTGGAGTTGAAGTCTACAACACGAGCACGAGCACCAGAAGTTTTGCCAATAACAACAGATCCAGTTGCAAAGAAAGACGGCTCAACTAAGGTGACAGAGGGAATTACGGGATCTGCATCATCCAGTGATTCATAGACAGCATGAATATTATATGCATCAATCAGACCCAAAGAAATCTCTTTGTCTTCAATTCTAGTGCCATACAAGAATGAATGAGTCAGACCATAGTTTTGCTTGTCAAGATTACTCTGAGTTTTGTTAACCTTCAGAATAAACATTCTAGAAGGAGACTTAGTTTTTCTTGTGGTAAAGTTTTTGGATACTGTGCCAGTAACTTTAACAGTGGTAATGTTTGTCAGATTATCGATCTGCAGAGTAGTCCTCTCAGCAGAAGTAAATGATGTATAACCAAATGCACCAGTATTGGTGTCATCAATAGGAATCTGAGATCCAACAGGATATGATCCGTTGCTGGATGCCATTACGGTAAACGTAAAATGGTTATCAGAAAGTGCAGCAAACTGCTCATTTTCTGGCAACGTAATTGAGATGGAGTTAGATGCAACAGTCTGTGAATCGAATGTCCTTCTGACAGTCATTGATTCGTCAGAAATGCTCTTGACATAAGGTCTAGGCATTCTGCTCATCAGATCTGCATTTTCAAGACCAAACAGTTTTCCTCTATATCTCAGCAATGCTGTATATGTGCCAGCAACAGGAGCAACTGCTCCAGGAGTTACATTGACAACCTGAGTTTGATAATTGAAAATTGTGCCTACTCTAGATGCACCAAGATTAGTAGGATCTACTAAATCAACAGTTACAAACGCAGTGTCCGAGAAGTAAATTTTATCTCCAGGTCTCAGGTCAGCAGCAAAATTACTATTCAGACCAGTAATAGTCTCAGATCCACCAGTTGCATCATATGTAAACGATGCACCTTGCACCAGTTTGATATTCTCAAGCATCAAATCAGCAGTAAATTCTACTGCTTGTGTGATTTCATCCCGAGCAGCAAAAGATCTGGTGTCAGAATACACATAAGTATGGAAGTGTGTAATAGTATCTAAGTTGAGTCCATCAACTGTTACCATTTCACCTGTTTGGAAGGTGCCTTCTACCTGATAGACAGGAATATCATTACTAGAAGAAACACTACTAATTACATATGCTCTAGCACCAGAGTTTACACCAACAATAATAGATCCCTGTTGGACATCAACATCACTATTGAGCATCAGGATAGTAACCATCTGGACATCAGACAGATGCAACTTATAGATATCATCTGCGTTACCAAAAGTGCCATCAGGATTGGAAGTAAACTCGCAAGATTTTACACGAGCATAACCAATCAAGTTGCCACTGATGTCTCCAGGAGTTGCAATCGCATTATCATACAACTCAACCGTTTGATAATGATTTGAGATTGTTGCACCAGAGCAATTTGGGAAACCGAAAATATTATTGATGTTTGAGAAGTTGCCCATCTCAAACGGGATAATAACGTTTTGTGCAGCATCAGTTGATCTTGGTTTGTCAAGATCCAAATAAACTGGACTGAGGTTTTTGATTCTATAACCTCTTACATATGCAACACCAGGACTGAATTCAACTGCATACATTGCAGAAGACGCACCATTCCCCTGTGCAGTAGTTTCTCCCTGTGTATATACACCATTATTGAATCCATCATCCAGATTCTCTCTCATGGTGATCTGGAAATCATTTACAACATAGTTTCCAGACTCTTCATAAGTCCTGAGAGCCATGGTCTTCTCAATTTCATCGTATGCACTACGATCGACCAATTTTTCAATCTTATTGCCGTTAATTCTAAGCAATTCGATGAAGTCTTTATCTGCATCATCAGACAATAACTTCTTAGTAAGATTTGTGCTTATCTTGAATCGGTGAGCACCAGGAGCAGCATAGTTAGATGTGCCTGCAGCGTTATCATTAAGGGATAAGTCATCTTCTGGGGTGATGATTGACTCAAGGATTTCGAGACCGACTCTGTATTTGGGGTTAGTTCCATACTGATCAAGGAGGATATACTGATAAGGTACGTCAACAAAGAAACCTCTGATGAAGTATACACCTTCTTGGACATATGCAACAGATCCTGTTTGAAGTGCATCAGTAGGAAGCAACTGAGCAAACGGAGATCCAACTTCAATGAGAGTAGTGCCGAAAGTAATTTCTGTGTCTGTTACTAACTGCTCGTTGTTGGTAAATGTATTCTGACTGTTTTGCTCACCACCAGATTCAATATACTTGACGTAAATCGTAATATAACCACGCTCAGATTCTGCAGCAGGAATACTATATAAAACTTTTGCTTTGACACCAGATGTTAGACCAGTAATGATTTTGTTGTCTAACTGTGACCGATAGTCCTCAACGTTTGCACCAAGGAAAGATTCCTGGAGCATGATTGCATTGACATTTAAGTCATAACCCACTTGTCCTGGGATGACCATGGCACCATCCTTAAACAGGTGCGAACCAACACTTTCAACCTGATTTTGCAAAATACTTTGCATGGTTGTAAGTTCTCTCGCCTGAATCGGATATCCAGGGCGATACAACACTCGATAAAAGTTTTTCGCCTTATCGAAATCGTCGTAGTAAGGTGTGACGTTTAGGTTGGTGTTCTGTGCCATTAGAATTCGATTACGATTTTAATATCTTCGATCTGGTCGTTTGCACGACTAATTGCTCTTCTATTATCTATGTAAATAATATCACCGTCATTTGACTTAATCTCGGGTTTTGCATACCCATTATTAAACTTCATACCCAAGTCATATTCAGTATTGTTAATAGTCCTTGAAGAAGAGTTAGGGACTGCTGGGAAGTTTACATCGGGTTGACCTGAGGCACCAGATGTTGCTCCACTAATTACGTTTGATCCATCAAATTCATTAAGTGTGCCTGTAACTTCGGGGAAAATACCATCAACATTATTTTGATAATACTTCAATACCTTAGTAGTAGCATTCCAAGAAACAACCCGACCTCTTGCAGTAACATTCTGACCACCAACAACTCTATTTTGAGTGATGATTTCGTCAGGAGTATAGTTACCTTGGAAAGAAGGTGGGAAGATAACTGCTTTAGCAGCAGATACCGTCAAGTCAGAAAGTAATTCTTCTGTGCCAAACTTCTTAGGGTTAGTAATCAAACCAATACGACGATAGTCGTTATCAATAGGGAAGTCACCAGCACCTTCAGCATATGATGTCTTGGAGTTGATCATCACACGGAAAGCACCTAATTCGACAATAGGGTCGAAACCATGACCATTCGGAGGAGGAATGATAACGTCAACCTGACCACTGGTCCCTGTGCCAATGCCAGTAATGTTATCAACACTAATCTTACCAAAAGTATATCCTGTGCCACCAGAAGTAACAGTAGCAGAAATAATCTTACCACCGTCTACAACGATTGATACCCTACCACCTGTGCCATCACCGTTAATTGCAACATTGTCGTATGTGCCGTTGTTATAACCTGTGCCCGCAGATGTAATAACAACCGTATCAACTTCACCAGATACAGCATTCGTCTTGACCGCATCGTTGACGAAAACTGGCATGTAATCGTTGGAGAAAAACTTCAAAACAGAAGCAACAGGGATGGTGTAAAGATATTTCCAGCGATAACTATCAGCAGTAGTGATAATAGAAGTAGAAGTGCCAGTCGGCTCAACCGTTGACGGTTTACCGTTAGGATCTGATGGAGATGTGCCATTGTAGATACACTTGTATACTTGATACTGAGAATTCACAACATAAAAGTCGGAATCATACAGTTTAGTAGCACCAGATGAAGCAGTTTTACTTGGAGAGTAATCGTGACGATACATATCGTATGTAAAACCCAAACCACCAGTGGTTTGCTCTGGAGACACCCAGTCAATTCTACGAACAACCTGAATCGTATCAGATGCCAATACACGCTTTAGCGCGATCATGTCATCGTAAGATCCAGAAAATTCTTGGAAAGAATCAACTGCCTGCGGCGGTGAATTTTCATTGTCCCATGATTGGGGACGCCCAATAAAGATGTACAAACGATCTCTCGTTGCACCTGCTACATCGTCACTTTGGGTGGCGACAGGACCTTCAAGGGCTTTGATAAATTTCTTCGCAGAAAAAATTCTAAATTGATCAGTTAGTAGGGCGGCCATTTAAATAGGGACTAGTATTCCTCTTGTCTATTTATTAAGGTTACTCAGACCTTAATTGTAAATCAAATTCGACACGTTTGATTCGATATCTGGCACCATTGTTTCCGATGAGCATCTCACCACCCAGAATAGCTTGCAATACTGCACCAGTGCCTGTGGTATCGCTAGGGTCATTGTTGATCGTGATTGTCGGTCTTGTGTTATAGAATCCATCAACATATTGAGAATATCCATAACCACCATTATTGACAGTCACAGAAGAGATTTGGTCACCTGCAGTTGTCATGACAGCAGTTGCTGTTGCTTGAATATCGCCTGCATTTTCAATAGCAATTGTTGGGGTGAGTGAATAATCATTACCAGGATTCTGGACAATAAAATCAATAATGGTGCCCGTATCAGAGAATTTATATAAGATACCATTGATACCAACATTAAGATTCCCTGTGTTGAAAGGCACAACATTTCTCACGGTAAGAATACCATCCTGATTATTCCAACTGGTAACAGTTGCTCTAACTCCAGAAACTTCACCAGTAACTAATTCCTCAGGGAAATAGTTTTGACCGTTATTATCATTACGGTCAATGTATATATTCATGGTAGCAGTATGGGGCACACCCTCACTCAAACCACCTGCTTCCAGAATAGTTGCATACTTGAATGGGATAGATGCATCTTTAACCTGATCACCAACTTGGAATAAGGTTGTGTTTTGTCCACCAATGGTTTCCTCAATACCATATAGAGAACTGAAGATACCACCATCAAGAGCAATTTGATTCACATAGTCTGTGCCTGTGTTATCGAGATCAGGAATACCATCACCAATAAATGTGCCAGGATTTGCAGGGTCTTCTACATTGTCATCATTAAATCTTCTATCAGTCAATAATCCAATAGGTTCTGTCAGCAGGACGATACTGCTACCAAGCTCTTCTTCCAGGACGTGTGGATTGAAACCAGAAGGTGCAGATGCTGCAACACCAGCGTCAAATTGGACGATAGCATCTTCGGTAGAAGGAATGCCACCATCGATGAATGCTAATTCATCAACTTCAAAGGTAACCAGCAATTCTCTGGTTGATGGATTCCAATCATATACTTTAGCAATCTTATTATTTTGATTTTCAATTCTACGAATTACTCTATCACCAACATTATAATCATATGTGGAATTGCCATCACTATCATTCTGAGTTGTATCCAGAATGACCCGTTGATCATATTTGAAATTTTTACCTCTAGTTACATTCTGGAATTTTTCTCTTGATTTGGATGTATATGAAACAATTTCATTTCCGATAATCAAGCTACCAGATCCAGGGAATGCATCAGTGCTATCGACAAAAATATCAGTAGAAGAAGAATCTAGATCTGTTAAAAGACCAGTAATATAATTTTCTACCGAGTTGTTTGCCTGTCTAGCTCTAATTTTTCTCTTGAGATTGACAAGTTTGGTAAAGATAACATTAGGTGGATTGGTATAGTCATTACCAGGATCAGTAACTGTAATGCCTGTAATGACACCCTGATCAACTGTAGCAACTGCCTTAGCGCCGATTCCACCACCGCCAGTAATTAAAATGTAGGGTGCTTCTTGATAGAATTCGCCAGGATCGTTAATAGAGATGCTAGTAACTTTACCTGCCGTATTGATCTGCGCTCTACCTCTTGCACCTTGTCCACCACCACCTTCAAAAATAAGTGTTGGAGGTGTAGCAAAACTTCTACCTTCTTGGAGCAGAGACAAACTAGTTACAGTTTGGACAACTGGGGACGCTGTAGCGCCAGATCCTTCTCCACCGAGAATTCTTGCCTGTGCTGGTCCAAAGTATCCATCACCGTTACGAGTCATTTTTACATAACCCACAGTGCCATTATTATTCAAAACAATTTCGCCTTTAGCACCAGATGGGAAACTACTTGCCAAAGCAGGCACTTCACTTCCAGGATACTGTGGCGTGCTATAAAATTCTGGTCCAATTACATATGGATATACTGGATTGTCACTAGAATCAGTCGTCATGAAGTATGCATATGTGCCATTAGGATAATCTGGCGTTACTGCAAACTTTCCATTATGCTTATCAAGATCTCCAAGACCTTCTTCATAGATGTAATCCTGAATCAGATCTCCCATCAAATATCCATCTTGGACACATCTAAATCCAACACCAACAATAGGATATCCAAAGACGTATAAAAGTCTAGGGGAGTTTGCTCTAGGAGTAAATCTAACTTCTCTAGTTGTAGAGCCGTTAAACAGCGCAAGATAATTGTCGTAAGTTACTGGAGATCCATCCAGAATATACTCTACACCATCAGAATACACATAATTTGTATTACCAATATCTACTGATTGACCTGTAGAATGCCAACCATCTTCTGCAGTTGAAAGAAGGAATGGAAGATTTAAGTTTGATGCATCATCTAAATTGAATACATAAGTCTTGCCACGATCCAAATTCAAAAATGCTGGTGCAGCACCGTCGATCAAATATTGATTATTGTTAGTTGTAACCGTATAGTTTACAGTGCCAGCAGTTGTTACTATGGGTCTAGCACCATCAATCTCAGATCCAACCTTAAATCTATAAGAGGAAGACATTCTGACAGCATTGCCAGAAGCATCATATCCATAAGGACCATAAATCGGATATCCATCAAATGACAATCCTAAGATTCTGGAGTGACCCGTTACATGACGAGAATAATCATTTGTTAATCCATCAGTATAGAAATCTGAGATGTAGTAGTTATTAGGTCTTTCTTCATCTTCAATCTCAGGACTGAGGACCATATATCCCTCATCACCTGCTGCACCTGACATGTAGCGATGGAATTTACAATAGTAATAAATTCTATTTGTCTCATCTTCATTCATAATGAATGTACTACGAAACTCATTTTCGTAGTCTGCAGAGGGCGCTGCAGACGCTCCAGTGCTGTTGTAATACAGTGTGCCTGGTGATTGATTCAAAGGACCATCAGGGGTGGTGCTAAACTGCATTGGGTGACCACCAAGATGGATATCATTCGGTAGATTAGATGCATCCGATTGATTCCAAATAATCAAATAATTTCTTTGAACCTGAATATTTTCAGGTGCCAAATAGTATTGACCTGGCGCGAAGTCACCAAACTCATGTGCTTCATCACCAAAATCAATATAGAAAATACCATTCGGGAATGTAACTGGATCTGCATTTACTTGCATAGTAAATCCAGTAGATCCAAGGAGATTGTCTCCATTTTCAAATGTGCCTTGGACTAATCTAAGGTAAATTCTACTGGGATTTCCATTTGAATCATTTACAATTTTTGCAATTTCGCCTCTCGCAAAAGTGCCATCAACTAAACTACCACCAACCTTTTCTACAACTCTACCAACTTCAACTTCACCCAATTGCTCAACAACGTTGAAAACTGAGAGCATTATATTATCTAACTCAGTTTTCACATTCCATACGAATTCCTCTTTATTTCCATTTTCAAATACACCATTTGTTTCTGCAAAATGGTTGATTAATTTATTGGAAGTGTAGTAATACTGATTGCCATCAACGATACCATCAAAAGCGTCTGCATTTTTTAAGTAATCATATCTAACAGAGTCTACGTTAAAACCTACTGGAGTGTCATCTGCAATCGCCCAATCGGGAGTATGCAACAGGACACCATTGGACATAATGCCCAGTGCTTTATTTCTTTCTATTGGTCTTTCATCAAACCGAGGCACATCTTTGCCGCCTCTATAAACAAATGTTTGATTGAATGTTTGGTCATCCAAAGGACCGCCACCAGGCTCTCTTTCTGTGCCAAAATCTGCTGGTTTTGGATGATTGTCAGAAACTACAGTATACCTATCAGTGTCGGTTGCAAAGGTGCCTGTGGTTTGTGAATTTGGATCTGACTGCCAAATTCTACTAATATCAAAAGAAGACACAACATCAGGTGTGTCTTGCTCAGGAATGATAGCAAGTCTTAAAGGATCATAACCCCTTCCAGAATTTAAAACTCTAACATGAGTAATTCTTCCAGATACATCATCAATAATTGGATATAGCAATGCTTCCTCAACTGGAGTGCCACATCCATTGATAGTTAGTCTCGGTGGGTCTGAAGAAGTATATTCAGATCCGCCTTCTATTACTTTTACTGCTCTTACGCCAAAAACGTCATTGAAAATTGGCTCAATGACAGCTCCAGATCCAGGGATAGTCCTTGCCATTTTTTATTAACTTACGACTGTGATGGTGCCATTCATAAGAGAATGAAGTGTGCATTGATAATATAAAGTGCTAGGTGCATCCATGGGGACAGTCCAATAAAGCACACTAGATCCACTACCAGTTTGACCGTCCGTATATGGAGTGCCAGAAAGACCGCTACTAGATTGGATTCTAAAGGGGTGTCCACCACCTTGCACACTATTGTCAAAAGCATATGTCATACCACGCATGACATATAACGTGGGATCCATAGCAGTGCCAGTAAATCCAGGACCAGCAAAGGTATATGATTGAATACCGTCAGCATTCAATTCCCACCAAGTAATTGGACTGCGAGTTACAACCCAATCAGATCCATTCCAATAAAGAGAGTCTCCTTGAGTAATACCAGCAACATCAGTATCTGTCAGAGCAGCAAGAGTTGTGGTAAGCGTGCCATTAAATGCAACCGTTACAGTATCACCAGTAATGGAAGTGGTGATATTAGATCCACCTGCAATAGTAAGTGCATCAGACTCACTAGATGCTGTTGTTGTGCCAGTATCAGCATTTACTGTAGCAAAACTAGTGATACTAGATACACCAGCATTATCATCACCTGGCACCCAATTAGTGCCATCCCACTTCAAAACTTGATTGTTTGTGGGAGGAGTCGTTGAAACATCAATGTCTGCAAGATCACCAACAGTTGTATATTGAGTCAACAATTCAACTCTAGTATCACCAACACCACCCGTGGTGATATTCATATTCACATATGGTTTATCATCACCATCAACCGTAAAGAAATATCCAGGATAGGTAGCAGCAGCAGGAGCAGCTGCTAAAGAGGAATACTCGTTTTTATATGAAATTTTCGTAGGAAAATCAACGTTACCCGTGGCACCATCAAATATACTTGTTACACTACCAGCAGACAACCGAATATCACCAGTGCCATTAGGAGCAACGGTGACATTCTGATTTGAAGATGAAATGATAGAGTTGCCATTTACATCTAACGCTGCTGTCAGCGCAGTAAGATCTGCTGACACAAAACTAGTGCCATTATATTTCAACACCTGTCCAGATCCAGCGTTAGCAACGTTAATCTGGAGGTTGGCACCGTTGCCTATTGCTGAATATAGCTCAGTAAAGTTGTCATTGATCTTAGTGCCGCCAGCGCGGAGGGTGTCCCCCGTGTTGTCGTTGGCGGCAGAGCCAAGATTAAGTGATTGTTTGGTCATTTCTCGCCACGATTTTTAGTTATTTATAGGATCTCTGGATCGATAATCTCTTCACCATAATCTGCAAGATTTGGTGCTACCCAATCGTCGGGGACTGTAGTTTCAACTGCGATAGATGGATTTTGATATCCACTACCAGGATTAGAAATAACCACACCCGAAACTCCAACCAGAGCGCGGATTTGTGCATCGAAACCAGAGATGGAGTCGATTCTTACATTGGGTCTAGATGTGTATCCAGATCCACCTGCGGTAACACTGACACTCTCAACTCTACCCGAAGTTAGATTTGCAGTTGCGTTAGCACCTTTACCAAAGATTGATCCGAGATAATCGAATGTAATCAGTGAGTTAGAAGATTCAATAACTGCAACCTCACGATCGTCAGTTTCACCCTGAATGTCAATGAAGTCACCAGGCTCAATCGGCGGGACAATATCTGCTGCCTCAACGTCCTGATCAGATCCGATGTAGGAGAATGCTACGAAAGTAGATCCGACACGAGGAATCTCAGAGAAGATGATTCTAGAGCCAACAATCTCAAAACCAACTCCAGGTTCTTGAATAACACCATTCAGCGAAATGATGATGTTATTTTCTGGTCTAATGGTGCTGGATACAACACCGTCAGTCAGAGTCAGGGAGTAGAATGTGCCATCACGTTTCAGGTTGAAAGACTGTCTCAACGAGTCGAAGTCGAAAGAAATATCATCCAACTGTCTGAGTTTACCAACATAGAATCCTGTGAAGGAAGATCCAAGCTCAGGTGCTTCACTGAATTGAATTTGATCGGAGAATGCTGTGTATGCATTCGTTGCACCAGGAGGTTGCAGGATACCATTGACGAAGATGAGCATATGTCCTGCGGGATCGGGGAAGTATGGATCACCATTGTTGTTGGTAAGTTTGAATGAAGTCTGGACGCCATCAAATCCTCTGAAGAATCTTCTCACGCGAGCGCGTAATATTTCTCTTTCAACAACTGCTGCACGATAGTTATCAACCGAGATAATCGTATCTCTGTTACTGAAGGTGCCGATGACATCTGTGAGATACAATCTCTTATTGACGCCAGCAACTTGAATGTCTTGGACCAGACCTGCGGCGGCACCTGCGACAATAATCTTAGTGCTGACAGTTGCAAATCCAAGAGGCACGTCACCGACACCATAGTCACCAACAAAGTCTCCGTTAGCAATATCACCCGCGACGATCGAAACATAGATGTAGTTATTATCAAGATCGACTTCAGTAATGATGCCGTAATTAGAGTTGTCTCTCAAGACACCAGAGATAACTTTGTAGACATAGTTACCAACGACAAAGGTGTTTTGATTGTTGACAATGTTGATTCCGAGTCTAACGTGACCAGCGGATGCAACTCTATCTCCAACCTTAACATCAAATCCAGCGAATTTAGCAACTTCCAGATATTCAGAAGAACTCTCAGGGTAGACAACCGAAGTAGTCTCAAATTCACCAACCAAAGACGCAGTGTCAAGAGTCAGTTTACCGCCAGTATTTGTCAGGACTGCACCTTCTGCGAGGTGTAATTCTTCAACATCTGCGGTAGCACCAGAAGTATAACCCTTAAACTCGATACTTTGATCGAAGGTGCCTCTACGATTAGTTACCTGAATACGATCCTCAATTGCACCAATTTCACCAGTCTGACCACTCTCGCCCGTGAGGACATTTAGAGCAGCAAAACTGCCGTTTGTAACGAAAACATCAAAATACTTGTTGTTTTCATCTTCATATTTGGCGTAGACAGTGCAGGTATTTACACCGCTGCTGAGATCTTCACCGACTGCAAAATCTTCAGGATCTCCAACAATATCACCACTAATTCTAAATCTCTGGTAGATCTTAACAACCTTTGCCTCATTCTGACGGATGAATTCAATTTCTGCGTATGCATCACTGGAAAGACCGTAGATATTATCTGCAGGTCCAACATCTCCACCCAGTGCGACTGGGATATTGCGCGTGCCATAAGTCTTGCCAGGGACCACCACACCACTGCGGTTATCAATCGTAGTAATGAATGTATCGTTGAGCAACTGGTTTCTAATGATAGAGAAGTTGCGACGAATAACACTCATCCAAGATGACGTGACATATGTGCTCGCGAGTCCGCCATTCACATATGGAATGAAACTTGCAAGAGGTGAAGGATCAACCAATGTCTGATTGAGTGCTTGCTCATAGAATTCTTCGAGACTATCAAGAATATAATTCTTAATGTTGAAGTCATTATCAGCAAAGAATGTAACACCCGATTGAGATACATACGGATCAAGACCACCCTTGACAAGTTTTGCACCCCAGACATAAATGCCGTTGCTGTTATCACCCGCGTAAGAGATCAAACCATCGTTATTCTTGATAAAGATTTGGTTTCTGATTACGCCAATACCGAAGGAGAATGTCAGCGTAATGAATGCTCTATACCAACCATCACCCAGAGGGACAGATCCGTATGCTTCCACAGTTGCACCTGCATCAGCAAAGATACTGCCGAAAGATCCATCAGAAAGATTCAAGTCAAATACAACATCCTTAGAAGTTGCACCAGGATCAAGAATCATTGCAAAACGAATCTTGTCGAAGGGAGCAGCGCCAGGTTTTGCCTTCATAACTGCGGAGAAGGTAAACGTCTGACTCTCAAATCTAGATCCAGTGTCAAACGTTTCTGTGCCGCTATCAAATCTAGCACCCTCTCCGTCAAAGGTTGTAAACGAAGTCAGATTATAGTCTCTGTAGATCAAATGCTGACCAACGGTGGTATTAGGTGCTGCGAGATCTGCGTTAAATTCGCCATCAGGAGCAGTAACAACATCGTCAGTAAATGCACCCTGAGTAAAGGTCCAATTTGAGCTGTATTGCTCAGGATTGGTAAAGAGGTTAGTGTTAGCAACCTCACCCGACACTGTAGACTGGACTGTGCGAGCATACTTAAGAGTTTCTACATTAGAAATTGTGGGATAGTAATTGTAAGTTGCACCTACGCCACTAGCAGCAATCGTACCCGATGCAGCGCCATTAGTTAAAGTTTGACCGTCAGCAAACGCTGTGCCAACAACAGTGCCAACAATTAACATATCCATTTTAGGATACCACTCAAGAATGGTTGCCTCGCCACCACCCGACGACGTGACAGTGCCACCAATAGTAAACTCATCACTTACACCCGTAAGCGTAATATTTCTTGCGGTAATATAATTGCTAGCATCTGTGGTAACCATGTCATGGATAGTATTATCCAACATGTCTGCCAGGAATGAGTCATAAGTCCAAGATCCAGATCCCCACTGACTGGTAACTCTATTTTGGATCTCGTCGCGATAGTAATTCTCATTGAAGAGCAACATTCTGCCAGATCCTCTAGAAGCAGTGCCTCCAGGAGTCAGCGTGTCGATGATGAGATCCATCAGAGAATCAAATGCTCTGATGACATCTGCACACTCATTATCAGTGTAAGTAGAGTCTCCTGTAGAATCGGTAATAGTGTCGTCGGTATAAGGAATTTCAAACGTATAGACTGCTCTATACTGGTCACCAGTAGGACCGCCACCACGATCGAGAAGCAGATTTCTAATTGCCTTTCTACCGAGGAATCTTACTTGCTGGAAAGCATAGATGGTAGGCAGAATCTCATCTTCCACCTGAGTAATACCACCAGCAGCACTCAGATACAACTCAATTGCTTTAACAGTATTGCTGTTACCGCCTGTGAGTAGATCGCTAATTACGCTATCAAGAATATCTTTGATGTCGTCCTTGCAGTTTTCTCTACCCGTAGCATTACCAGAAGGATATGTAAATGCACGATAGGATGATGGTCCGAGATTATATGTAAAGTCTGCATCCAAAACAAGAGTTGCTTCATCAGAAATAAACTCTTTATTGAAGTGGAGAAGATCACCAGCGTCTCTGAATCTGTCACCTGTAGGTGCGAGCATGTTATTTGCAAGATCGATAAGAGTATCGATTGCAGAGGTAACGTTAGCGCAACCACCAGGATCATTTGTAATACCCCAGTCACCAACGATAACGGAATCAGTGTTGTCGGAAGTAAGATCACCAGTAACTGCCTGCTTTGCGTAGAATGCAAGGCGGTTGTGTGCGTAAGTAGACTGCAGAAGTTGCAGTCTTACATGTAAAATTTCATCATTCTGTCCGAGATAGAAACTTACACCTTGGACAGTATTGAAGTTTCCTCCATTTTCGAGGTCTGTAGCAATACCATCCAGGATAATTCCAAGGTCAGTTTTACATCTCAATGTGCCTGCGCCAGATCCATCACCATTTCTAGGCATCGAGAGTGCCAACTCAGGATATCTATCAATCATGTCTACAGCAGTCTTATCTACAATAGCAGATCTGTTGAGACGAATAAGACTTGCAGCATCCTTGAATCTGTATCTATCATCACCATCAATCTGGTTTGCATAGATAACTTCATCAGGATTGAAGACATCGGTGAGAGGTATTTCAATCTCATAGAGAGCATCAACAAATGCACCCTTCCACTCATATGCAGGAATGACTTTGGTTACAGATGCAAGGTGATCTACAGGAGAAGCAGCGTTTGCATTTGTGAGGGTATCAGTCAGAATATCAACTAAGTTGTCGATAGTTGTCTTAACATCTGCACAATCCGCAGAGGTATAATCAAGCACGTCAACTGCGCCTGTGGTAGCAGAGACAAATGTGTGCGTATATTGATCATCCTGCGAAGAAGGTCCAACATTAACAGTGAATGTATTTGTTGTAGTTGCAGTGACTGGTAAGACTCTATTGGCAGCAGGGTCAGTGGCACGAGGATATGCAGTCTGCAGAAGATTGTCATCAGCAGTGCAAGTGAATGTGAATGACTCAGTATCAAGACTTACTCTGGATGCTGTGGTCAGAGGATGACCAGCAACGGTAATCTCCATATCACCTGTAGCAGGATCATATGTAGCACCAGTAGGAGTAAGTTGCGTCAGACTGCCATAATTGTTGGAGTCATAGATGGTAGTATCAGTAAACTGTGTCTCACCATGAGGACCAGCGATAGTAATCAACTCATTGTTAATAACTTTCTTCGCTAACTCAGCATACTTCTCATAAGTCCAGAGGGTCTGATCAATTTCAGTTTCAACGTGATTGAGAATAACGGGAATAGCAGTCCGATCAACATACAGTGCAGAGGTATCCCAAGTGTAACTATTACTTCCGTTACGGAGATCTCTCAGGATGCTTGCGTTTACATCACGGACATCATCTTCACAGTTAATCTTTTCATCACCAATAACGCCGTTAGTGACAGCAGATACAAAGGTGTGGGCATAAGCACCACCAGTAATAACTGCATCAGAATCAGCACTCACGAATGTGTGAGCATATTGCTGACCAGCAGGAGATATACCAACGTTAACCGTAACGGTGCCAGTTTGCTTGATTAAAGCACCAGCAGTTGCAGAAACAAATGTGTGGGTATATTGAGATGCTGGCGGAGACATGCCAACGTTAATAGTAAAGGTATCTGCATCAACAACAGACAAGACCTCTACCCACTTACCAGAAATTGGATCAGTTGCACGAGGATAGGTATGCTGAGTAGCATTAGAATCCATTGTGCAGGTGAATGTCAATGAATCGGTAGCAATCTGGATCATGTTACCAGCAGAAAGACCGTGACCAGTTGACTTGACAGTCAAAACACCAGTGCTTGCAACGTAAGTCGTGCCCGTCGTGATGTTTGCTGTGGTTGTGCCAACTGCACTGATATTCAGAGTGGTATTGTATGAAGGATCGGTGGATCTGGGATATTCATGATTACTACCATTGCCATCCTGAGCACAAGTGAATGTAAATCCACCATTCTTGAGGCGAAGTTTAGTGCCAACATTAAGTGTGTGATTGGCAATAGTCATTACGAAATCGCCAGTAGCGGGATCGTAAGTTGCAGTGCTAGGTTGGAAGTAAACGAATGGTGAAGTGCCAACGTTAACTGTCAGGTTTGTGGAGCTAGAAGAGATAATTGGCAGTGCTTGATCCTTAGAAGCAGGATCAGTTGCACGAGGATAAGTTACCTCAGTCTGGTTATTGTCGCTAGAGCAAGTGAATGTCAGAGCACCATTGACAATCTTAATTCTGTCATTCTCAACTGTGATGCAATTTGAGACTGCAGAAACGAATGTATGAGCATATTGCTGACCAGCAGGAGATGCACCAACATTAATCTCAAATGTATTTGCAGTTGCGTTGGATACGATTAACCATCTGCCTGCAGCAGGATCAGTTGCGCGAGGATAGTCGTGGTTGCTACCATTACCATCTTGAGCACAGGTGAATCTAATTCCATCAACTTTAATATTGACTCTCTGACCATCAGTAACACCATGATCTCTCTTGGTAATTACCATTACTCCAGTAGCAGCATCATAAGTTGCACCAGTAGGAGTCAATTGACCACCACTTGTCAATGTGTTGTTGCTAACTGTCATAGACAGAAGACCAGTAGATGCATCATAAGTTGCACCAGTAGGTGTAAATCTAGTGCCTGGGATAACCAATTCAGGATATTGCTGACGCATCAGATAGACAGACTCTTTTGCTAAGAGATCTGCGTTATTCTCCAGAAGACGTGCAGCATCTGCATATCTATGAGTCTTACCATTATATCCAGCAGGAGCACCTGCTTGACGTTGGGTTTCGCGAATTGCATCATTACAGAAGTCATCACCATTATTCCAAGTAGCGACACCAGACCAATCATCAGTATACTGCTGACCATAAGTGCCATCGAAGTGAGCAAGCAAGACAGTAGTTGCATCACCCTGATGGATACCAGAAGGAGCAGTAAAGTTTGCAGTATAACGAGAATTTGTAGATACTCTTAACTCATCAATGTAACCTGGGAAGACCGAAGATCCAGCATAGTTACCACCAATTCTAATTGGTTTAGTAGATCCATAATTGCTGCCATCAGAATAAGTAGTGCCATCCTGAGTGCCATTGACAAACAGTCTAGTATTACTACCATCTCTACACAATGCAATGTGATACCAAGTGCCAGCAACCAAGTTTGTTGTGCCCGCAATAACGACACTGCCATTGTTGAAGTACTTGACATTTGCACCGTCAAGATAGATATAAGGTGCTAACTCAGTAGCGGTAGATCTGAGATCAAGGATTGTCTTACTTCCTGCTGCAACAGAGTTGGGGTTAATCCAACATTCGAGCGTGAAGTTATTTGTGCCAAATCCGAATTCTGTAGATGTGTTGACAGTTACATACTCATCAACAGGGACTGTGCCGACGTTGATGGTAATAGTCGTAGGAGTGACTGCAGTAATTGCAATCTGTTGACCAAACTGAGGATCAGTTGCTCTAGGATATGCTTTATTTGATCCGTTATTGTCCTGAGCACAAGTGAATACAACACCATCAGCAGCAATAGTAACAGTGTTGGATGTTGTTAAGGAGTGACTGCCAATTTCAACAACCATGACTCCAGTGATAGGATCATATGTTGTGCCAGTTGCTGCAGTAAATGTTGCAGCATTATCTGCAGTAATAGCATCCGCAACACCACTTACGAAAGTGTGGACAGAAGTGCCAGGAGAAAGTGCCAGAGAAGATGCACCCCATCTCTTATTGTAAGTATTGAGTGACGCACCTGCGACAAAGTTGAAAGAATGATAATCTTCACCTGTAGTCTTAGATCTGCCCATTCTGCCAAGATAGACAGTTTGTCTAGCAACGTTATATCCAACAACTAGTGCTTTACTAGTGGTATTTCTAATTACATTGCCAGCAGAGAAGAATCCATTACCTTGAGTGTTATCCTTATGGGTAAGTTTTCTAACAACTGCTTCTTCATCCGAGATAAAATCTCCAACTGCGTTACCAATATCCAGTCTATTGTTTCTGATAAACTCACCTTCTTGTAAGGTGCCATTAGTATTAACAACATCAATGACAATATTATTGACCAACTCATTTGCAGGGAATTTGGAGTCAAATGCTGTTGCATTATCATCAAAATCTACAATAGAAATTTGAGATGCTGAGATATCATCCAATACAACATTTTGATAATTGATAGAAGTAATTCTATTAAACAGCAGACCGAAGAAGGACGCACCTTCAGAGATGTTGACCTGAGAAATAAACTCTTGAGTCGTGGGATCCTGATACGGACTTGTAGCAGTAACTCTAGCAACAACACCAGAGCTTGCTGCAATCAGAATATCATCCAATTGAATGTCAAACAGACCAGGAGTGGACTGATATGTGCCAGCAGTCTTACTAAGAATCAAACTGTTAGTAACAGTAATCTCTGTGCTATACAGAGGTGCATTTTGAAGGTGTGAAATTGCTTGGGTGCCAAGTTGTCCTCTAGTTGCAGTAATTACACTAATACCAGCTTCACCGCCAGCAGCAACGTTTGAAATTGTAAGAATTTCAGATGCAATCTGCATATTCTCGCCAACCACAAACTGAGATTGGTCTGAAGTCAATACCTCAAACTGTGCTGTAGATGATCCAATACCATAACGCAATGTGCCAAGAGGAGTTTCTTGACCCGATTCCAGGTTGATTTCCTCAACAATAGCAGTGTCTCCTTCCAGGTTAGTGACAGTCTCATTGAAAGTAAACAATCCATTGCTGGTGATGGAGGTTTCAGTATCCAGATTTGCAGAGAATCCAGTTGCACCAACAGTAATCAACTCACCACCAATAAATGCGCCTTCAGTTACAAATGCCTGAATGGTATCACCTTCAACCTTAGTTACAGTTGCTCTAGCAGAGCTTGCTGTGCCAACCATCGTGTTACCGATGTTGGGGAAGATTCCACTAATATTAGTAAAGGTATACAAGACTTGATTGATCTGAGCGATCTCAATCTGTGCATACTTAACACTAGCAGGAGGTTTCGGGGGCTCACTGAATACGATAGAGTCGTTTTCTACCTTGAATGAAACCTCAGGTGTTTGGACAACACCATTGAGAATAATCATCAACTGATTAGCAGATGCAATAATGTTTTCACCATTAACTGTTAATGGGAAAGAAATCTTAACACCATCAAATTGATTGGAAATATTATCGAGTCTCTGGACAACAGAGGTCAGAATATTCTCCGAAGAGGTAAGTCTCTTTTGTCTGAAGAGCACTTCAGTATTGTTAAACTCTTGATATACAGGCTCAACCAGAGAGAAACTCTGGATGTTGGGGACAATTGCCTCTTGTGCCAATTCAACAGACTTAGTTAATTCAAACGCAGTCTCTTTGTTAGGAATCAAACTATAATCAGTGATATTTAATTCACCAAATACCTTGAATCCTGCAGGGTGGACATTTCTAATAAGAATATCTTTCCACTCACTAATGGATACCGAGGACTGCAGAGCATATGAGAAATCCTGATAGAAGTAGGAGTCTTGAATCTTTTGGATGATCTCGGAAGGTTTGCCAACATCATCAATAAACTGACCTGTAGTTTTGGTGATAGATCCAATCTCAAGGACACCCTTAGCGATCTTAAGATCACTAATAATACCAGAAGACTTGGAGATAATACCTGTTACTCTTTCGCCAGAAACAAAATCACCATCATAGTCAACAATCTTAAGGACTCTAGGACCAACCTGCCAACCACTGTTTGTAGAAACATATCCAGTGGCAGTTGCTGTCTCAAATGTGCTACCTTGATAGACCAATTCACCTTCAAGGAAGGTAGAGGTGATAACGTTTGCAGTTGCTGCACCACCGAAAGAAGAAGTCAATACTTGCTGCCTACCTACACCAGCGTTAACGAATCCAATAGAATCGCCCAACTCAGCGTTAGTTGCAGTAATTGCCAGTTTCAACTGATCATCATCCAGAGATTGTGCAGCACCAGCAATAGCGTAATAAGTAGTGTTTCCATTCAATCTACCGAGAGCGCCAGAAGACAGAGGGAAGTCAGCACCTTCTCCAGTATCAACAACATTGAGGGTTACTTCTGCTCCATTTTGAATACCATGTGGGAATGCAAACTGGAGAAGTCCGAGGTCAAGGTTGATGACATAGTTGAATGAAGATTTCAATTCAACTGCAGGAGTGGAAGAATAACCAGATCCAGGATCTTTAACAAGAATTTGATCAAGTCTACCATTCTTAATCGTAGATTCTGCAGTAGCACCAAATCCACCGCCACCAGTAATAACAACAGCAGGTGCCTGTGAATAACCAGATCCAGGATCAGTAACAGTAATGCTATCCAGAATACTGGTAGACGTTAACTGAGCATTGATCGGGAATGTAATTTCAGGACGCAGCGTATAGTCATGAGGATAATCATAACCAAAGTTGTTATTCTTAAGTTTCTTAATCTTACCAACTTGACTACCTTGAGTGAAGATGGAAGCACCTGTGCCGAAAGGAGGAATAACAACCTCAAGATCTGCACCAGATCCAGCAAGACTGGGACCTAAGATACCATTAATAGATGCAATATCAATAAATGCAGTCGTATATCCCTTACCAGAAGATGACACAATTGCTTGTGTAATTTGACCAGGAATAGTATTTCCTTCATCATCTGTGGTATTTTCAACCGTCAGATTGACCAGACCACCTTCACCATCACCACTAATCGGAATATTATTATATTGACCAGGAGCATACTCAGTGCCAGGCTCATTAATCTGAATTCTTTCAATCTTTCTGTTGGACTGAATACCAGAAACAATAGGAAGTCTTGTATAGAAACCACCTTTGTTAACAATACGGATATCGGCAATAGATCCAACTGCCTTCTCAGATCCTGTAGAGTAAGATACATTTGATACATCTGCATCACCTTCAGGCTCATTCAGGAGCGGGAATCTCAGTGTATCATCACCTCTGGTGATTGTGGCACCAGAAACACCACTGACAGTGAAGTTACCTGCATATGGAGATCCAACAACGTCCAGATAAGATCCTGCAATAACAGGAGAATCATCTCCAGCTCTAGAAGGATCAAAGTAATATGAGATATTAGTAACAATATTAGGATCAACCTTGAATTTAACACTAGGTGTGGGCTGTCCTTCTCCAGTTACACCAGGAATGCCAATTCTTTCAATTGAGTTGAAAGAGTATTCCAGTTTATAGAGACTATCTTTGGAGAATGAAAGATTACCACCAACCAGTGAAGAGTGACTGAGATCAAAGATATACTGGTGACCATAATACATCTTCAACGTAGGTGACTTAACAAATACACTTACATTGCTAGCATTACTTGAAGGAGATGTAATTGCAATATTTGGCAACTTATAGGTAAATTCCTTGACACTGATAACACTATCAACAGGGAAAGCACCATCATACTCATCATATACAGTACCACCAGATTCCTGAGAAGGATTACCATCGATATAGATCATTTCGTTGGTATTCAGGTAATGACTATCATCGGTGATGACATATACAATATCACTATTAGATACCGCATCGACCTGAAGAATCTTGATTAGATTTGTGGTCAAACTAATCTTACTAACACCAGTCAGACCAGAAATTTGAATTGTATTATAATCAGCGTTATATGTAACTGTAGCAGTAGAAAGACTTACGACTGATCCAGGAATGAAGGGAGAAGTGCCAGAGATCTCGTCAATACGGACTCTATACTGATCATCTTCAAAAGGTTTGAATTTTGCAAACTCGTGTAAGTTGTTACTACCACCAACATCGGAAGGAGCATCGAAGTTGCTCATATCAATGTTAAATGTGCCAATAGTGGTATTGTTGACCTCTGGGAAGAGGTAATTCTTCATTTCATTGATATCTGCAGGAATAGGACCAAGAATTCCGTAAGTAGATTGCTCATTGAATTGCTCTGTAGACAACTGACCCACATCCAGGTCATTCGTCCACTCATTGTTGTTTACTGCAAGATACACATAACGATTAGCATAATCAATATCAACAATATAACCACTATTGACAAAATTATTATTATTTCTCAATACCAACTTAGAATTCATAGTGAATTCAAAGGGTTGATTGATAGTCAGACGCTGGACGTTATCAATCTTAATTGTGTTGGTAACCTTGAAGAAATAACGATCTTTAACAACCGCAGTTGCTTTGACCTTTTGAGATCCAGGTGCAGGAATAGTAGCAGTCCTAGATCCCCAAATATCTTGTGAGATTTCAAGAGATTCTGTATCCTCAGCATGAGTTGTATTAGCATCATTAAAGTCAAGAGCCTGGAATCCTTCTCCACCAAGAGCATAACCAGTGGGAGATACATTCAGAGATACTCCAGTCACAGGAGCAACAGCAGTCCTAATGAGACTCAATTGAGAATTTGCTAAGACACCAATAGTGCCAATTTTATTAGATTCTGCTTCTTTGTCAACCTTAATGCCTGCACCAACATACTCGATGTAGTCATAGCGATTGAGGTTAGTAGTAAACCAAGCATCATCTGCCCAATCATAAGTAAGACCAAATCCACCAATAGTTGGCAGAGATGTAATATCAGTCGGGACAGTAGGAGATACGAAACGATTCTTGAGCACAAGATGATCAATGTAGAATTGACCTTGATATGCAGCATTAAAGTCAGTAGCACCAGCACCCCATCCAATTTGGTTGCCAATGTAAATATCCTTATTGGCAAATTCAGTATTAGTTACATTACCATCCAATACTTCAATGCCATTAACAAATGCCTTAAAGTTTGTGCCATTCTTAGTAAGAGTAATGACTTGCCATGTATTTTGAGCATACATGTTAGTCAATGCAGAAGAAAGACCACTTGCAGCGTCAAGTCTTGTAGTATTATTAGAAATAACGAGTTGTAAGGATCCAGATCCACCAGATCCAGAAGTGTCATATCCCAACCAGAGACCACCAGTGGTATCTTGAGCACCACCAATACCGATTAATGTTTGCTGCGCTTGTGACAGGGTTTGTGCTCCATCTTTATAAACAAAGAATTGGAGTGTCCAGTTGCCATTTAACTTTGTGCCCAAAGTTGTGCCAGGGATCTTATAGTAAGAATTTTCCCAGACAGTATTGGTGCCAGCAGGTTGATAACCGTAAATTTTACCAACACCATTTTCAATGATTGCAGAGTCGCTAGTGCCAACAATCGATACTGAATGGTGACCAGTTAAATCTGTTGCAGCGGCAGCACTGAAGGTATCAATACATTCTTGTCTATTCCACTTGGTTTGACCATAAATGTGGACATCACCTGAATTGTCACTACCAAGAGTCAAAGGCATGAAACCTTCCATGGTATTGGTAGTATTTGCAGCAGTAGTGAAATCATTTTCAGTATTTTTCAATACTGTGCCATCATATTTGATCTTAACTGAGTTGAATGTAAGTTTTTTGTTGGTAGTATCTTCTTTAGAGTAAACTACATTCAGATTACCAAAAATATCAATTTCAGACTTATCTACAAGTGTAATATCTCTGCCTGTGAAATATCTCTTATCCCAGAGCAATTCACCAGCATTATCAAACTTACCTACCCAGAAACCATCTTTAGTAACATCATCAGACTTCAATCTGGTGCCAGCAACAACATAGAATTCGTTGAATTCATCAACAGCAAGGGAAGAATTCAAGAAGCAATATGTAGCGTTGGTAACCTCCTTAATCCAGTCAATAGAAATCGAAGAAACACCAGCAGTTGCCTTACCAAAGGATACATTGATATCCATAGAGTTATCTGCAGATGCAGTCTCCATAGTAAAGTAGATTGCACCATCAACAGTCCTCATAGATGTAATTTTCTCAGAAGAGCTGTCAGAAGCAAGTTTTCTCTTAGCAACAAAGAAACCAGCAGTATCAACGATTGCTAAGAAAGCATCCCAAGGAGCTCCAGAGTTTGTATTGGTAAAACCACCAAGAAGGAATCTAGTATCAGTAAGTTTCTGTAAAGAAGTGATATTATCAGATCTTGTAGATCCAGAGATGCCAGCATAACCTTTCTGGAAGACCAGAGATGCACTCAAACCATTTGCTGCTTCCTCATACTTGACAAGAATGACATCGGGATTGTATGCATCCAATACAGGAATATTGGGTCTGTTATTACCAGCAACCCAAATATCATTGCCATCAACATACAGTTTTTGGAATTCTGTATAGTTATCAGATCCTAATACAGTAGTTTCTAATGTCTTTTCCCACTCCTTAACACCAGTAGCAGATAATTTAGCAAGGAATGCAACATAGTTACCAGAAGCATCTAAGGTTGTGCCACAAGTGTATACTTCCTTAGTATCACTAATAAAGATATCATTTACCTTCAACCAATTGTTGTTTTCAAGAAGAGTGACATAATAGTCTGCCTTCTTAAAGACCTGGGGGTGAGAGAGAATGACACGAGGATTCTTAGTATAGTCAGATCCAGAGTTGAGGATGTTGAAAGACTTGATTGCACCAACTTGATCAACAATCGCTTCAATTTCACCACTTTCACCATCACCATCAATAATAATGCTAGGGGGAATATCTGTATTATAACCACTACCATTCTGATCTACGACAATCTCTTCAATACCACGATACTGTCTAACAGTAAACGTTTTGTTGGTATTGTCCATCAATGGAGTGTAATCAACAAATAAAGTATCGCCAGCAATCAGATTGTGTGGTTGAGTGGTCTTCAGGACACCAAAGTTTGTGCCTTGAAGAGTTTCATAGGTGTAGTTTAAAACAGACTCACCCTTAATTTTTGAAACTCTAGCAGATACACCAGTACCACCAGTATCTTCATTATCAAAGATCAGACGGTCATTGACCTGATAGTTTGTGCCAGCATTCTCAACAGTAAAACCAGTAACAGATGCATTTTCAAACTTACTGATTGTCTCAACTTCAATATCAACCTTAGAGTCTAATTTGACAGATGGGAAATAATCAAAGAGTTGTAAAGGTGCCTCTTCAAATACCTGATCAGGATCATCAATCTCATCTTGGGTGATAACACCATCTCGGTTTTCGTCTTCGACTTCAAACAGCAATACATCACCATTCTCTAAGGTAAGAGCATTAGTAGAAGCATTAGGAGTCCTCTCAACATCAATATCAACATTCTCATATGGGTCTCTATAACGGACAACTCCAGTAGGAATGTTTTGCTGGACAGATGAATCCTTAAGATTCCAAATATCTACAACAGAGTTATAACTAGGACCAAGAATGTAAGGATATACAGGAAGACCATTTTCAGATGCATCGATAGTAACAAAGTAGCAATATCTACCTTGGGGATACTCAGGAGTCTTACAGAATCTGCCATTATATTGATCAAGATCACCAGATCCGAAAACATACTCATAGTCTTCAACAAACTTACCTGCAGGCTCTTCATTCAGAAGAGGACCATCACTTCTTACTGGATATGGGTTTGTAATATCATTAAATACGAGTTGCGTCTTCAGTGAATATGAAGAGCGCATTCTTTGGATATTGGAAGATTGATTGGTAGGATCCTGATATCCATAAGGACCATAAATCGGGTTACCATCAAATGCCCAACCAATAATAGGAGAGTGCTCTAACTGAGACTCTTGCTCAAGAATTCTACCCAGACTATCCTTAAACAAGTTATCACCAAGAATATATCTCAGTCTTTGTGGGTTAGAGAGGTGTGCATATTCACCACCATATTGAATGTTATATCCCTCAAATACGGTGCCCATTGCAGAGTCAAACGGAGTAGTCTCTTGCAGGTTATAATTCCATTGGAATACATCAGCATCAAACAATGCATCTTGTCCAACAGATGTCAGATTAATTACAGTAGTGCCCTGATTATATCCAATACCTCTGTTGAGAATTTCAACACCAGTAACACGACCAGCATTCTCACCATCAGTATCGATGATTGCTCTAGCAATAGCACCAAAACCATCACCCTGAATAGAAACTGTGGGTGCAGTGGTATATCCAACACCAGCAGAAATGATAGCAATAGAAATGATTCTACCGTCATTTACAATTGCTTGTGCAACAGCACCTCTACCAGAGCTAAGAGTAACTGTAGGTTTAGAAGTATATGAAGATCCACCTTCAGTGATATCAACTTGCTGAATGGGTCCTCTGACAGACGCAGTAGCAGTTGCACCAGTTCCTCCACCACCAACAATAGTGATCAGAGGTTGGGAAGTGTATCCCGATCCGCCACTATTAACAAGAATTCTAGAAACTACTCCTTTGGTAATAATTGCAGTTGCAGATCCACCAGATCCTCCACCACCAACAATAGATACCAGGGGAGATGAAGTATAACCAGATCCACCATTATTAACCTCAACCTCATAGAGAGATCCATTGACGGTTACTTCCGCTGTAGCACCACTACCGCCACCACCAGCAATAGTAATTGCAGGAGGACTTGCTGCATCATATTCCTTACCAGCGTTGGTGATGTTAACAGCAGTAACAGCACCAAAAGTGCGACTCAATTCAGACTTATAAGACCAAACAGATACACCATTGACCCATGTGCCAATAGGACCAGGGACAATAGCAGTCTTAGTCGAAATAGTAGTGGTAGTTGTATTGAAACGGTTTAATTTTCTCTGGTTGCCAGGGAGAAGTGCAGATCCAGGGAAAGGACCAATCTCATAGTTAGGAATACCAGTAGAAGCAACATAAACGTATTGATTATTGAAGAATGTGTTTTGGACGTTAGTAGTATAAGGTCCGATTGCATTTAAAATTGCAGCATTTTCTGACTTGCCTTTGTTAAGGTCAACAGAGATAAGAATATTACCTTGTGGCTCAACAGCAGCAGGTTGTGGTAACTGGTATTGGAAGACCGTCTGGGAGTCCCTAGATGTGACAAGGAAAGTGCCGTTATAAAGAATTGGGTTAGCACCATATACGGTAACCTGATCACCAACCAGGAGACCATGAGGAGCTGAGCAAGTTACAGTAGCAGACTGATTATTAACGCCACCAAAAGTGATCGAAGAAACTTCAATGAGTTTTTTGACGTTATATAACCACGTTGTCAACTGGGGTAATGTGGAAGTGCCGCCCAGTTTAGAAACTGACAGTTTATCACCAGGAAGATAGTAAGATCCAGTATCAGTAAGGTTAGTTTGCTGAGCATCAACAATACCAACAATATTCATTACGACTTCGTTGATCGTGCCGTAATTTAAATAAACTCTAAAGTTAGAAGCTACACTAGTTGCAGAATCCCAAATTTGGGGAGCTCCAACAACGCCTCTAGTACACTCAATAAACTGGTTGAGGGATTTTTCCTTATATCTTACAGTTTCTGTGCCACCAATTACAATTTCACCGTTTCTTTCAGGCCAACCAATGGTAGAGTCAACGGTAATAATATCACTAGTTGCAGTAAGTGGCTCAGCAAGTTTAGTTTTATAGGGCACAACAAATGTGCCTTGAATTGTCTCTTCAGACAAGACCAATTCATAAATTTCAGATTCTGCTGTGTTAATAGCAATGTAGTTTTCAACCAAAGCATTTGCTGCCCGAATATTCGGATCTGCAATGTCAGCAAATTGTTGAATTTGAGCATCTCTAATATTTCTGGGGTCGCCACTAATAAGTGTTGCTCTCAGAATAGTATTGATCGACCAAGTAGCAGCAGATGGTTTGATAAGTTGATCTTTCGGATAAGAAACCGAAATATCCTCACCATAAAGGAGTTTGAAGAGATAACCAAAGGAAAATGACGTGCCTTTCGTAGAATAGAAAGTTTTGACATTCTTAATGGCAGATCTGACATCAATAGACTCATAATCGAGTTGGGGGATGTCAGGAAGATATTCTTCAATGTATTTGTCTAAAACTCTCTTGACAAATACCGCATCCAAGCAAGTTACAACGCTATTGCTGTCATGAGGTGCAGCATCAGTGTCACCCGAAAAAATTACATCTCCTGTTTCGGTATATCCAGAAATTGCAGACGCTGCTCTAGCACATCCAACAAATTTGCACTTTTCGTAACCATGACCAGGATGAATCAATTCAAAACCAGTAATTTCTCCAAGACCAGTTTCCGTAGATGCTTTTGCGTTGGGAGGTGCTTGAATTACGATAGTAGGAGGGTGATCAGGGCTATAGTTAGAGCCAAAATTCGTAATATTGATATCAGTGATTTGACCATTGAAAATAGAAGCAGCTGCTGTAGCGTTTACACCACCAATGTAATTTCCTTGTGCATCGGTGCGATCATCAACAATATAAACCGAAGGGATATCCTCATATCCACTACCACCAGTAAGTAACTCAATATCAATAACTCTACCATTACCATCAACCTTTGTTTCAAGGACTTGAGCACCAACAGGGTCAATAACTCTCAGTCTGGGGACCGTTTCATAACCTTGTCCAGGATTGAGAATATTGACAGCAGTAATTTGACCAAACTCATCTAAAGTAGTAGAGAATGCTGCTTTAATTCCATTTTCGCCAGTAGGCTCGTCAACATAGATTGCTGGAGGAGTAGTATAACCAAAACCATCATCGAGAATAGTGATTGGTCCAACTAATGCTCCCGAAATGATTGTCGGGGGTGCAAGTTTGGCACCGCCAGGTTGAATGAAGGTAATTCTGGGAGTAAAGGTATATCCACTACCAGAAGAGTGTAATAACAACTCAGTTACAGATCCATCAGTAACAACTGCTCTAATATTAGCAGGTTTAGATCCATTTTGAGTAGGATTCTCAACACTTACAATTGGTGGGTTAGTTTCACTATAACCTTTACCACCATCAAGAAGTGTTACCGACTTAAGACCGTTAATATAGGGACTAACTGCTGCATCTCCTCCAGTAGGTGATTTGATAGTAACTTTAGGAGGATATTCAAATCTATAACCTCCACCAGTGTTACTGACAACAACTTGAGAGATTTCACCAGAATCATTTACCCTAGAGAAACCAACTGCACCATTACCAAAAGATGGAATTGCAGATTCGATAGAATATAATGAAAGTCTTCTACCAATAAGAGGGACAAAGTTGAGAGTAATTCTGCTTCCGTCAAAAGTATAATCAACTTTAGGAATCAGAAGATTGTTATCATAAATTGCAATAACATACTCATCAACGATTGGTGCATATCTCTGAGAATTTCTAGTTACCTCAAAGGTGCTCTTATTTTCACCAAAAGCACCAGAAAGATTATCTAACTGATAAATCGTATCCTCAATAAAACCATTCAGATAAATGATTTCACAAGATTCGATGGAATCAGCAACTGTAGACGCTCTAGGAGGAGTCGTAAAGGTAATATTAGTGCCATTGATGACAAAATCATCACCAGGAATCATAATGTCATTATAGAGTTTTACAATGACATGAAAATTAGAAGGAGGTGCAATAGGAGAATCCTGTGACTGTAAAGGGAAAGTCCTTCTAGTGCCATCAATCTGATCAAAGATATTTGTTAACTCTCTCCACTTCAGTTTTACCTGATCATAAGACACACCAGGGCTAAGAGCAATACTTGGCGAAGGGATTGCCCGTTCATAAAAAATTACCTCATTTCCAATGAGAATTGTGCCGTCAGTCTCCAGAAAATTATCAATGTTTTCAACAACAATCTCACTATCAAAAGTAGTAGCATCCGCAACCGTAGTAGTGCTACCACCTAGGATATCAACATTTAACTTATCAATATTCAGTAATTCTACAAAAGAGTTGACGATATTTTGACCATATCCTGTCTTCTCTTGTGATCTATAATAATATTCGACAAACTTCTTGAACAGAGGATGATAATCCTCTATAAACTGCGGAGTCTGGGTAACTGCGCGACGGGAGACTTTATTTACGGTTGCCATTTATATTCAGAAACAAGTGTTATCTGGGATGTCGCCAGGTCCAGTGAGATCAGGAATTACAATAGTTGTCGGAGCTGATTCAAACTGTCCAGGATTAAGACTATTTATTGGGATAGTGGGAGGTGGAGTCGTGCCAGAAGGTCTAACTGTAATCTGAGGAACTGGGATTTCGATAACAGTATCTGGCTCAGGTGTGCCAATAATTCCAGGGTTTGCAGGAATTGCTTCTACAGGAATTTTGGGTTCTCCAATATTATCAATATCATCATCAGTTGGATTAGGTGGTAAGTTATTACCTCCAGTGCCAATAATATTTACAGGTCCAAAACAGACTTTTCCAGTCTCATAATTGATTGTGCCTGCATTGGTGCTAGTAACAATCTTTCTGTTACCACTGTTATAGAATGTAAGCAGTTTTCCGAAACCATCATCTTCAAAATATTGATCAACATTAGGGAATTCTACCGTGCGGAATCTTCCTGATTGGATAATCGGCTCTTTATTACAGGGGTCACCACTATCACCACTAGGAGCAGGTTTAGATGGAGCACTATCAAAGAGTGGGTTACCAAAAGTAAAGCAATATGTATTGGTTTCAGTCAGATTCGGATTGACATACTTGAGCATGACAACCTGAGAAGAAACGTCAGTAATACAAGCATCAGACTCTGTAATTGCTTTATGGAAAGCAGAAAGTTTGAATTGATTACCAAAGTTGTTAATTTCTGTCTGTGCTGCCCAATTGGTGATTGCATTTTGGACATTAGACTCAATTGCAGTCACATTTCTTGCAGAGCAAGCAGTATCATAAGTAACAAATACTCTAGGATAGATAAAGACAGATTTTGCATCTGTAATAACAGGCTCAATAGATGCCATTGCATATCTTCTCATCATGGCAGAGAGAGACTTCTTAGTTGCGTCATTCAACTGAGATCCCGTCTTAGTCTTGATTGCAATAAAAACCTTTCCGTAGATAGGCGGAGATAACTCATCACCACCAAATGCAACTGCACTCAAAACATTATCATAGATTCTCTTAATAATGACCTCGTAGTCATTTGTAGTAACTGCTCTGTATTGTGCGCTATACCACCTGGGAGCATTATATTTAATGGACTCAACACTTTCAATAGGACTACCAAGTTGACCAGTCTCCATGACGGTCAAACTAATTTTAGATGAATCGCTATTGTCATAGAGACGACCATTACTATCCACCATTTCACCTTTAAAGGCGAATGACTTAGTGCCGTTTGCTTCTTCACCAGAAGTAACAACATATTCTAAATTAATGATCTCACCATCAGTGAGTTTTCTACCACTAGTGTTGTCACCAAAAGTAATTTCAAATCTCTGATCCTGATCTTCATCTAGGAAGTAAATACGATCAGTTGCTCTAACACTAGTTAAATTTTCTACTCTATTATAAACATCTGCACTAGTGCTAGATGCATTTGCTCTAACACTAACTTTCAATGTTGATGTATCCGCATCAGCACTGGGAATGATATATCTCGTGGGATTAAATGTATCTACTGTATATTTAAAATTGACAACAGATCCTTCATATGCAGTAACACATTCAAATACAGCACTACAACTTGCAGGATCAACAACTACAGTTTGATCTTCTAAAATATTCCAAATATACTTTCCACCCGCAGCAATAGGACCCTTCTTTAGGGTAATATTATTCGGACACACTCCATCATCCCCAGGTACTGTCGTAACAACGATGTTAAACGCTGCTCTAGACGCCAGAGGGGACTTTGGCGTGTAGTTAAACATCTTGGCAAGGGAAACGATGTTATCCCTTACTGTAGCGGATTGTAGGAATGCCTCATTCAACGACATGTTAGCAAGATATGCCGTATAATAAGTATTATACGCCAACATATCGATGAGGTAGGACAAACCAGATCCCTCAAAGTCATAATCAGAGAATTCATCTCTAGTTTTGAGATAACTCTTGATTGATGACTTAATGTCATCAAAATTTAATGCTGTTAAGTTATTGGGGAGCATTATGGCCTCTTTAATACAAAACTAATTTGCTCAGTGATTGGCAATCCAATAATTTCATATTGAATAGACACATTCATTGCGTTTGCATCATAATCTGCGATAACTTCCACCAATTCTAAAGCAATTCTAGGCTCAAAGTTTTGAATGGTGTTTGTGATCTCCATTCTAATTCTATCTACCAAGAAAGGATCCATAGGCTCAAACAATAAGTCTGTAACGCTGGATCCAAATCTAGGATTAAAAAATTTCTCACCAGGAACGGTCAAAATCAGATTTTTGACCGATTGCTTGATTGCATCCTGATTCGTAACTTTGGTTGTGTCTTTAGTAAAAGGATTTTTCAAGAAATTCATAGAAATATCAGAAAAATTTCTAGATTTCTTAAAATCTTTACTAGTTAACGGTTTTAGAGCCATCTTTCAAGAAAGTTTCCGTGACGGACTTTATTATTAGTCCGCTTTGCCGCCAAATTTAGATAACGATCTGATTTTGGGTCCGTAATTAAGACTACAGTTCCGAAATCTTTATTCATCATCTCAGGTACATGATCTGGGACGGGATTATTCGCCATTTTAGGTTAAAAGCAATGTAAACAGAACTTTTAATGGGGTTTCTATCCCTCGTGTTTTATTTATGACGGTTCTTCGAGAGACCAAGTAGGTGGGTGAAAATGACAATACTCATTGAAAGTGATTTTCATCTCTTTATTCGTCAAATTTGCGTGTTTTGCTGCTTTTGGCAAATTCCATTTTGCCGTAAACAGCATTTCCATAGACTCACGGGTCTCAGGTCTCATTTACCTTGACCACGATACCGCTTTTTCGCCTTGTTACTGGATGTTGCAGCATATTTTGTGTGCTGACCAGATCCTTGACGAGTTTTCTTGGGAATTGAATCGATAAAAACATTACCAAGAAGCGATTTTTTCATTTTTGCCATAATTAAGCTCCAATAAAGACGTTTGCTGATCCTGTAGAGATCAAAGATAGACACGGAGGTCCAAGAGGGTCACCAACTCTACATGCTCTCTTACCCATGATAAAGACAGTTGCACTAGTAGCAGTTGCTTTTCTAATATGAGCACCGCCACCCGCAATATCCTCTACACAAAGATTCTGTGTTGGACATGGGACAATTGCTGCACAGTTTGGTGGAGTCACCAATGGCACCAACTGTGTGCATGTTGGTGGATGATTGGTCAAAATATCCTGATCCAAGATCGGACAGATATTATTGATCAATACTGTAGGGACAATAGGTTGCATGGGCAACTGAGGGAATGGTGGCCACATATTAGTGCCATCCATTGCAGCAATAGTCAATTTAGGCACTACTGCTGGACAAGGAGTGCCACAAGGGTTTTCTTGCCACTTGTTTGCTGGCACACATGTACCATGACCCGTGTCTTTCCCTGTATAGATTGCTGCCGCACCTGGCAACCCTGTAATTGGACCTGCTGGCATTTTACTTTAATTACTCCGTGATGTCAAAGGGATTTCCGTAGCTTGCTACAGTTTGTGCCCAAAGTTGGGCAGATCTAGTCAGATCGTGAAATATCTGTTGAGTGCCGCTAGCAGTCCAGTTAGTACAACCAGGACCCAAAACAGGTGATAATGTATATGTATATGTAGTAGTCGCCCCAGTCTCGGGATCAGTCTCTGCAGGAGACGAAGATGGCGCTGTTGGCGCACCAGCACAAGCCACATGACCGCAACCAGACTCAACAACAAATCCCTTTAGTGTAACCTCTACGGTAGATTTTTGTCTTTCGTCGGGTCTATATTGGGACATGTGATACTTAACCAAGTCAGTAGCGTGAGGAAGATCACCAAAACGCTCTTGAGTTGTGGAAATTAAGTTTTCCTTATAGATTGCATACTCAGGTATAATCACTTGTTGTAGATTATCTAATGCCTGATCAATACTCTTAGTTTGAGAATCGTAGTGTGACTGGTATGCAGTCTGCCAAACTTCGGTCGCACCGATCTTACCAAGTGTTTTTGCTAAGTCAGCAGGGTCAGTTGGTTTCTTTTCGCGGATTGCTTCTCTAAGAGTGTCAACAACATTCTTACTATACCTAGACTGTGGTAGTTGAATGCGGCGTTGCAACTCAGGATCCTTCAATTGCTCGGAGGGATCTTGCCTAATAAATTGTTTAAAATCACCACCAACACGATCAACCTGCATCTGATTGACAAAATCTGGGTCTAGTCCGCCTTTACGCATCGCATCTCGCTGCCTGTCAACGATCTCATCACCCAGTTTCTTCTCAGATCCATCCGCTGCAGTGTATTCAGTATCAGCATCTCTAATACTTTGCTCAATAGATCCCGCCCATTGCGGTTTAGATGCCTCTGATCCAGGGATAACTACCGTGGCAATCTCCTTTCTAAGGTCAGGCACGGTAAAAACAATGTCATCTCCATTAGAAAGTCCGCGACCAGGATCAACAATTTCGATACCAGTTAGCACTCCATTTGAAAACGTGCCAATAACTTCAGGAATCACGGGACGATTGTCCTGGTTTTTGGGGACTTTTACATATTTCCGCACACCATATGTCTGATTAAAGTCTTTGATGTATTCAGGCTCCTCTTCTGATCCCACATTAATGAATCCATCAACATGAGATAGAAACTCTGGAGGGTCACTAGGGACCAGATTAGTGCCTAAAAACTCACGAGGAGTTGCATCTGGTCTATTGACGACCGTTTTTAGCGTCAATGGTTTGTTAACAATGTCAACAACTTGATTGAGTCCCGCACCACCATCAACAATTTGCATGGATACCAACTTACCATTTTCAATTTTTAGGGTTTGGACCTGTGCATCAGTCTCATAATTGGAGTAATCGAATGGTTGACCAATAGAATTACCATCTTCATCGTAAGATACGGGGTTAAGATTGACAGGTTGATTCAATGTAACCGTATTTCCGCTCCTAGAAGTGATATATGTGCCAGGACTGAAGAGTGGACCCTTGACAGTATGACCAATTTCAAACTTAGAAGCGTCAGAAGAGTTGACTACTTCAATCTGATTGCTATCAACATTCATTACTACCCTACAACCATAGTCAAATACGGGTTGTCTGCAAGTGTCAAAGACGTTTGGCGCAGCAGAATCCCTCAAATGGGTCGTATATTGGAAAGATTTTTGGGTAAATTCGTATAATCCACCATACCATGCACGATTTTTAGCACCAAAACCTGCTAATGCGGTAATTTGGTGATTTCTACTGGATGTATAACCTTGTCCACCAGTAAATTCAGCGCCAGCTCCGTCCAAATACGCAATATGGTAGTTAAAATTGTCCAAATCTGTGTGAAACATCCTTGTAATGACGTGACCATTGATCGTATCACCACTTCTGAGGATGTCTCCACCGTTATTTTGCGTTACTTGGATAGGTCCAGTAGCGGTAATCTTAATATCGACGGTAAATTTAGTAACAGTATTGTCTGCATGGATGTGATCATACTCTAAAGTAAAGACATCATTGACATTATACCCCTGACCAGGCTCTACTAACTCAAGAATTTCCCATTTTGTGCCAGTAAATGACACTGTAGGAAGCACAGAAAGGTCTTGGACCGCACTAACACGCACTGTTAAGCGTAATCCTTGTGCAGATCCACTCTCAACATCATTACCTTCGATAACCAAGAATGTATTAAACCCTGCATCACTGCTCTGCCACCCTGTTTGAGTCGTAATAGTGGGTCCTGCACCAAAATTAGCACTAGACCAAGCAGGTGTATCAATTGCATCGTTACTATAAACGAAGTTAAAGTCCTTTACACCATTAGGAAGAGTAGTTGAAAACTGATCATAACTAAAAACTAACTTATTACTAAGTGAATCAATAGCAAATAATGTGGGGAAGGGGCAATCGGGATCTCCAGTCTGGTCACCATCAACCTCATCTGCTGTATAATCGATGGTCAGACGGTCCAGGGTGCAACTAAAATCAGTGCAAGGGATACATCTACCCCCACTGTCCGTAGATCCTGCTGTGCCAAGTCCTGTCTCGGGGTCAGTGCCTGCACTAGTTGACCTATCCTCAGTCTCATACTTATAGCAAGCAGTGCCTACATGACCACCATTACACCCACTAGTATACAAATAAGAAAACCATGTATCACTAAGCATCAAACCAAATGACAATCCATTCGGCACATAGTCAAAAATAACATAGGTATCACCAATCCCACCCGCATCAGCAATAACAACCTTGCCACAGTTTGCTGCAGATTGAGATGAAGCACCAGTAGGAGAAGTATAATTGGATCTACCATACTCTTGAATCACGGTGCTACCATACATGACAGCATCACGAGGCATATTATCAATGTTTGCCTCACGAATCCTAATCGGTGATACATGACAATCAAACTCTACAGTAACTGCACAAGGATCAACTGGTTTACGAGATTGACAATGGTCGGCAGCACCCCCAGCAAATCCCCAAAGAGGGACATCAAAGATATCGCCATCAGTGTGGCAACCACCCATTAATTTGATTTCAGCCATTTACCTTTTCTTCTAATGCGGTTAGTTTATCATAAATCAAATCTAAATTCTCTTTTAGTGACAAGTAATCCTCTACACCTTTGGGTTTATATAAAATCTTGTCAGGTGTAGGTAGGTTTTGCACATATTCCTCAATACCCTTGATCCTTGATCCAATTGCCTCAACACATTGATTTAAAGCATCATGAGCCATAGCATTATCATCTGCTAGGATTTGCACATCTCTTTCAATAGTCATAGAGTGTAAACGCGGTGGTAGGGGTATTCTTGTGGTCGCGGTTATGAGTCAACTTTCTTGAGAGTAAAACTCCCAGTGACATCATCAACCTCAAATTCTAATTCGTCTCCAATAGTCCATCCAAGGTCCTCACAGACATCATCAGGGATAGGAAGAATTAATTCACCAAATTCATCCTCTTCGATAGTGATTGTGAATCTCTTGGACATACTTGCCTCCTTATAACCTATTAATAACTTGTGGATTGTCTGACGGATGGTCTAACTTCCACTCCTCCCATGTTGCTAAGACATCCTTAGCATCGTTTGTCAGTCCAGCACTGGTGCAATAATCAGCACATTCATAAATCCGAGGATCTAAAAAACCTTCGTGGCGCAACATCACTTCCAAACACCATACACGGTCGTCTTGACGATCTTGGCGAATTTTCCAATCCATAGTAAAACCTCAGA
>CEPW01002863.1_pt1 | contig 35907 bp, 34 predicted proteins | sample 356211 | NCBI WGS metagenome assembly CEPW01 (sample SAMEA2620021, study PRJEB7988) | marine metagenome | biome: marine biome (ENVO:00000447); feature: deep chlorophyll maximum layer (ENVO:xxxxxxxx); material: "saline water (ENVO:00002010), including plankton (ENVO:xxxxxxxx)" | depth 25 m
TTGAGCAATGCGCTGAACGGCCGTGAAATCGCCAGGACTCGCAAAGGGGAAACCCGCCTCGATGACGTCAACACCCAGACGAGCCAGTTGCTGAGCGATCGCCAACTTTTCCTCGAGGTTGAGGCTGGCTCCAGGCGATTGCTCTCCATCGCGGAGTGTGGTGTCAAAAATCAGGACTCGTCCTGGGTCCTTGGCCATATCGAGGCTGCGTGGGAGGCGTTAGTCGGACTGACTATGAGTTAGCCAAGTCTAAGCGAGAGGGGCTGATTGTCTGAATACGGGTCTCCCCGACAAAGCGTTCTACATTCACCTTCCCTTGGGGTGATGTTGTGAAGGGAGACGGAGGCGCGCTCGCCCTGGTTCTCCATGCGCATCTGCCCTATGTGCGCTCCGCTCAAGCCGGTTCCCTTGAAGAGGATTGGTTTTTCCAAGCTCTGCTGGAGTGCTATCTCCCGCTGCTATCCGTTCTCGAAGAGGCCGCCTCAGAGATCAATCAGGCACCACGACTCACCGTGGGGCTATCGCCCACTCTTCTATCCCTTCTCAACGACCCGGATCTCGTCCAACGCTTCCCCGGATGGCTTGAGGCACGGCTCGACCTACTGCCGCTGGCTGATGCCTCCCTGCGCCAAGCCGCTGACCATCTAGCGGATCGAATCCGACAACAGCATCAGTCCTGGAAGGACTGCGACGGTGATCTGATCGGACGCTTCGCGGCACTGCAACGGGCAGGCGTTGTTGATCTACTGACCTGCGGAGCAACCCATGGCTACCTCCCACTCCTGCGCCAAAACCCCGAAACGGTACGGGGCCAACTCAGAACAGCAGTCCGCGAACACCAGCGCTTAATCGGCGAACGCCCTCTCGGGATCTGGTTACCGGAATGCGCTTATTACGAGGGTCTCGATGCCTTGATGCGCGATGCCGGTCTGCGGTATGCGGTCCTCGACGGCCATGGCCTGCTCCACGCTCGACCACGCCCGCGATATGGGGTCTATGCCCCAATTTGCAGTCGCAATGGAGTCGCGTTTTTTGGGCGGGACAGTGAGGCCACCCTTCCGGTGTGGTCTGCCAAAGATGGTTATCCCGGTCATCCGGCCTACAGAGAATTCCACCGCGACCTCGGCTGGGATCTGCCATTGGAGGCGCTGAAACCGCTGAACCTGAGTGAACCAAGGCCGCTCAGCCTGAAGCTTCACCGGGTCACCAATCATTCGATCGCCCTGCACAACAAACAGCCCTATGAGCCCGATGTGGCGGCTCATTGCATCAACGTCCACGCAAAGGACTATCTCTCCGGACGCCGCCATCAACTGAATCGGCTCCAGCAAGCGATGACCAACGCCGAGCCTCTTTTAGTGGCACCGTTTGATGCCGAATTATTTGGCCACTGGTGGTTCGAAGGGCCTGCTTTCCTTCAAGCACTCTTTCAGCAAGGACCGCAGGAAGGTGTCCGTTTCACACGCTTAAGGGACGTTCTTCAAGCAGCCCCGAATCTTCAGCTCTGCGATCCCTGCCCTTCAAGCTGGGGACAAGGGGGTTATCACAATTACTGGTTGAACGAAACCAACGCTTGGATCGTGCCTGAGTGGGAGCGGGCCGGAGCAGCCATGGTTCAGCGCTGTAGCCGTGGAGTGGGCAGTGAACAAGCTTTGGCGTATCTACAACAAGCAGGTCGGGAACTCCTTCTGGCTCAATCCTCCGACTGGAGTTTCATTCTCCGCGCTGGAACGACGACAGATCTGGCCCGAGAACGGGTCGAGCGTCATCTCGGACGGTTCTGGATCTTGATGCAGGCGATCGATAACGGAGCGACTCTTTCGAACGACTGGCTTCAGGCTGTGGAGGCGGATGATCGCCTGTTCCCGCTGATTCAGCCCTCGGATTGGGCAAAGGTCGCTAGCTGAGGATCCGCTGCACCAAGCACTAAGCCACGCCGAACATCCCAAGGTGCCAGTGCGAACAGGCGAAGCATCACGCCCATCAATCTCGGCAATGGCAGCGTATTGGTAAGGAAGCCAAACCAATCCTCTTCAGGCAACGCAAAAAAGGTGGCGAAATGACGCCTCAGCAAGGCCTCGTTGAAGCCCATCAAGCGGCTCAGACCAAATTGATAAAGCCGATGCCGCATCACAAACTCCATGGGCCAAAGCGCTTGCCAACCGCGTTGGGCTAAAGCTGCTGAACCAAGCGACGGAGTCGCAAGCGCCTCAGAAATCGCCTTCGCCAGAGCAGGACCCCGTCGCAACAGAGCTCCCACCATGTAGCCCGAAGCAGGGTGCACCATGCTTGCCGATCCGCCGAACGCCAGAACGGGCTGCGATCGATCCGGCAAGGGCAAATTCATCGGGAAGAGGCAGAACTCTTCATGCAGCACCTCGGTGACCACCACCCCACGCGCTTGGAGCCGTTGCTGCAACCGCTGCTTCAACACCGCATAGGGCACACCCGGTGCCAAGGCCAAAGAGGTTTCTTCAACGAAAAACACCCCATCGCCAAAATCCATCGCGTACAGGAATGTGGGAGGTTCCCGCCTCTGGTCCGCACTGAGGTGGTCAGAGCGATAGTCCATCAACACAAAACGATCGGTTTCGATGGGGTTTTTCGAAAACCGCCCCACTAGGCCATAGGCCGCCTGGCCAGCCACAGGGCCCTGATCCGGCCGCTGAATATGCGGCGTACGGGAACCGGAGGCATCGATCACTAATCTCGCCTGGCGTTCTTGACCGGAGCTGCAAACCACTGTGCTGAGAGACGAGTCAACCAACACACGCTCAGTGGTGTCCTGATGCCACAGGACCCCTTCAGCACGTTGTAACCAGTACTCCTGCAGCTTGGCTCGATCAAACAAGCCGTAATCGATGCCATGCGCTGTAGCCAGATCCTGATCTACGCAACCACCAGCACCAAAGTGGCTCACCGTGTCGCTCCAACGATGCTCGAGCAAAGACTCAAGCCCTAAGACCTGCAACTCCTTTGCCCAGATTCCATAGGTGTTCGGCCATGGGGTCTCGGGCGGATTCGGAGCAATTGCCTCCACCACCACCCCGCACTGGTTCAATTCCGAAGCAATGCAGAGGGCGGCGGGTCCACCCCCCAGCACAAGGACATCAGGCCAACCAGCCAACGTCAGTCCTCAACAGTGTCCGAACTGGCTTCCGTGTCAGCAGACTCACTGGCATCGGTCTCAGCATCCTCCTCAGGCTCCGGAGGAACCAGCACCACTTCGGATAAACGATCGCCCTTGTCCAAACGCTGAAGCCGGACGCCGGTGGCAGCTCGCGATTGCTGTGGGATGGCGTCAGCACCCGTTCGAACGATCACTCCTTTCTCACTCACCAGCAGCAGCTCTTCACCAGCCCCCAAGACACGCAGACCCACAAGGGCATCGCTGGCGTTTCTGAACTTGATCGCCCTCAAGCCCATTCCAGCCCGCTTCTGCAGACGGAATTGCGTGACAGGAACACGTTTGCCAAGACCAGAGGCGGATGCCACCAGCACCCAAGGTCCATCGACAGCGACAGTGGTCTCATCGTCTTCAGCGGAGTCATCGCTTGCCGCGACCTGATCGGCGAGCTCGGCCGGCAAGACATCCATGCTCACCAGCTGATCTCCATCACGCAGATTCATGGAGCGCACTCCACGAGCTGTCCGACCAAGCGGACGCAACTCCTCATCGCTGAGGCGGAAATGAATGGTCATTCCGGCACGCGACGCAATCAGCACGCTGTCGCCGGGAACAGACAGGCGCACCCATGTCAACGCATCCCCCTCTTCCAATCCAATCGCGATCAAACCATTGGATCGAATGTTGCTGAATGCAGACAACCGTGTTCGTTTGATGAAACCTCCTTGGGTCAGCATCAACAAATCGGTGTCATCGTTGAATTCCGAGACCGCCAAAAGGGATGTGATCGCTTCCTCTCTTGGGATTGGCAGAAGCTGAACCACAGGGGTGCCTTTTGCCGTTCGACTGCACTGGGGTACGCGATAAGCCGGAAGGGCATACGCCACTCCGCGGTCGCTAAACAGCAGCAAGGTGTCGTGATCGTTGCAGCTGATGAACAGCTTCACCGCCTCTTCACCCTGACTGCGCGTGCCGGCTTTGCCCCGTGTGCCACGGCTGGTGGCTTCAAACTCACTCACCGGCATTCGTTTCAGATAACCGGTTTCGGTCAACAGCACGACAGATCGCTCGTTCGCGATCAAGTCGATGTCCTCCAATCCGCCACCGAGATCGAGGATTTCGGTGCGACGTTCAATCGGATAACGCTGCTGCAGCTGCAGAAGCTCGTCCTGAATTAGGCCGAACACCCGTTCTCGACGGCCAAGGATGTCTTTGTAATCAGCAATTTTGGTAACAAGGTCCTCATGCTCAAGGCGGATCTTGTCGGCTTCAAGCGCAGTCAAACGACGCAACTGCATCTGCAGAATTGCATCGGCCTGGATAGCGGTGAGGCCATGGCGATCTTGCAGCTGTTCTCGGGCGGTCGCCGTATCAGAGGCAGCCCGGATCAGCGCAATGATTGGGTCGAGCTGATCAAGGGCGAGCAGCAAGCCCAGCAGGATGTGATCCCTCTCCTCAGCTTTGCGTAAGAGATAGCGCGTGCGTCTTTCGATGGTCTCGACGCGGAAGTCGAGAAACACCTCCAACATCTTGCGGAGGGTGAGCAGGATCGGCTCACCATTCACGAGCGCCAGCATGTGAGCACTGAAATTGCTCTGGAGCGGCGTGAGCTTGAACAGGTTGTTCAACACAACCTGGGGATAGGCATCACGGCGCAACTCAACAACGATTCGCATGCCATCGCGATCGCTTTCATCACGGATATCGGAGATGCCCTCCAACTTCTTGTCATTCACCAGCTCAGCGATGCGCTCAATCAGGCCAGCCTTGTTGGTCTGATACGGCAACTCCGTGATGATCACGGCATCTCGATCCGGACGACCAGGGGCCTCGATGGTCTCGATAGCCGCAACGCCGCGCATGGTCACCGAACCTCGTCCACCGAGATACGTCTCACGGATCCCATCACGCCCGAGGATCTGACCTCCCGTCGGGAAGTCGGGCCCAGGAATCAGGCGCAAGAGCTCTTGATCAGTGAGCTCCGGATTTTCAATCAGGGCCAACAGCCCTGAGATCAGCTCGCTGAGATTGTGCGGAGGGATGTTCGTCGCCATCCCCACGGCAATTCCTGCAGAGCCGTTCAGCAGCAACTGCGGGATCCGTGCAGGAAGCACGGTTGGCTCCTGCTGGGAGCCATCAAAGTTATCTGCGAAATCAACCGTCTCAGCCTCAATATCTTCGAGAAGGCTGTCGGTGGTGAGGGCCTGCAAACGCGATTCGGTATACCGCATCGCAGCGGGCGGATCGTTATCGACCGAGCCAAAATTGCCGTGACCATCGATGAGAGGCATCGACATCGAAAAGTCCTGGGCCATTCGGACCAGGGCGTCGTAGACGGCGGTATCACCGTGCGGGTGGTACTTACCGAGAACTTCGCCGACGACGCGAGCGCATTTCCGATAAGGCCGATCACTGGTGAGACCCAGTTCGTACATCGCGTAAAGGATCCGGCGATGGACCGGTTTGAGCCCGTCCCGTGCATCAGGCAGTGCCCGACCCACAATCACGCTCATCGCGTACTCCAAATAGGAGCGCGACATTTCGTTGCGAAGATCCGTCTGGATGATCCGATCGTCGGATTCTCCGGGACCGCCGTTGCCGGGCCCCAATGGATCCGCCATACAAGATCAAAAAGCCTGCATTTAGGTTATCTCGACCACTGCCTCTAGTCCGAAAACCTCAGATAAGCTCCCGGAATAGCTAGGTACTTTTCCATGGGTCCGACAGACGAGCCTCGTTCCGGTGCTCCTGAAGACCCAACTCCAGCGGTGCCCGCGACCGCAGAGGCTGAGACCAAGCCCATAGAAGAAAGTGCTGCAGCGCCAGCCTCGACCACGGAACCGGTTGCACAAACCGAACCAACCGCCTCCTCAGAACCGTCGAGCTCAAGTGACTCCAGTCCAGCGCCCCAGCCTGAGCTAGCCACACCTCCCAAGGATCCAGCCATCGCCAGCACCGTCAGCATCCCCGCAGACGCACCAAGCGAAGGCGGCGAATGGGAGCTCCTGACCGGAAAGGTGAAGGAGTGGATGGCCAACAACGAATTAAACGAATTCTGGGACAAAACCCAGACCCCAGCAAAGCTGATTGGTGCCGTTGTTCTCGCGATCGTTGTTCTGCAGATCTACAGCGGAATTCTCAACACCATCGATAAGTTGCCCCTCGCGCCAGGGCTGTTGGAACTAGCCGGTGTGATCTGGCTTGGCCGCTTCGCTCTCCAAAACCTCGTTCGCAACAGCGACCGGAAGCGTGTGTTCGACGGACTCCGCAATCTTTGGACGAAAGTGATCGGCAGCTGAGCCTGCCTATACCGAATCCTGGTCTGGTCCGATTGGTAGTTTGATCAGACTTAATCAAGTCGCGCGGTGGACATTCAGCTCGGACGCTCCAAAACCGTTCGCCGGGCCTACGGAATTGACGAAATCGCTCTGGTGCCCGGAGGTCGAACGGTTGATCCGGAGGTAACTAACACCAGCTGGACCCTCGGGGGCATCACACGAGAGATTCCAATCATCGCCAGTGCGATGGACGGGGTCGTGGATGTGGATATGGCGGTTCGCCTCTCCAAGCTTGGAGCGCTGGGAGTCCTCAACTTGGAAGGCGTGCAGACCCGCTACGAGGATCCCAACAGCGTCTTAGATCGCATCGCCAGCGTTGGTAAGGACGAGTTCGTCCCGTTGATGCAGGAGATCTATAGCCAGCCGGTTCAGGAAAGTCTGATCCGCAAGAGAATCAAAGACATCAAGGCCAATGGTGGGATTGCTGCCGTCAGCGGCACCCCGGTGGCAGCCATGCGATTTGGCAAAGCCATTGCAGAAGCTGGGGCCGACCTGTTCTTTGTGCAGGCCACAGTCGTCTCCACCAATCACATCGGACCCGAAGGTCAAGACACCCTCGATCTAAAGGCGCTCTGCAGCGACATGGGCGTTCCTGTGATTATCGGCAACTGCGTCACCTACGACGTCGCCCTTGAACTCATGCGTGCTGGCGCAGCAGGCGTGATGGTGGGAATCGGACCAGGCGCTGCCTGCACATCTCGAGGCGTGCTGGGCGTTGGCATCCCTCAAGCCACCGCCGTTGCCGACTGTGCCGCCGCACGCGCCGACTACGAACAAGAGAGCGGCCGGTATGTTCCGATCGTCGCGGACGGTGGAATTGTCACCGGTGGTGATATCTGCAAATGCATCGCCTGCGGCGCCGATGCCGTGATGATCGGATCTCCGATTGCACGAGCAGAGGAGGCTCCGGGCCGAGGATTCCACTGGGGCATGGCAACACCTAGCCCAGTGCTTCCCAGGGGTACGCGTATCAATGTTGGCAGCACCGGCAGCCTGGAGCGAATCCTTCGCGGACCAGCCCGTCTTGACGACGGAACCCACAACTTGCTGGGGTGCCTCAAAACGTCGATGGGAACCTTGGGGGCACGCACCATCCGGGAAATGCAGGACGTTGAGGTGGTTGTCGCACCATCCCTGCTCACGGAGGGCAAGGTTTACCAAAAGGCCCAACAGCTGGGAATGGGCAAGTAAGCAGGGCTATTCTTGAGGAGTGTGCGGGCGAAGGCCCACACACTCCTCACACCCCCCGGCCCGGCGCGCTCGGGCTTTCACTCTTCACGTTCCAAGCATCACAGTTCCCATCCGACGAGGCTTTTTCGCCGAGGAAAGGGAATCCCATTGCTAAGTTCTCATTACATCTTTAAAGGCATATGTCCGGCGCTGCTGCAGTCACCGACGCCTCCTTCGAACAGGACGTCCTCCAGAGTGACGTGCCGGTATTGGTTGATTTCTGGGCTCCCTGGTGTGGCCCTTGCCGCATGGTGGCTCCAATCGTCGAAGAGATCTCCAAGGAATTCGAAGGCCAAATCAAGGTTTTCAAGCTCAATACCGACGAAAATCCAAACGTCGCCAGCCAATACGGCATTCGCAGCATTCCAACGCTGATGATCTTCAAAGGCGGTCAGAAAGTTGACACCGTTGTTGGAGCGGTCCCCAAGGCGACTCTTTCCGGCACCATCTCGAAATATCTCTGAGCAGATCCCTAGCAGCGGCGTTTTTAACCCTTGCGTTCAACCCTTGGCTTAATTGACTACGGAATGGGAAATCTCCATTCCGTAGTTAAAGCATTTGAGCGACTCGATCGCACACTTCAAACCGTACGTTCACCACAAGACCTTGAGGGGTGTGACGCCCTCATCCTTCCCGGCGTCGGCGCATTCGATCCAGCAATGGCTCGACTGGAGGCAACAGGTCTGGTCCCTTTCCTACAAACCTGGGGAAATGATCGTCCTCTTTTGGGCATCTGCCTTGGATTGCAGCTTCTTTTTCAATCCAGTTCCGAAGGATCTCGATCAGGGCTCGGTCTGATTCCCGGCCATGTCGAACGACTCCCCGAACAAACGGGAGAACGAATCCCCCACATGGGGTGGGCTCCGTTATCGATTAAACACCCCAGTCCTCTGCTCAACGAGGATGACCCGCTCCAGTGGGTCTATTTCGTGCATTCCTATGCAGCGCAGCCATCGCAGACCAATGCCATTGCGGCAACGGCACCCTTTGGCTCATCAGCGGTCACAGCCATGGTCTGGTCAGGTCGGGTTGGAGCGTGTCAATTCCACCCAGAAAAATCTTCCGATGCGGGCAGCTTGATGTTGCAACGTTGGCTTGACTGGATTGATCGTGGAGCACCAGTTCTGAGTTGAACAGCCAGGGACAACTTCGACTCACCGGAGGAAGAAAACTGTTGAGCCCTCCTGGACGATTAACGCGTCCAACCACGGGGCGTGTTCGCGAAGCGGTGATGAACATCCTGATGCCGCGACTTCAGGGATGCAGTTGGCTTGATCTCTGCTGTGGGAGCGGAATCATGGGCTGTGAAGCCATCCAACGCGGCGCCAGAGAAGTCGTCGCGATTGAAAAAGATCGGCGGACAGCATTTATCGCCAAAAAAAATCTTTTGGCGACAGCTCTTAGCCAACGTCCCTCTGCAACGGTTGAAGTGGTATCTCGCAGCGTTGAGTCATGGCTGGGATTCAATCAACATCCGCACCCTTTCGATCTGATCTATTTCGACCCCCCTTACGGAGCTGGGATGTACACCCGAGTCCTGGAACAGATCAGCACGCAGAGAGTGCTTCACCCAATGGGTTTACTGATCTGCGAGCACAGCAAGGATTGCAGACCTGACCTAGACGAAGGGTCATGGACCATCCATGACCATCGCGATTACGGCAAAACCGGACTGCTATTCCTCGAACTCAACCGCCGAGAGCGCTGCCCCGGCGATACTGATTCCAAGCAGCCACAAACAAACCCAGAAGTGTGACGGGGATCAGACCCAAAACGATGCCGCACAGAAGGGGTTCGATCATGAGTCGCGCTAAGCAGCAAGATTGACCACAATTCTTTCATGTAAAACCCTGCACCGTGATGGAGCCGTCATCAACTGCTGCAGGTTCACCTGGCAGCAGTCGCACCCTGATCGCCGCTCTTGTGGTTGTCGCAGCCATGGCCTGCGTGATTCTTCTGATTTGGATGATTGGCAAAGCCCAAATCGATCCCTATGTGCAAGCAACGCTGAATCTTCAAGGCACCAGCGAACATGGCGGACAACTCTTCCGCATGAACTGCGCAGGGTGCCACGGAATCGCTGGTCAGGGCTTGCTGGGTCCCAAATTGACCGATGTCAGCTCCCGCCTGGGTGATCCAGCCTTAATTCATCAAATCGTGAGTGGAGAAACTCCACCAATGCCGAGTTTCCAAATGGAACCACAATCGATGGCTGATCTTCTCTCCCATCTCCACACCCTGCATTGAACCCAGTCCGACCAGCACTCGTGGTCGTTCTGGTCGAGCCAGCCGGCCCACTCAACATCGGTAGTACTGCTCGCCTTTGCGCCAATTTCGCGACGGCTGAGCTGCGTCTCGTGAACCCCCAGGTTGATCCTCTGTCTGAAGAGTCCAAACGGATGGCTGTGCATGGAGTTGACGTCCTCCATCGAACCAAGCGCTACAACACACTTGTTGAAGCCGTAAGTGACTGTCGCCGTGTGGTGGGAACCTGCGGTCGGCTCGATCACGGAGAGATTCCTTTGAGTGGTCCCGAGAGCGCGCTCACATGGCTCGGTACCCCTATCCATGATTTAAGCAACACGGATCGGACCCGTGTTGCGCTGGTCTTTGGTCGCGAAGACCGAGGTCTGAGCAACGACGAATTAAGGGTCTGCCAAAAGGTGATCACCTTGTACAGCAGCAGCGCTTATCCCTCCTTGAACCTGTCGCATGCCGTCGCTGTCCTTCTTCACGACTACACCAGACTTCATCAAGTTGATCGAGCAGCAACCAGTGCTCATCAGGATCCTGCCCCAGCCGAACAACTGAGTTCCTTGATCGATGACGCCGGGGACCTCCTACTCGAGGTCGGCTTCCTGCTCGATCACACAGCCGCTGCTCGGATGGGCAAGGTTCGGGATCTGCTGCAACGAGCCAGCATCCGTGCCCAGGAAGTGGCTTTGTTACGGGGAATGGTTCGGCAACTGCGTTGGGCTGTCCATCGACAACGCTCCTAACCTTGATCCAGCAACGCACCAATCTCCGTTGACGACCAGCCGTTCGGCCCGCAAGTCTCCAGGCTTCGGGCAACCCCTACGACTGATCGTGAGACTGATCCTGATTGGGATCGGCCTGGGCGTGCTCAGTGGGTCTTTGTTGCGATTTCTGGCCCCACAAGTCCGTCAACAACAACTCGCCCTTCCTGAATGGATCCGCGAACAGCCTTGGGTGTCCAACCTCATCCCACAGACAGAAACAGACAAGCCAACCGTTGCGGCAACCAGTGTGCGTCCGAGAGGACTTCCTCTAGCTGCGTTTAACCCCCGCGACAACATTTCCGCCCTTTCGAATCGATGGGCGGCTCTTGCTGCGAACCAGCCCGACCTCAAGGCCAGTGCCTTCATGCATGTCCTTGACACTGGCCGTTACGCAGACTTCAACGCTGACCAGCCCATGGCAGCTGCAAGCTCGATCAAGACGCCAATCTTGCTATGTGCGCTGCAACTCATCGACGACGGCACGCTGCACTGGAATGAACCACTCACACTCACCAAAGAACTGGTGGGGGGCGGTGCGGGATGGATGGCGACAAGACCCGTTGGCAGTCGATTCCCCACCTACGAAGTCGCCACGGAGATGATCCGGATCAGCGACAACTCAGCCACAAACTTGTTGATTGGCCGTGTCGGCGGTCAAGACGCCATCAACATGCAATTCCTCGAACTGGGATTGGACGCCACTGAAGTGAACAACTGGCTTCCAGATTTGGATGGAACCAACACCACCAGTGCCAAAGATCTCAGTCGGAGCATTGCTCTCGTGGATAGCGGAGAAGTCTTGAGCCCAAGAACGAGGGATCTCTTTCGTGCGGTGATGGCGACATCCGTCACCAACACCTTGCTGCCAACCGGCTTGATGCGGGGCCTTGGTGGTGCGCAAGGAACTCCTGATGACAGCCTGGGCCGTAAGGGCTACCGGGTTTTGAATAAAACCGGTGACATTGGAATCGCCTACGCCGATGCCGGTCTGATTGAACTTCCCGATGGCTCTCGGGCCGTTGCCGGTTTCATGGTTGAGGGGCCATTCAATGACCCCCGCTCCACTGAACTGATCCGGCAAATGGCCGCAGCCATGGCGTCGTATTTGAAACCGCAACCAGCACCACCAGCTTTGGATAACGGAAACGTCCTTTTAGAGCCATGACCTTGCGCACCGCACTGATCACTGGGTGTCTGAGCCTCAGCACCCTGCTGACAGGCCCCATCGGATTGGCGGAGACCATTCTTCGGGAGCAACAGGTGCGGCCTCTACCGGGCAGCCTGGACAGCGTTCTGATGGTGAATGACAACAACCCAGAACTGATCCAAAACGATGGAATTTTGTTGTCGACCTTTCCAAGCCAATCCGACGGCTCCATCTCGGCACAGCTCACTGGACGTTTCGATCTGTTCAGCCATCACGTCTATGCCGGTGACGAAGAGGGAAGCCTGAAGTCCACCTTGTGGCTGGCACTTCTGGTGGCCCCTGTTGGGGACAACCCCGTTGCGTTGACGCTTCTCAATGGCAGCACATCACTGTCCCAAGCCACAGAGGACGGCCAGACCCAGTCACCATTCCTTCCGTTACCCACCTTGATGGCGGAAACCACCGACGTCGTGGCGTCTGGTCCGGGAAGTCGGGTCGCAGGTGACCTACTCGCAGGGCGTACAGCCCAGGAATTTGGCCAAACGCAATGGCAGCTCAAACCAGGCCAACCAACCGCGGTCATGGTGCTTCCAGTTCCAGTCGCGGGCTTGGACCCGCTGCTGAACGGACGCAACCTCCAACTACGCCTGCTGAGCACAGGACCAGTGTCCGTCGCCATGCTTGCCGCCCATGGATCCGGGACGACCCCTCCAAGCCTCAAGCGATGGCGGCAGGTGCTGAACGATGGGGTGCTCAGCACCAAGGAACACAGCCCAACCCCTCGAGGCAGCAAGGGGAAAATGATCTACTCCAGGGTGAGTGGTGTTCAAATCGGCAGCACCTGGGCCGCCAAGCTGACTGATTCAGGGCGTGACGTTTTGCTAGCACCCAGCGAACCGTTGTCCTGGCCGATCAGCAGTCTTGAGCGTGGAACGCTTGGCACCAACCAGATCCAAACCGCTGAACTCACGGCGGCCTACCCGGGCACCGCGTGGGCAGCTCATGGCAACTACGGAGTCGAATACGACCTCACACTGCCTCTGAAAAACGCTGGATCTACCGCCACCACCCTTGAACTCTCCCTCGATTCACCGCTCAAAAGCGACGAATCCCAAGGTGGCCTTCAGTTCAGAGACAGCTTGAGCGGCCCTGTGATGTTCCGCGGCCCGATATCGATTCGAGGTCTGGACGACAACCAGGGGCTCCCACAGGGGCGACGCACCACCCATCTTGTGCTCCGACAAGGGCAGCGCGGGCCCGCGCTTGGGCAGCTCACCCTTGAGCCTGGAGAAGAAAGAAGCGTGCGCGTGCGATTGGTCTATCCAGCTGATGCCACACCCCCACAGGTGCTGACCGTGCAGCCTGTGAAACAATCCTGATCGAACCAGAGATTCGATCGTGACTGCACCCCGGAAGCGCAGGGTTTTCCCCTTCACTGCGGTGATCGGTCAGGAGGAGATGAAGCTGGCTCTCCTGCTGAACGTCATCGACCCACGCATTGGTGGCGTAATGATCATGGGAGACCGAGGCACTGGAAAATCGACCACGATTCGGGCCTTGGCAGACCTGCTGCCCGATATCGATGTGGTGAGCGGTGATCCTTACAACAGCTCGGCATCCGATCCTGATTTGCAAAGCAGTGAGGTGCGCCAGCGCATCGCGGATGGAGAAGCTCTTGGCACCGAACCAAGACAGGTTCCGATGGTCGACCTTCCTCTGGGCGCGACTGAAGACCGGCTCTGCGGAACGATCGATATTGAAAAAGCCCTCAGCGAAGGTGTACGGGCTTTTGAGCCAGGTTTGTTGGCTAAAGCGAACCGTGGACTGCTGTACGTGGATGAAGTCAACCTGCTAGACGATCACCTCGTTGACGTTTTGCTGGACTCAGCCGCCTCAGGCTGGAACACAGTGGAGCGCGAAGGTGTGTCGGTGCGGCACCCCGCTCGATTTGTCCTGATTGGATCCGGCAACCCGGAAGAAGGCGAACTGCGCCCTCAGCTACTGGACCGTTTCGGCATGAGCGTTGAAGTTCGCACCGTGCGAGATCCTGAACTAAGGGTCCAAGTGGTGGATCAGCGCACAGCCTTTGATGGAGACCCTGATGGCTTCAACACGGCCGTAGAAACCAACCAAAACGCACTTCAGCAAAGGGTTGTAGAAGCACAACAACGGTTGGGCCAGGTCACCATCGACGATGACCTTCGCTTGCAGATTTCAGCTGTCTGCGGTGAGTTGGATGTCGACGGACTGCGAGGAGACATCGTCACCAACCGAGCAGCACGCGCCCTGGCGGCATTTGAAGGCCGCACCGAAGTCACCGAAGACGATGTGGCACGGGTCGCATCCTGCTGCTTGCGTCATCGCCTCCGCAAGGATCCATTGGAACAAGTGGACTCAGGAGAACGAGTCGTGAAGGTGTTCTGCAAGGTCTTTGAACGCAGTGAAAGCAGTGATCGCTCGGATTTCGAACTAGCACTGGCGGCCTAAACCGGTTTGCGAATCCTCGGTATTGACCCAGGGCTAGCGAGGGTGGGTTATGGCGTCATTGACACCTCAAATGGCCAGCAACGAATGCTGGATTGCGGAATTATCCGAACCGATCCAGGTCGGTCCGAGGGCGATCGGATGGTTGAAATTGCAAGCGATTTACGCCAACTGATCCGCACTTGGAAACCGGATTTGGCCGCTGTCGAGAAATTCTTCTTTTATCGCTCCAGCACCACGATCAGCGTGGTGCAAGCGCGGGGTGTGGTGATGATGACCCTTGCTCGATTCAAGATTCCAGTGGTCGAGTTTCCCCCGATGCAGATCAAGCTGGCCTTAGCTGGCTTCGGTCATGCGGATAAGGACGAGGTTTTAGCTGCTGTGATGCGTGAACTGGAGCTATCACAACCACCGCGACCTGATGATGCTGCGGATGCGCTGGCGGTTGCCCTAACGGGTTGGTTTCACGGATCAGGGCTCAGTCAGCAATGAAGCTTGGCTGGAATCACGCACAATGAACAACACCAGCAATCGTCAAAAGCACGAACACATAAGGTCAAGTTGATGAATCGTGGAAGGTTTCATTAATCCATCAGTCACTCAAGATTTGAACCGAGTTGCAAGGAGAAAAAAAGCCCTCGACAAGCAACCGAGGGCCAAGGTGTGTTGTGTGAGGGTGCCTTAAGGGCACTGATCCAGAGTTCCGCAAAAGGATCAATCTCACATCACTCAACTGAGGGAGAAGGGTCTTAAAAACAACATCAATACACTGTTCTTACTGAATTGTCGAAGGACCTTAAGCGCGTCGACAAATCCCAAAGGCTTACATGGCGCAGCCATCGCCTTAGCCATCATTGCTCAGGGAAAGACCATCTGGGCGAAGAGAGTCGAAAAGATGCGAAACGATTGCGCTATAGGCGTAAACATTGAGCAGACACCGGGTAACATCTTGGACTTGTCGCAAAATACGCAGGAGATAAGTTGGGAATGAAGAAATATTGTCCATGTCAAGAACTCAAGCACTGGTGCAAATTATTGACCTAGCCAATCAGGCGAACGACCGAACAACATACGACTATCTTTTATCCGAGGCCGAATCAATCATGAGTCGAATTAGAGACGAACAAGTCAAATACTGCGATTTTGCAGTCATGCTTACAGAAAAACTGGAGCTCAAGAACAGAAGACTCCATTAATCGACCGCCTCTACAGCCCAAACAACGATTCACTGGGGCGATAAATTACAATTTAGACCCTATGAATACTGCGGTACTGCTATAGCATTATTCATGCTGCCTGCACCTTCTTTCACGTATCGTGAGGTAGCCAGCTTTACTTCGTAAAAATGGTAGTGATTCTCACGCTGATTTCCTTCGTCCTCTATCAGTTCAGCAAGAAAAAGAAGATCATCCTGACTCAGGATCTCAAGTGTTTACCCAAATCAGTTGGCAGGTAAAACTCCTCAAACAAGGCAACACGATTTGCATATTGCTCTTGAACTTCTAGCAAGCGCATTCTCTGCTTGACCCAGACCACGGTATCGACCTGGATCACTTTGGAATAAGTATGAATCATCGACGTTCGATCTTCGTCCTGACTTGGAAAGGGCATTCGTTTCAGTGCTCGGAAGAATACGTGGTGATGCACTGAAGGAACACCTCTTCCAGATTCAGTACTCACCACTAACACTGTGATTAACTTGCAGCTGAATGGTGCAGGCTTAAGGAAGCCTTTGATCCCGATTCACATCCTGTTGGAACTAATCAACAACCACAATCAATCAGCAACCGCGATCAACCACCGAGACACGCATCAAACAAGCCTGTCACTTGCCATTACAGACGCGTCAACGCCAACCTTCTCCCCAATAAAAACGCCGTCAACTGACGGCGAATGAGATTCAGTTTTCGAAAAGAGCTACCACTAGGTCCCAGCGACATGGAGCATGAGCTCCAAAGCGCTCAGACCAAATAGGAACGTTCCGGTTAGAAGTCCCAACTCTTTTTTGCTATTCGCCACGCTAAGAACAGAAACCCCCACTAAAGTTGCACCGAAGAACCTAAAGGAAATCGGAAGATTCAACATGTCGACGGGTAACGATCCCGGTGTGGAAATGTAAAGAAGCGGATGCATACACACATCCTCCCATCCGGTTCAACCCGGTTAACGCTTCTTGATGAAGTATTGGCAGGGCTATGCGTCTCATCTGCACAGCAAAGGCCTGGCATAAAAAAGGCGGGTCTTCACTCCCGCCTCTGTGCGTCTTCTTTTCGCCACGAGTGACGGCTCGCCTTGAAAAGCAGCAGCGTCTCACTGCTTTACACAAGTTAACACGATCGGATTGGTGTCGCGCGGTCCATAAAAAAGCGGTCTCTCCCGAAGACCGCTCAGCTCAACGGGCTCTCTGATTCAATTCTGTATCGCCAAGAACCATCTGTCCTGATTGCAAACACCCAAGAAGGGTCATCAGCGTCTTGGCCTTTGACAGCGCAACCACTGCTCTTGATATGCGTCGGGCTGATGGAGATGGGTTGCTCTGATCCACTTGATCAACGGCTCACGTGACAGAGCAAATGCAGAAAAACAAGAACATCAAAGCAAAGAGGAAGGCCAACCCAACACTGATCGAATACGTTCACCAAAATGATTCAATCACTTTCATTACGCGAAACCATCACTCTTTTTGATGGATCTCATAGACATACAACATTTGATCCTGCTCACTAACCACATACATTCGCTTGTGAACCGGATCAATTGCGACGCCTTCCGATTTACGGATACGTTTGAACTTACCGCCATTTCCAGTTTTGAGATCAATCGCCTGCAGAACCTGATCAGAATTCCAATCGTAATGAAATAAACATTGACCCTGATCACTTGTAATCCAGATGGTGTCACGAATACTGTCGTAGCTCAAGCCTGAGAAGTCCAACTTCTTTGCTTTCACACTGGCATGAACGAAGCCATTATCTGCACTCAAGACTCTCGTGTTCAAAATCGTTTGCAGGTCTGCAGAGACCTCAATAAGCAATCCTGGACGACCTTCTTTGACGACAAAAACATGATTATTTCTGGTATTAACAGTTATCCCTTCTAAGCCTTTATTGTCAGGGATGTCTGGGAAGTAATGACGAATAGAATGATAATTGTTCATGCCTTCAAGAGGCCTTCGACTCACTTCACGACGGCTTTCTAGGTCTACCAAAAGGATGGCATTGGCTTCCTCCTGAACGAGGAATAGTCTGCTTCCATCTGTTGAGATTGCAATACCCTCGAGGTCATCGACTCCTATAAAAAATGATTCACTTACACAGAGGCGTCCCTTCAAATCGAGCTTAAAAATAGCCTTTGTATCGTCACTAACGGTGTATAAGGCCGAGCCATCAGCGTTAAGCGTTAAGCCAGAAGGCTCATTCAATCCTGCTGCACGGTCCAAGATCCGATGCTGAGCAATCAACGTCAGCGTGAGTGGAGCAGGCTTGGTCGCCACGTTCCTTCCAGAGTCTCCTTCCAGCATCCCTGGGTATCAGGGGCTGACAACATCAATAGAGCATGCATCGGCCTCGACTGTCACAAACCCAATCGGAGCAAAGCCAACGGACTGTAAAAGTAAGTATTTTTACCATAAAAAAGAATTGTGTGCTATCGAATGCGATCGTATTCAATCAACCGTATAAGTTAACTGTAGCCGAAGAAATGTTTTGAATTTTACACTTCCAGCCGCCATCCTAGGTGCCATGTTTTCAATTGCTCTCCATTTTCTTCTCTCTCCAGTCCTTAAGTAGGGCATATAAGTTCAGTCAGCCTGACAAGCAAAGCGACTCAATGTCCGTCTGCAGACACACCAACACTGATGTGTTGTCAGCACTAGGATAACGAGGATTGCTGGAGCTCATGGACGGAGCAGGACAAAATTTAGAGAGGCGTTTTCGTCTTCCGGTCTGGCAAGAATCCGTTTTATGGATGCAGTCACGCTGCAGTGACCTACTGGACTCTGGACGTGAAGCAGATGCAAAAAGTGTATTAGTAGAATTTAGAATTAACGACATTTTTTAGGATATTCACGACTTCAATCTCTACGCGCAGGAAAAAATAGGACTCAAATCCTGTTTGACGAAAAGACTTTAAAATGATCGTGATGATCTGAATTAGTCTTCCCTCTTACGCATTCCAAGATCGGTCAGCTTAGCTTGAAAACTCGGTTCACTTGAACAACGCACTCTATTGATGGTCTTATAAAGACAAACTTGAGAGCAGGCTATTAATATTTATATTCATCTCAATCAGCAAGGTATTAGAAACAAATCAACAGGGACTAAAAACCACCCGCATGAAGCATTAATTCCAGCGTACTGAGGCCAACAAGAAACGTTCCAGCAAGAAGTGCCAACTCTTTACGGGAATTCGCCACGCTCAGAACGGAGGCTCCCACCAACAGTTCAGCCCCAATCCTAAAGAGAACTGGAAACTCCAACATTGCGGAAGGAAACGATTGATGTAAGGAAGAGTAAACAGATCTCCGTGATTGCGTAGTCACATCCTCGCAGAACGTCGAGCCTGATTAATAAAAGTTGACTGAGATTGCTTAAGTCGATCGCAACGCGGATCACCGGTCAAAAGAAGACAACAAGAAAACCAACCTCAAGCAATCATCACACTCATTCGAGGAAGATTGTCAAACAAGAAATCTCATATCCACATCCAAAGGAATGGTTCAACCGAATCAATACAGCTCAGAACGAAGGAATGCCTGAAGGCCTCTGACGAATGAAGACAAGGACAATTGGACTCAAGAAATGATCGTGTGAGACTCCATCCATCACATCAGTCAGCATGGCCTGAACACATCAGAGGCGACCGAGACTCCCTTGGGATCCTGCAACGCACAAAAAACAAAACTGCGCATCGCTTATCGCAACCGTCGCCGTGAACACATTGCCCAAAACTCCGCCATTCGTGAGGCAGTCAAAGTTCATCTCCTGAAGTCCTTACCCACCTGCGGTTACCTCGGTCTGTACTGGCCCCTCGCCACTGAAGTGGATCTTCGTCCTCTCCGCCAGGTCATTGCACAACCGATGGCTCTTCCTTTCGCCGATGGCGAAGGTGGACTCACCTACCGAGCCTGGAACGACGAATCTCTTATTGCAGACGGTTGCGGAATCCCTGCACCGATCGGGAACGATCTCAGTCCAGAGCAACTATCGCTTCTCATCGTTCCCGCACTTGCCGTGGATCAACACGGCATCCGACTGGGGTACGGCGGTGGTTATTACGACCGCCTTCGAGCCAAAGACCAATGGCGCATGGTCCCTGCCGTTGTGGTGCTGCCTCAGGCTTGTCTCGTCAGCACACCCTTGCCCTGCGATCCATGGGATATCCCGTTTGATGGCTGGATCACGGAACTGGGATCTAGCCAGGCGGCTTCGTCGCCCGCATCATGAGCAGCGACCAGCTGAATTGATCAATGAACGGGATCCTGGCCTCGTTGCTGTTGCTTGGAAGCCTGCAAGCCATGCCTGCAAAGGCGCATCAAGTGGAAAGCGCCCTGCGCTATCTCGATGGTGATCTGGAACTCAGCAGCAACTTTTCGAATGGCGAGCCAACCCAAGGCGCGATGGTGCGTCTAATCAAAGACGATGGATCGCCCGGTCAAACCCTGGGCCAGACAGACGCTGACGGCAAACTCAATCTCGACCTGAGCCGTTTTGACAACGGCATCGTCGATTTACAAATTGATGGCGGTCCGGGGCACCGTGATTATTTGACCTTGCCAGTCCAAGACGGACGAGTTCAGCTCGACGAGGTCGTCCAAGTGCCCATGCTTCTGGTTCTGGTGGGATCGCTGGTTAGCGTGCAACGTCGACGCGACTAAAGACCGCCATGGCAGCCAGCACCGGCAGCGATGCACTGGACCGGATGGTGGATCGCCTCAGCGGCACGGCAGATCCAAAACGGAGATATGAATACGTGCTCTGGTTGGCAAAAAAACTCAAGCCGATGCCGGCTGATCAGCAAACGGATGACATCAAGGTCAAGGGGTGCGTCTCCCAGGTTTTCGTGAGGGGTCACCTGGACAGCGGCACCATGCAATGGACGGGTGATTCCGATGCTTTGATCACTAAAGGGCTTCTTGCGCTCTTGATCGAAGGGCTGTCGGGTCTGACGCCTCGTGAGGTGCAAGCTGTGGACCCTAGTTTCATCGCAGCGACGGGGCTTCAGGCCAGCCTCACACCCTCTCGCGCCAATGGCTTTCTCAATATTCTCAGGGCAATGCAGGCGCAAGCCCAAGCCCTTGAACAGTTTTCGGGGCCCGTGAATTAATAGAGTCAACGGGCGACATTTCGAAACGGTTCAGAAGGAATGGGATCAAGGATCGGCGTCGGTCTCCTAGGTCTTGGCACTGTTGGTGGTGGGGTGGCATCGATCCTGCTCTCCCCGGATGAGCGTCACCCACTTGTGGCCGACCTCGATCTGGTCCGTGTGGCCGTGCGAGATCTCGCGAGACCGAGACCGGTGGACCTACCAGCCGACATCCTCACTACCGACCCCGGTGATGTGGTCAACGATCCAGCCGTGGATGTTGTGGTTGAAGTGATCGGCGGCATCGAACCCGCTCGATCGTTGATCCTCCAAGCCATTAGTTCAGGGAAATCAGTCGTCACTGCAAACAAGGCTGTCATCGCGAGGCACGGCCAGGAAATTGCCGAAGCCGCTGCCGCAGCAGGTGTCTACGTGCTGATTGAGGCCGCGGTGGGTGGCGGCATCCCAATCATCGAACCGCTGAAGCAATCCTTAGGCGGCAATCGGATCAACCGGGTCAGTGGAATCATCAACGGCACCACCAACTACATCCTGACCCGGATGGCCGATGAAGGTGCCGCCTACGACGCGGTCCTTCGCGATGCCCAAGACCTCGGGTATGCGGAAGCCGATCCCGCAGCCGATGTCGACGGCCTCGATGCAGCCGACAAGATCGCAATCCTGTCCACGCTTGCGTTCGGTGGCGCCGTGGAACGGAGTGCTGTGCCGACTGAAGGGATCAGCCAGCTACAAGGCGTCGATGTGGACTACGCACGACGCCTTGGTTACGGAGTCAAGTTGCTCGCAGTCGCCGAACGCATGGCAGAAACCGGGGATCCCCTCCCTCTTTCATTAAGAGTGCAACCCACCCTGGTACCAACGGATCACCCTTTAGCGGGAGTGAACGGCGTCAATAACGCGATTCTGGTTGAAGGAGACCCCATCGGGCGAGTGATGTTCTATGGACCCGGAGCCGGTGCAGGCCCCACAGCGTCAGCAGTGGTCGCAGACATCCTCAACATCGCCGGAATCCGTCACGCCAGTGACGCACCTGGACACATCGACCCATTGCTAGCGGCCGGGACCTGGCGCAACTGCGCCCTGGTTGAAGCGAGCAAGATTCGCCAACGCCACTATGTGCGTTTCAACACAAAAGATGCACCAGGTGTGATTGGCCGCATCGGCGGCTGCTTCGGGGACCGGAACGTGTCAATTCAATCGATCGTGCAGTTCAACGCCAGCCAAGCGGGGGCCGAGATCGTTGTGATCACCCATGAAGTGAGCCAAGGCGAAATGGATGCTGCTCTGCAAGCCATTGAGGCTCTTCCTGAAGTCTCGGGATTAGCAGCCCACCTCGGCTGCCTCTAGGCACCACAATCAAGTCGATACCGGCTAGCACCTGCCCCCCACGATGAGCGAAACTGTCAAGAACCATCACAGCTCACGTGCGCAATAGCTCTCGTGTGCTCCCCACGGTTCATGACGAACCTTATGACTGCTCCTCCCATCCAAGGCTGTGTCATCACAGACGCGATTGAGGAGATGACGATTCACCAAGGTGATTGCATCAACCTTGAAAGTGATGACGCCACTTATCAGGTCATTGGTGTAGACGACGAACACCAGCGGTGTTGGGTCCGTCGCTGGCCGCTTCAAACAGCGACGGGGTCCCCAGTGTTTGAGATCTCTGTTGAACAGATCAAACTCGCCAGCTGAACACCTCAAACCCACTGTTGAATGGCAGCAGTGATCCATCGCGACGGTGGACTCGCCCTATTTGCTTTGATCCGGCCGATTCTCCTCACCCTGCTGAGCGCTGCATTTCTGAGCGGTTGCCAGGTCGAACGCACGAATGACCGACTCACCGTTGCGTCCGCAGGTCGAATCAGCTCGTTAGACCCGGCACAGGCCAGCACGATCAGCACAATTCAGCTTCTGAGCGCGCTCGGGGATCCCCTCTACAGCCTGACCCAAGACGGCTTGCTCGAACCACGCCTGGCCTCGGGTCCGCCCGTTGTAAGCAGCGACGGGCTCACGGTGAGCATCCCGCTGAGGGACGACGTGCTGTTCCATGACGGAACCCGATTCGATGCTGAAGCCATGGCCTTCAGCCTGCGCCGGTTCCTCAAAATCGGCACATTGAATTATGTCGTCGGTGGCCGTATCGCCTCGATCGACGCTGCTGCACCGGATCAACTCCAAATCAGCCTCACGAGACCCTCCACCTCTCTCAACGGGCTTCTCACTGCGATCAACCTCACACCGATCTCACCCGAGGCCTATCGAGAGCACACGGATCGGTTCCTTCACGACACCTTCATCGGAACAGGTCCCTACAAACTCGTGCGCTTCCGAGAAGATCAACAAAGGCTTGTTCCCTTTGAAGACTATTGGGGAGAGCCACCTGAGAACCAGGGACTCGACCTCATCACCCTGAGCAATTCCACAGCCCTGTTCGGTGCTCTGCGCAGCGGCGAAGTGGATGTCTTGATGTCTGGCTCCATTGACGAGGACCAACGTCACACCCTGCATGACATGGCGAAGGACGGCGAGCTTCGCGAAGGGGTCGGACCAGCCATGGAAATCGGCTACATCACCCTGCTCAGCAACGCACCACCACTGCAAGATCCACGGCTAAGGCAGGCCGTAGCCCTCTCTCTGAATCGCCAGGAAATTAGTGAAAGGGTGAGCTACGGGTTGCGTCAGCCCTTGCGAGCCTTGATTCCGCCCAGCTTGATGACCTCCCCGACCGACAGCTGGCCAAACAACGCACCGGAGCAGGCACGCAGCCTGTTCCGCGAGGCCGGCTATTGCGATGGACGCGCCCTGACACTGCCGCTGACCTTCCGATCCAATGTTCCGGCTGACAAATTGCTGGCTCTGACCTGGCAAGCCCAGATCAAACGCGACCTCAACGACTGCCTTGAGCTTGATCTTGATGGTGTCGAATCAACCACGGTCTATCGGCAGCTGGGCGAAGGAGCCTTCAAGGCCGTCATGCTCGATTGGCGGGGGACCTATCCAGATCCAGAGGCCTACCTCACGCCGTTGCTGAGCTGCGATGACGTCGAAGGAAACATCTGTCGTTCTGGCGAAGCCGCGATAAGCGGGAGTTTTTGGTCCACACCGCTGCTCCAGGACACCTTGCTGACCAGTGACCGTCAGCTTGGGGCCAAACGTGATCAAACCCTGCAGCAACTAGAAACGATCACGGCTGAGGGGTCGGCCTATATCCCTGTCTGGTTGGAATCACCAAGGGCTTGGTCTCAACGCACCATCAGCCAGCCCCAATTCGATGGCAGCGGACACCTCCGCCTCGATCGGCTCGGGAGAACCAAGCCATGAGTCGGTCTGGCAACCTCTTGCGCTACTCGGCCACTCGACTAGCACTGGCACCACTGATGCTTTGGCTGATCGCCAGCCTTGTCTTTCTATTACTTCGGGTAGCACCAGGGGATCCGGTCGACGCTGTTTTGGGAAGTCGCGCACCGGCGGCAGCGAAAGCTGCGATGCGAGCCCAGCTTGGGCTTGATCAATCGCTCCTGCAGCAATACGTGCACTACCTCCAGGGCCTTCTCCATGGAGATCTTGGCCAGGCCTTGATCAATCAAGAGTCCGTCCGCAGCATCATCAATCGCACCCTGCCGGCCAGCCTTGAATTGAGCGTGATCGCCCTGGTTGCGGCTGCCCTGATCGGCTTAAGCATCGGCTTTACCGGCATCGCCAGACCCGAGGGAAAACTCGATCTCGCCGGCCGTCTTTACGGCCTGGGCACCTACGCCCTACCTCCGTTCTGGATCGCGATGCTGGTTCAGCTGCTGTTTGCAGTGGTCCTGGGCTGGCTCCCTGTCGGCGGGCGCTTTCCGCCCAGCCTGATCCCACCCGACGGGAGCGGCTTTTACCTCTTCGACAGCTTCACCACCGGCAATTGGTCAGCCATGAAGGGAGCTATACGCCATCTGATCCTTCCTGCAAGCACATTGGCGTTGCTCCTGAGTGGCACCTTTACCACTGCTCTACGCCTAAACCTGCGCAGAACGCTGCGCAGTGATTACGTCGAGGCCGCACGAAGCCGAGGCCTCAGCGAAACCCAAGTGGTCTTGCGTCACGGTCTCCCCAATGCTCTGCTTCCAGTGCTCACAATCGCTGGAATCACAGTGGCCTCCTTGATCGGCGGCGCTCTGCTCATCGAGGTGACCTTTTCATGGCCGGGCATCGCACTGCGTCTGCAGGAAGCGATTAACCAACGCGACTACCCAGTCGTTCAGGGCATCGTGGTCGTCATTGCTGCACTGGTCGTTCTCGTCAGCGTCACGGTTGATCTCGTGGTTGCGGCACTCGATCCGAGGGTTCGCTATTGAAGATCCTGGACGAGATCAAGGGTGTCCTCACGGTTGAGGCGATGCCAACGAATCCGATCCCGCAAGCCATGGCGAGAGGCCTTGAGCCCTTCGGATGTTTCGACCTGTTGAAGGAAGTGAACCACCTCACCGAGAAAAATATCTTGTACTGATTCCGGCTGAACCCCAACAAGGTCTTCACTCAGTTGGAAGAGATCCTCCGATTGACCCGGCGACGCGTTGGGCTCGATCCGGATCGCCGAAAAATGACTTGCCCCCTCTGCAATGACAGCGCGGCTACTGGGATGCGTGCCAAGAGAGCCCAACACGGTCAGTTGTTCATCGAGGGGAGGTGTAATCAAATCCAGCGTGCCCCCCAACACCATCAACGGCGGAGGTGTTGAACCTGGCCTCGGATCTGGCCACAGCAGGCTGCCAAAGCTGTTGAAGGCCACAACCGCCTCCAACTGCTTCGGACGATCCAGTGCCTTAAGGACGTCACCAGCGGCGAGTTCACACTGAATCAACAACGAGAGGTTCGTCAGTGGGAGATCGCGCAGAGCCTGAGAGCAGGTGCGCGTCAGATCAGACACAGGCTGAGTTCCCATGGCCAGGAGAGCTGTCAGTGCACCTAGGGAATGGCCGATCAACACAACCCGATCCCCAGGAATCGGCAGGTCACCCCTGGCTTGCGCGTCAATCGTGGCGGTCATGTCATCCAGGCGCTGCCTGAGAGCACGCGCTCCATCGAAGGTCTGACGTCCCTCCAAAAGCTCCTGAATCGCTTGGCTGTCACTACCTGGATGCTCTAGGAGAACCACGGACCATCCCGCCCGGGCTAAGCCATCAGCCAACCAATGGAAATGGTCCGGATCCCCACCCAAACCAGGCATCACCAGGATCCAGGAGGAGCGCTGAGCCTGCTCAGGAGTCCAAATCTGCAGATTCAGATCGTCGCGTCGATGCTCGGTTGGTAAGCCGAGATCACGGCGATGAACGTTGGCAGTCGGCAGCTTGGACCTCGACAACAGGGGCGAATCCAAGCGTTCACGAGCCAGCTCTCGCGTGAGCCCTTGCTGGCGCTCCAGCGACTGCTGCCATCGTTGACCAGCCTGAGCCAGGGCATCCAGATCAAGACGCAAGCTGTCGACGGGGAGGGCCTCGAGCACATCCAACGTGGTCACACTGCTGCTTTCGGACAGAAGCCTTTCCAGGGTCTCGAGCACCAGATCGGACGCGCGAGTCGTGCCTGAGTCCACCTGGATCAAGACGCTAAGAGCATTGAGCAACGGCTTTGCCGCCCAGCTACGCAGCATTTGTTGACCAAAGCTTCGCCGTGTCAGCACAGGAGCTTGAAGCAACTTCAGGACGCCCTCACGGCTAGATGGGTCCAGCAGACTCAACCAGGTACCCAACTCAGAACGCTGCCGTCCTCCAGAGCGAACCCATCGGCCGAGGTCATCCACCAAAACCGGCAACACCACACCGTCGATTGCAACTTCCAGGCGCTGGGCTGCGGACACAGACCACGTTCCATGGGCAGTAAGCAGCAGACTGCTCAGCACACCCACTGCGATTCGTCGTCCTGATAAGCGTCCGCCCAGCAACGCCAGACCCCCTGCGGTGGTGGAACCAGTTTCCTCTAGGTCTACGCCATGTGACACGACTGCGTCTTTTGACGTCGATCGGTGCAGGTGGGGTGATCTTTATGACACCGCTGGTTTTTCATGCCATTGACTTCTCCGCCAGCGAGGTTGGCAGTGGACTAGCCATTTCGGCGCTCATTGGCACAGCGGTCCGACTCCTCAGCGGCAGCCTGTTGGATCGAGGCCTGAGCTGCTCATGGCCCGTGCGTGGCACCACGATCCTGGCGATCCTCGCGGATTTCATTCTGTTTCGAGCCACGAGCTACCCCAGTTACTTGTTGGGTCAACTGCTGCTTGGCACCGCTGCAGGGCTCTACTGGCCCGCGATTGAGCTGGCAGTCCCTCTGAGCTGCGGACCAATGCCCTCGAGCCGCGGCTATGCCCTCGTGCGCAGTGGTGATGCACTCGGCATCGGCATCGGAGCCCTTATTGGCACTTTGGCAGCGATGGCTGGCGCTCTTCGCTTGGTTTATGGCGTCGAAGCCGTCTGCATGGCCTCTGTGCTGATCCTGATTTCAATCAACCCATTGCTGAGTCAACGTCCAGACCCTGGACAGAGTGCGAATCGTTCTGAGCAAGAGAGCAACCAAAACAGCGGGCGCTTGTCTTGGCTGATGCCTCTGATGCCTGTGCTTGGGGTGAGCGTCGTTGCGACTGGCATTCTTTCGCTTCAGCAAAGCGCCCTGCCTCTGGATCTTGTGCGCGGGGGTCTGGAACGCCCAGGCCTGAGCGAAGGGGCGAGCGGGGCCCTGATCGCTCTGCAACTCGCCCTGCTGGTCATCCTGCAGTGGCCGGTCGGACGTTGGCTCTCTGAGCGTCCGCCAGCCTTCGGTCTCGGACTGAGTCTTTGTTCGTTCAGTGTGGGCTGTCTACTCCTCGGCCTTTCGTCCTTGCTGAGTCAAGGAACCGGCCTTGTGCTGCTTGCGTTGTTACCGATGGCCTTAGCCCAAGCCGCCTTTTTGCCAACGGCAACAGAGGCTGTCATCGAAGAGACCCCTGTCGAACATCGCGGCCTAGCGATGGCTTTGTTTTCACAATGCTTCGCCATCAGTGCCGTTGGCGCACCCCTCATTGCAGGAGCACTCCTTGACCTGCAAGGCCATGGCTTACTGCTCTGGATCTTGATGTCAGGAGCATGTCTGGCTGTTTTACCAACGTTGAAACGGCTACGGCCACGGTTCAAAGCCGATGGAAGTTTGAGTGAGGAGGCACCTCACCCTCAGAACTCACGGCAACACCAGTCGATCGATGTTGTAACAGGGGGTCCAGGCGGTCTCCGTTGAAATCGGTTTCCCTTTTTGGTTTCTTAATTCATACCGACAGAATCCTTTGGATTGCTCCAAAGCAGGACCAACCACCAACAGCTGGGTTGGATCGAGATCCAAACGTTCAGACGTTTGATACGTCGGCTGACGCGAGAGAACGGCCGTGCTGCGCAACCGAAAGGTCATCGCCTGAATCGGGGGAACCATCACGACCAGGAATGCAACTATCGCGATGAACAGCCCATGACACCGACGGAACATGGGCATGGATCTTGCAAACTGATGGAACGAACTTAGCCATGCAGCCAAGCCAGACAACAGTGCAAAGTCCCAAGCTCATCATTCACGCTGGAACGCACAAAACAGCCTCGACCTACATCCAGGAACGATTGCGCTGCAACAAGAAAGAACTACAAAAACTCGGAATCAATTATCAAGATCCCGATCAGACCAAACCAAAAGCGAAGAAACTCGCCGCAGCTCTTTGCAAACAACAATGGCACAAATGGGAGCACCTCTTCAACAACAATCAGGGCAACACCATTCTTTTAAGTGCAGAACAGTTCTGCGTCCCCTTGACGGACGAAGCGACCATTCAATCTCTGGAAGAACTTACCAGAAGGCACCATTACGAACTCATCATCATTATTTTCATTCGCAACCAACTCGACTACATCAACTCGAGATACATTTATTCACTACGTCGTTTTTATCACCACAAAATCTTTGAAGACTTTGTCGAGGATGCCTTGCAGGGAAAACTCGAAGGGGAAAAAGAAACACGAGGCAAAATAACAAAACGAAGTGATGTCTTCGATTTTTGGACGTATTTCCAATCCTTACTTCAAGCACGCGCCAAAGGAACGCGAGTCGACTTTCTCCCATTTAAGAAAAATAATATTGACCCCTTTCTCGCACTGATCCAGCACATCGGGCTCGACCCCCGGCAACCATGGCAGCCCTGCCGAAATCAGCGACACCTGAATCGAAGCCCCGGCACTAGAGGCGTCTGGCTGGCACGCTTATTGAGCCAGCACTTGGCCACTGAAGGGATCAGCCCGAAGCAGATTCACAACTCCTCTCAATTGGTGCTCCAACAAGAGCAACGCCAGCGCTGGAGAGACCCAGCGTTCTGGGGCTACAACCGCAAACTGGCCCGACGGGTGACCCATCACTTTGAGGCCAACAATGAACGATTTGCCCGAATGGTATGGGGAACCACCTGGCAAGAGCAATTTTCCTTTACCAACAATTCACAAGCTCGAAGCCGGAGCATTTATAGGCCACAGTCCATCGGTGAGGAAGAACGTATGCATCGAATCAGCCAAAAAATGCTGAAACGAATCAAAGATCAATGCCGCCAATAATACAATCAAAACAAGAATCAATTCACCAAAAATAATTACCAAAAGGGAAAGCAGCTCAAACCCCCATCAAAGCACCAATCAATAGTGGAGCAATCCAGATCGCAGCGACATATCAATTCGCTTTACGAAGACTTGGCCTACGACAAATCAATAAAGCGGAAAAAGACAACTGGATTCATAATTTCAAAAAGAACGGCCAGCAGTGCTGAGCAGATCTCACGAATCAAAACAAATACAATCCTACAAGTTACATTGATACACCTCCAAAACGAGACCCTGAAACAATGAGACTAAGCTCAAACCCGATTTCTCCCATACATAGAAATATTTTGCCGTTACACCTCTCCATTCAAAATACTTACAAGAAGCCAAGACCACTTAACACCATTAAAGTCATTCCATAACTTATTCATTAGAGCTTAAAACAGCAGAAATTCATCGAAGGTGAACAAATTAGACAGATATACAGCTGGCCAAAGGTATCGTCAGGATCCATCTCGCGCACCCACCTCAGCTGGAACGTACCTATTAATTCATGAACCTTCGAGCTTGCAGGAATCAAGAACTCTGATGCACTCGCCTTCTGGCAAAACGAGTATTTCCACTGAAGCAAAACCTGCGAGCATGAGATGGTTCAGTGGTCTATTTCAATAGCTGACAACCACTAATCAGCCAATTAGACTCATCAAAGACAATAACTTCACTTGAACGGCAAAACTCTGGTTATCGGGATCGTCTCCTTTTTTCTCCTGTTTTTTGTTTACGAGTCTTGGCTGATGAGGGGGTTAGCACCCTAAAAATCAGTCATTGCATCCTATAGCCAACATATCGTGATTCAAGATTTACTCTTTTAGTATAATTTGAGTGATGAAGGCGAAACTTCTACAACGAGCTCTCTCCTAAGCATCCGTCAAGCTATCAGAAGAATTGGAGGAAGCCCAACACAAAGATGCAATCGGAAGACCTAAACGTCGCGGTTATTCCGATTTAAGAGGTGCGCCTAAAACACCGGGCAAGGAATGTTTTTAGGCGTACTTTGATCAATATCCGGCATATCCACATCTGGATAAAATCGACATCTCAACGAATGAGTGTTGATTCAATCCTTCAAAAGATTGACAGCAGCCTCTTTTTCAACATTTTTCTTGCCAAGACTATTCTGAGCCGCTTGCTCAAATCAAGACCTATTGATCCATCTAGACGTCATCCAAACGCCCTAAATCAGCGACTAAACATTAAAGAGAAATTCCATAACATCCCCTTCGGCAACAACATATTCTTTCCCTTCACTTCGCAGCCAACCCTTGTTACGAGCTTCGGCCAGCGAGCCTGCTTCCAATAGCTTGTCCCATCCGATGGTCTGAGCGCGAATAAAGCCTCGCTCAAAATCGGTGTGAATCACGCCAGCAGTTTGTGGTGCCGTCATCCCTGCACGGAAAGTCCAAGCTCGGGTTTCTTTTTCACCGGTTGTGAAGTATGTGCGCAGACCTAATAACCGATAGGTGGCTTTAATCAGACTCTGCAACCCCCCTTCTTTGACCCCTAAACCATCGAGATAGTCGGCTCGTTCCTCATCGCCAAGCTCGATCAATTCAGCCTCAACCTGCGCTGAAATTCGCACGGTCTCAGCACCTTCTTTGGCAGCCAGTGCGATCACTTCCTCGCAAAAGCCGTTGCCATCAGCCAGGTCGTCTTCACTGACATTGGTGGCATAGATGATCGGTTTAGCAGTTAACAAACCCAACGGCTTGATCAGCGCGTTTTCCTCCTCAGACATCTCAATGCTCCGCGCAGCACCACCCTTCTCCAACACGGTCTGAATGCGCTCGAGTGCAGCGTCTTCAATCTGCGCCTCCTTGCTTGTGCGCATTTGTTTTTTGAGGCGTTCACGACGCTTTTCAATCTGGGCCAAATCAGCAAGACCCAGCTCCAAGTTGATCACCTCAGCATCACGGGATGGTCCGATCGCTCCGGAGACATGGATGACGTCATCATCCTCAAAGCAACGAATGACATGGACGATGGCGTCCACTTCTCGAATGTTGGCCAGGAATTTGTTACCAAGCCCCTCTCCCTGACTGGCTCCCTTCACCAGACCAGCGATGTCAACAAATTCCATCCGCGTGGGGATGGTGTTCTGACTCTTGCTGAGGGCCGTCAGTTTCTCAAGACGGGGATCTGGAACGGCCACAGTGCCGACGTTCGGCTCAATGGTGCAAAACGGAAAATTGGCAGCCTGAGCCTGCGCATTGGCGACCAGAGCGTTGAACAAAGTGGACTTGCCAACATTGGGCAGCCCGACGATTCCGGCTTTAAGCATCGCCGAAATTTAACCGTTGTCGGTCAGCTTCCCGACTGACTTTCCCCAGGAGTCCTGACAACAGGCGAGACTGTTATGAAGTTTTGTAGCCCAATGGTGCAACTCAAGCAGCGAGCCAGCGCAGCCGACGTTGCTCCTTCCAGGGTTCCTGGGCTGCTAATGCGTCAACCAAAGCGTCGCCTTGGTGTGGCTGTGCTCTCAGGCATTGCCATCCTGGCAGCCGGAGTTGCAGCGGTTCGACTCGGCCCTTGGTCGACATCTGGCCGTGATGTGACGCCCTATGTCGTCGAAGCCAGCCGTGGCTCTCTGGCCGGTGTCATCACAGCGAGTGGTGAGCTTCAAGCCATCCGCAGAGTCAATGTGAGCCCTCATCAACAAGGGCTCCTTGAGAGCTTGATGGTCGATGAAGGCGACAAGGTGCAAAAGGGCGACATCCTTGCGCTAATGGATCGTGGCGATTTCGACGATCGTTTGAGTGAGCGTCAAGCTCTCCTCCGTGAGGCTGAAGCCACCTTCAATAGTCGTGAGGACGAGTTCCTGCGGCGTCAACAGCTCTATCGCCAAGGAGTCTTGAGTGCGATCGATTTCAATCGCGCTCGCAACTTGCGACTGGCCAGTGAAGCTGCACTCATCGCCGCCCGTGAACGGGTTGAGCAACTGGAAACAGAGGGCCGAGAACTACTGATCAAGGCACCTTTCAGCGGCCTAGTGACTCGCCGTTTTGCCGAACCGGGATCTTTCGTTACCCCCACAACAACGGCATCGGCCACAGCGGGTGCCAGTAGCTCCTCGATCGTTGAACTCTCACAAGGTTTGGAGGTTGTGGCGCGTGTCCCCGAAAGTGACATCGGCCGGGTCAAAGTCGGGCAGAGCGCCACGGTGCGCGTTGATGCCTATCCGGATCAACGCTTCGATGCGATCGTCGATGAAATCGCCCCACGAGCTGAAAAAACAGACAACGTCATTTCCTTCGACGTGAAACTGCGCTTCCCCGAGACCGCAAACACACTGTTGATCGGTATGACCGCTGACGTGGGTTTCGAAACCGGGCGCAGTGCCCCCAAAACGTTGGTCCCCACGGTGGCAATCGTCACCGAGGCCGGCGAGCCAGGACTTTTGCTGATCGGAAAAGATCAGGAGCCGACGTTCACTCCGGTGGAACTCGGCAGCAGCAGTGGCGATCAGACCGCAATCTTGAATGGTGTCGAACCGGGCACCCGCGTGTTCATCGATCTCCCTCCCTGGGCCAAGCAGAACCGCGACTGATTCCCCTTTGATCCCACCGCCTGACCGCAACGATGCCTGAGGCCGCCGAAAAGCCACTCTTGTTACTTGTGGACGGCCACTCCCTGGCGTTTCGCAGTTTTTATGCCTTCAGTAAGGGTGGTGAAGGCGGTCTAGCCACCAATGACGGTCGCCCCACCAGCGTCACCTACGGCTTCCTTAAATCTCTGCTGGACACCAGCAAAACCCTGCAGCCCCAAGGGGTCGCGATCGCCTTCGACACAGCGGAGCCGACTTTTCGCCACAAGACCGACCCGAACTACAAGGCCCATCGAGATGTCGCCCCGGATGTGTTCTTCCAGGATCTCGACCAGCTTCAGCAGATCCTGCGCGACCAACTTCAGCTGCCCCTGTGCATGGCCCCAGGTTTTGAGGCCGACGATGTGCTCGGCACCTTGGGCAACCGTGCGGCGGATTCAGGCTGGAGAGTGCGCATCCTCTCTGGCGATCGCGATCTGTTCCAGCTGGTGGACGATCACCGCGACATCGCTGTGCTTTACATGGGAGGCGGTCCCTACGCCAAAAGCAGCGGGCCAACTCTGATCCGTGAGGAGGGAGTGGTCAGCAAGCTCGGCGTGATGCCCAACAAGGTGGTGGACCTCAAAGCCCTCACTGGGGACAGTTCCGACAACATTCCGGGCGTTAAAGGGGTTGGCCCCAAAACCGCGATCAATCTGCTCAAGGAAAACAGCGATCTTGATGCTGTTTACGCGACGCTTGAGCAGGTTGAGGCCGAGGGACCTAAGGCAAGCCGTGGCGCAATCAAAGGTGCCCTGAAGGGGAAATTGCGCAACGATCGCGAGAACGCCTATCTCTCACGCAAACTCGCGGAAATTCTGGTTGATATCCCTTTACCAGAGGACCCCACGTTTCCCTTGAAAGCGGTGGATGGCGATGGGCTCAGTGCCCGGCTCGAGGATCTGGAACTCAACAGTCTGCTGAGACAAGTCAATGGATTCATCGCCGCCTTTTCGGAAGGCGGTTTTGGAGCCAATGCTGAGCAAGCCAATGCAGCTCCCCGCAACGGCAAGAAAGCAAGTAAAACCCCAGCCGCCAGGCCCCCATCAGCTGAAGCAGAGGAGTCAGAGCAATCCAACGACTCAAATACCGACGACGCCACTCCACAGCTACGTCCTGAACTGATTCAAAGCCCGGAAGCTCTGGAGACCCTCGTCCAGCGGCTGATGGGCTCCACCGACGCCACAGCACCCGTGGCGCTTGATACCGAGACCACGGATCTCAATCCATTCAAAGCAGAGCTCGTCGGTCTCGGCCTCTGCTGGGGGGAGGCACTCGATGCATTGGCCTACATCCCAATCGGTCACAAGGGTGATGACCCAAGTGCTCAAGAGCAACTCCCCCTCGAAACCGTGCTCACAGCACTTGCCCCCTGGCTGAGCAGCGCAGATCACCCCAAGACACTCCAAAACGCCAAGTACGACCGGCTGATCCTGTTGCGACACGGACTGGCCCTCGGCGGGGTCGTCATTGACACTCTGCTGGCTGACTATCTGCGCGACGCCGCCGCTAAACACGGTCTCGAGCTGATGGCAGAACGTGAATTTGGCTTCAAGCCCACCGCCTTTACCGATCTGGTCGGCAAAAAACAAACGTTCGCTGACGTGCCGATCGAGCCAGCCAGCATCTACTGCGCCATGGATGTGCATCTAACGCGGCGTCTGGCTCTGTTGCTTCAAAGCCAGCTGGAAACGCTCGGCCCCCAGCTGCTGAAATTGCTTCAACAGGTGGAACAACCGTTGGAACCTGTGCTGGCAGAGATGGAAGCCACGGGCATCCGCATTGATGTGCCGTATCTCAATGCACTCTCCACAGAGGTTGGAACCAACCTCGAGCATCTGGAGAGAGAAGCCCGAGAGGCTGCAGGGATTGAATTCAACCTGGCCTCACCAAAACAGCTCGGCGAGCTGCTGTTCGACACCCTCGGGCTGGACCGAAAAAAATCGCGCCGTACCAAAACCGGTTACAGCACAGACGCCACGGTGCTGGAGAAGCTCGAGAACGACCATCCAGTGGTGCCTCTAGTGCTTGAACACCGGGTGTTGAGCAAATTGAAGAGCACTTACATCGATGCGTTGCCGCAATTGGTGGAGGCAGAAACAGGACGTGTACACACCGATTTCAATCAAGCGGTCACAGCAACAGGGCGGCTCAGCAGCAGTAATCCGAACTTGCAGAACATTCCGGTGCGAACCGAATACAGCCGTCGCATTCGCAAAGCCTTTCTGCCTCAAGACGGTTGGACATTGCTCAGTGCCGACTACTCACAGATCGAACTCAGGATCCTGACTCACCTGTCTGGGGAAGAGGTCCTACAGGAGGCGTATCGAACCGGTGACGACGTCCACGCTTTGACAGCCAGGCTGTTGCTAGACAAAGACGAGGTCACAACCGATGAACGTCGTCTCGGCAAGACGATCAACTTTGGCGTGATTTATGGGATGGGAGCCCAGCGCTTTGCCCGTGAAACCGGCGTGTCGCAAGCAGACGCCAAGGACTTTCTCGCGAAATACAAGCAGCGCTATCCAAAAGTGTTCGCCTTTCTGGAACTCCAGGAAAGGCTGGCTTTGAGCCGCGGCTACGTCGAAACGATCCTCGGTCGGCGTCGACCCTTCCACTTTGATCGCAACGGCCTCGGCCGACTGCTCGGCAAAGATCCACTGGAGATTGACCTTGATGTAGCCCGGCGCGGCGGCATGGAGGCTCAACAACTTCGTGCCGCAGCGAACGCCCCGATCCAAGGCTCCAGCGCCGACATCATCAAGGTGGCGATGGTTCAGCTTCAGGCAGCACTGAGGAGCCAGGCGTTACCAGCGCGACTCTTGCTGCAAGTGCACGATGAACTTGTACTCGAGGTGGACTCCGATGCCCTTGAAACCACCCGTGAACTGGTGAAATCCACCATGGAAAATGCAGTCAAACTGAACGTACCGCTGCTGGTGGATACAGGAGTGGGCAAAAACTGGATGGAAGCGAAGTAACCGCACTTCAAAGAAAAAAGGGGGCCTATAGCCCCCC
>CEPW01033098.1_pt1 | contig 34939 bp, 30 predicted proteins | sample 356211 | NCBI WGS metagenome assembly CEPW01 (sample SAMEA2620021, study PRJEB7988) | marine metagenome | biome: marine biome (ENVO:00000447); feature: deep chlorophyll maximum layer (ENVO:xxxxxxxx); material: "saline water (ENVO:00002010), including plankton (ENVO:xxxxxxxx)" | depth 25 m
AGCAGTAAAATATCTTTGTTTATAATTTTTTCGGTCAAAGGTTTAATTAATTCTTCAGGATTTTCTGCGAAAGCTCCTTTTTTATTTTTTGATAAATTATCCCACAAATATTTCATTCTTTTCCCAGAACAAAAAACAAGATTAATATTCGTTTTATTAATAAATCTTGCAATTTTTATATGATATTCTCTAGAAAATTTTCCAAGTTCAAGCATATCTCCAAGAATTAAGATTTTTCTCTTATTCTCAAATACATCCATATCATTTAGTAAATTAATTGATGAGATCATAGATTCAGGATTTGCATTAAAACTTTCATCAATGATTTTAATTTTTTTATTTTGAAAGGATAAATCATAAGCCAAACCTCTTCCCTCAATGGGATTAAAATTTGTTAATTTTTTAATTATAAAACCCAGAGGTAAATCCAAAATGTTGCATACAGATAAAACTGCTATTGCATTTAAAGCCATATGCAATCCAGGGGCAAACATTTTAAAAGATAATGAGATAGTATCTAAATTAGCTTCAATTAACGAACCGTCTGGAAAATATCTATAGTTAATTAAAAAATTATTACTCTTATCGTTTTGTCCAAATTTAATTAACTCAATATTATTTTTTTTACTAAAATTTTTTATCGACTTATTAATTGATATATCTTCATTTAAAACCAAAGAACCACCTGAATTTATTCCATGAATTAATTCAAGTTTTTCTTTTTCAATTTCTTTTTTAGATTTGAAATATTTTATATGGGCACTTCCAGCATTATTAATCAACCCAATATCTGGCTTTATCATTTTACTAAGATAGGAAATTTCCCCATAATTATTCATACCTACTTCAAATATAGAAAAATCTGTATCTGCCGGCATTCTCGCCAGTGATAATGAAACCCCTATTTTATTATTATATGATGATTGTGAATAATGGATTTTACCACTATCACTTAAAGATAATGCAAGCATTTCCTTGACAGTTGTCTTACCAGAACTTCCTGTAACAGCAATAATTTTTCCTTTATTTCTGTTTCTTGAAGATTTTCCAAGGGCTATTAAAGCTTTAAAAACATCATTTACTACAATGACTTTTTTTTCATGGTTAAGCACTGGAGCATTAGAAACCACTACACAAGCTCCTTTTTTAATAGCCTCATTTATAAATTGGTGACCATCATAATTAGGTCCTGCTAAAGCAAAAAAAATATCTCCCTTTCTAAGGGTTCTAGTATCTATAGAAATACCGTAAGCATTCCAATCTGAGGGGCCGTGACCTTTTACAATTCTAAGAACATCTTTTCCTTTCCAGAGCACTTTACTCATATACATTCTCCAGAAAATTTTTAACAATATCTAAATCATTAAAATAAGACTTTTCACCTTTTTCTAGTTGATAATTTTCATGTCCTTTTCCGGCAATAATAAAAATATCCCCTGAATTTGACTTGGATAAACCATACTCAATAGCTTTTTTTCTATCAAAAATTATTTGAGCGCTAGGACATCCATAACTTATCATTTTTGCTATATTTTTAGGATCTTCATCTCTAGGATTATCATTAGTTATAATAACTTTATCAGAGTATTTCTCTGCAATTTCTCCCATCATTTTTCTTTTTAAAAAATCCCTATCACCACCACAACCAAATGCTAAAATAACTTTTCCTGAAAAAGAATTTGCGTATTTCAAAACTTTTAAAAGAGCATCAGGTGTATGAGCATAATCAATTATGACTTTTGAATTATTTTCTGTTTCCAAAATATTCATTCTTCCACAAACAGGTTTAATATTTTCTATTACTGAAAAAACTTCTTTATAATGAGCTCCAGATGTGATTGCTAAACCTGCAGCACAAAGGACATTTAATACTTGAAAATAAGCATATAGATTAAAATTAAGTGAAAAAAATTCATTATTGTACTTTATTTCTACCTTATGACCTGAAGGTATACTTTCCGAGGAAAGAATTTTCAATTTTTCAGCACTAATACCTACGTCAAAAACTTCTTTATTATTTTTTTTTAATTTATTAAAAAATTTTAAACCCTCATCATTATCAACACAAATAACTGAAGTTTTGTCTGAAGGAAGAATATCATTAAAAAGTTTAAATTTAGTATTGGAATATTCGTTTAAAGACTTGTGATAATCTAAATGATCTAAGCTCAAGTTAGTAAAGCAAGCAGATTCCAAATCAACTGAAGTTATACGATGCTGGTCAATACCATGACTAGAGACCTCTAAAGCTAGATTTGATACTTTTAATTGTGAGAGTTTATCTAATATTTGGTGAAGTCTGATCGGGCAAGGAGTTGTAGTATCCGTTTCAATATTAAATTTTCTCGATCTAACACCTAACGTTCCAATTGTCGCAGAATTGTAACCAAGTAATTTCCATATTTGATATAAAAAATCTACAGTTGATGTTTTACCATTTGTTCCAGTAACCGCACAAATTATATTTGGCGAGCTTGGAAAAAATAATTTAGATAATTCAGATAGTTTTTGTCTTGGGTTTTGGTGAAAAATAATTGGGACATTTTCTCTCTTAATTTCTTTATTTGAAGTTAATATTGCTACCGCTCCTTTACCAATAGCCTCATCAATATAATCTTCACCATTGTGATTATTACCATTTATAGCAACAAAAAGGTTGCCATTTTCAATCATTTTACTATTAGTTTGAACACCTGATAAATTTATATCATCATTAGCCTTATCATCTATCAACTTAAGAGGAATCATAATGAACCTTCCTCAATTGATCCATTATTTAGACCACCCTGAATTGGATTTTTTACCTCTTTAGCAGGATTATGCTCAATATTTAAAATTGGAGCTATTAATCGAATAACCTCACCAGCTGTAGGTCCGGCATTGTGATATGAGCTTCCACCCATAATGCCTCTTGCATGATTTTCCTTAGGTTTTTCGTAACTAATTAAAATTACATACTTTGGATCCCAACCTGGAAAAGCACCTACAAATGATGTCCTATTACCACATCCTTCATAAGATCCATTACAAGGAATATCTGCTGTTCCCGTTTTCCCAATAACTGCATAACCCTCTACATCAGCTTTTTTTCCTGATCCATACTTTACGACTTGGCGCATAGCATAAACTAATTTCTTACTTGTGATTTCAGATATTACTCTATTCTCTTTAATTGGATTATTATAATAATTTAATGAAGGTTGAATTCTATAGCCACCGTTGACCATCGTAGCTACTGAGGAGGAAAAAGAGAGAGGTACAACACTCAAACCTTGACCAAACGAAATAGTTATCATTGAATTATTAGTCCATCTTTCTGGTAAAATAGGTGATCCTGTTTCATGAACTTCAAGTAAATATTCATCTAAAAGTCCGACTTTTTGTAAAAAAGATTTCTGATTTTCTTTTCCAACCCTCATTGCTATTTGCGCCATACAACGATTGGAGGACCTAACTAGACAATCAACCGAGTTAATTAAATTCTCTGAACTCTGATTTCTATAATTATTTAAACATCTATTTGCTGCTATTTTTATACAGATATTATCATTAAATTTGTCGCTGAGATCTATTTTCGAACTTTCAAGTCCCATTGCTAAAGTCATTATTTTCATAACAGAACCAAGCTCGTAACTACCCTGTAAAACTTGATTAAATGTAGATTTTTTTACTGCACTATCTTTATAATTTTTACTAATCACATTTGGATCAAATGTTGGTAGTGAAGCTGAAGCAATTATTTGCCCATTGTTGGCGTTTAATACTATACCAAATCCACTTTCAGCATTATATAGATCCATGCCTTTTGTAATTTGATCCTCTAGATGAAATTGAACAGCTATATCAATACTAAGCTTGATATCTTCATGAAGTATCTTTGACTTTGGTATTGTTTTTTCTATTCCAGAAAGGCCAATTAAATCTCTTCCTGAATATCCTATGATATGAGACGCTAGTTGTTTATTAATATAAATTCTTCGCCAAACGGAATGAAACTCCACCTCAGCTACACCTGAGTTTAAGATATCATAATACTGAATATCATTAATATTATCTGCAATCTCCACATATTTTTTATTTTCAAGATTATTTAAAAGTATATCTTTATCAAGATTAGGAATAACCGCCTTTATCATTCTTGCAGTTTCCTCTGGATTAACTGGATTTCTTATTGAAGCTCTTTTTGTTTCTATGGTTGTTGCTAATAATTTATCATTCCTATCATAAATTTCTGGTAAGGGATTTTTTATAGAATTTGAAATAATTTTATTTGGCTTACTTAAGATTTCACCTGGAAATATTGCTAATGATGTACTTCTAATAATGAAAACTGCAAAGATAAAGATAAATAAAAACTTTGCTAAATGAATTCTTTCCATGCTAACGGATATTTTATTAAGATCATCTTGATTAGTATTTGAATTTTTATTGTCATCATCAAATAAAAAACTTAAATCATTACCTGCGGTAACTTTAGCATTAGTATGATTATTTTTTCTTAAATCACCCATTTAGTTTTTTTCTATTTCTCGATTAATAAATTCAATGTTTTCGCCTTTTGAAGGTGATAGCCTGAGCTGAGGGTAATATTTCTCAGACATTGCCTGAAGCCTCTCTGGACTTGTTCTTACAATCCAATCTGTTTTAAGAAGAATTTCTTCATTTTTCTCCTTTTTTAATGAATAGTTAATATTGTTAAGCTCTCTAACTCTATCCTTAATTTCATGACTAATTATCTGGTTAAAAACTATTAATGAAATAAAGGTAAAAAAGAGGCTGTAAACAAATAACTTAAACACTTACCCCTCCATATCTTATAAAATTATGTAAATTATTTCCTAAAGCTGCCTTTGCAGATGTTCTGTATGCATATCGTAAGTGGGCTGATCGAGATCTTGGGTTTTCATTAATTTCAGTTTCCGAGGGTTTTGTAACTCTTTTTTTCTTATAATAAAAAGGTAATTCTGTTTTTTCTAATTTATATTTCTTTTCTGAAATCGAGTTATATTTTATAAAATTTTTAACAATTCTATCCTCCAAAGAATGGAATGATATTACTATCAATCTTCCACCTTCATTCAGAATGCTTTCAGATGATATCAGGGCTTGATATAATTCTTTTAATTCATCGTTTAAGTAAATTCTTAAACCTTGGAAAGTTTTTGTAGATGGATGAATTTTTTTATATTTTCCTCCAATTGAATTTTTGATGATATTTGATAACTCAAATGTAGTTTCAATTTTTTTATTCTTTCTATACTCTATTATATTCTTAGCAATCCTTCTTGATTTTCTTTCTTCTCCAAATAAATAAATAATTTTTGCTAAATCTTCCTCTTTATATTTATTCACTATATCAAATACGGTTGTCTTACTGTCATCCATCCTCATATCTAATGGAGCATCAAAGCGAAAAGAAAATCCTCTCTCAGGAGTATCAAGCTGCATTGATGAAACACCCAAATCTATAAAAATTGCATCAACTTTTTTTATACCAATATTAAAAATATGATTTTTTAATTCTCCAAACCTTCCTTTAATAAGAGTTAATCTATCGCCATAATGCTTGTAGAGATCCTCATTCATCGAAAAGACTATTGGGTCTCTATCTATTCCAATTACATGACATTTGGCGCTTTCAAGAATTGCTCTAGTATGTCCTCCTGCACCTAAAGTGCAATCAATGTAGGTTTCATTTGATTTTGGATTTAAAATTTCTAGAACTTCATTCATCATAACAGATTTATGAGATGGAACATTTTTATCCATCAATCTATTTCCTCTGCTTTCATTCTATTATTTTCAACTGGTCCTATGAGGTTTCTATGCTCAAGAGCTTTAGCCCTTACTTTTTCCTTGAATTCTTCAAAATGATAAGGATTCCAAACTTGAAACTTTCTACCTTGGCCAACAAAGATAGCTTTATCTTTTAAGTTTGCATGTTCTATTAAATTCTCTGGAAGAGATATTCTTCCATCTTGATCGTATGAAAGATTATAGGTGTCAGCAAAAAGTGCTGTTGATAAAGCGTCTGTTTCTTCGGCAAATAACTGCATTCTCTCAACACTTTCTGAAATTTGATTTATTAGCTCTAAACCTCCTCCATCAATTGCATTGGAGGTAAAAGAAGGAAATAAATAAACACCTGAATACCCTTGAAATTCTAAAACATTTCGAAAAGAAGCGGGAATTGAAATCCTACCTTTAGCATCAATTTTATTAACTGCGCTTGATAAAAAAATTTTCAAAAAACCCTCCAGTTTTTTTTAAGCAAAAGAATAACCTAATCTTATAAATTAAAGACTTAAATATGGATTATCATGGGATATCATGGGAGTCAATGGGATTAAATCAAAAAAAATTTAGTTTTACTTGTTTTTGAAAGTTCTAGAAGATTTTTTTATAAGCTGAAAATGAATGTCAGATGATTTATAAGCCGGGTTCTGTACTTTAAAAAAGCGATGATCATTCATCTTGAATATACGTTACCGCATATTTCTAGCAACCTACCCGAACAACTAGAATGAGAAATTCTCTGGCTAAGCCAACGTTGTTCCTATTTGGTCTTGCTCCCAGTGGGGTTTGCCCTGCCAAATATGTTACCATATAAGCGGTGCGCTCTTACCGCACCTTTTCACCCTTACCCTAAGGCGGTATTTTTTCTGTGGCACTTTCCCTAAGGTCACCCTCGCCGGGTGTTACCCGGCACTGTCTCTCATGGAGCCCGGACTTTCCTCTTTAAAAAGCGATCATCCAATCATCTGACAATTTTGTATTATAAAAAAAACAAGTTTTGGTCAATAATTATAAATTTTAAGCTTTTGAGCTAGGTCTTTCAGATAACCTTTTTTCATAGTCTTTTAAATTTTGAAGCTCATCAGGAATAAAAATTTTTGGCCATTTAGCAAACTCGAAACATGTAAAAGCAGTTGTATCAGCAACTGTATATCTATCTAAACAAATAAAATCTTTACCTTCTAATTGGCTATCTAACCATTTAAAAAAATTTAAAACCCTTGGTTTATTTGCGTCCGACCACTCTGGTACTTGTTTTTCTAGATGTGCCATTGCTGGATGTCCATGTCTAAAGACAGATGAAATTGGTATCATCAATAATAACTCTAAGCGTCTTTGCCACATTTCAATTTGGGCAATTTCTATAGGACTTACTCCAAATAAGTTTGGCTCAGGGTTTAATGCCTCAATATATCTGCATATCGCTATAGACTCAGTAATAAAAGTTCCATCATCAAGTTCAAGAGCGGGCACTTGTGATAAAGGGCTTATTTTCTTGTAGTCATCTTTTTTATGATCACCTTTCATAATATCGATAGATTTAATCGGAATATCTATATTCTTCTCAGAAAGAAATACTCTAACCCTTCTTGCATTTGGTGCCGCACCACCATCATAAAAAATCATTTTTTATACCTCTTTTAAAACAATTAAAATATTTGATGACATTCTATCTGTATTAGTTAATTTAACCATTAATTTATAAAAAATACTATGGAGAACAAGAATGACAATTGATTTTAAAGATAAAGTTGCAATCGTTACTGGAGCAGGTGGTGGATTAGGTAGATCTCATGCTCTCGAATTGTCAAAAAGAGGTGCTAAAGTTGTTGTGAATGATCTTGGAGGATCTGTTGATGGATCTGGAGGATCATCTGAAGCAGCAGAGAAAGTTGTAAAAGAAATCATTAGCTCTGGTGGTCAGGCTATATCAAATGGTTCATCTGTTACAGACGACAAAGGTGTAAAACTAATGATTGATCAAACAATTAATGAGTATGGAAAAATTGATATACTAATAAATAATGCAGGAATATTAATTGATAAGTCATTTTCTAAAATGGAAATTAATGATTTTGAAAAAGTTTTAAATGTTCATCTACTTGGAAGTGTAAAACCAACAAAAGCTGTTTGGGAAATAATGAAAGAGCAAAACTATGGAAGAATAATAGTAACCTCCTCCTCATCAGGTTTATATGGAAATTTCGGACAGACTAATTATGGAGCTGCTAAATTAGGCCTAGTTGGTTTTATGAATACACTTAAACTTGAGGGTCAAAAATATAATGTTCATGTTAATGCACTAACTCCAGTGGCCTATACAAGAATGACGGCTAATTTGATGCCACCAGAAGCTGAAAATTTATTAACACCTGAAAGTGTTACACCTGCAGCAATTTATTTGGTTTCGGACGAAGCTCCTAATGGAATTATTTTGTGCGCTGGGGCCGGTGTCTATTCTGTTTCAAAAATTATGGAATCTGATGGATTAAGTCTTGGACTTAATGCCACCGCTGAAGATATTGTTAATAATTGGGAAAAAATTTCTAATTTTGATGATGCAAAAGCATATAATATGGGTGGAGAGCAAACCGGTAAGGTTTTTGAAAAAGCGATGGAGACAATTGAAAAATAATTGATAAAATTTTTCTATGAATAATAATTCTTTTAATATTAACCATTATGACGACGAACCAATTATTAATGAATTAGGTTTTAGAGAATATGATGCTCGATGGATTTATCCAAAACAAATTAATTTGAGTGGTATAAAAAAAATTGGTTATGGTCTTGGCCAATTAATGATCGAAGAAAATATCAAAAAAGAAATAGTTATAGGTCATGATTATAGGTCCTATTCTGAAGAAGTTAAAAATGCTCTTATCTCTGGCCTATTATCATACGGAATAACTGTTTTTGATATTGGTTTAACTATATCACCCGGCGCTTATTTTGCTCAATATGACTTAAATTGTAAATCTGTTGCCATGGTTACAGCAAGTCATAACGAAAACGGATGGACCGGTTTTAAAATGGGGGTCAATCGACCTTTAACATTTGGCCCAGATTTAATGAATAAACTTAAAGAAATATGTCTTAATGATTTAAATCCTAAAAAAAATCATGGTGAGTATAAATTTATTGAAGGAATGAATGCTAAGTACATTAATGATATTACTAATAAAAATAATATTAAACGTAAGTTAAAAGCAGTAGTTGCTTGCGGAAATGGAACATCAAGTATTTTTTCTCCGGAAATTTTAGAAAAAATTGGTATTGAGGTAATTAAAATCCACTGTGATCTTGATTATAGTTTTCCCAACTACAATCCTAATCCTGAAGATTTAAAAATGCTTAAACATTTGAGTGAAGAAGTTATCAGAAATAATGCTGATATTGGTTTTGCTTTTGACGGAGATGGAGATAGATGCGGTTATGTTGATGATAATGGTAATGAAATTTTTTCAGATATTATGGGTCTACTACTCGCAAGAAATTTTTCAGAAAAATATAAATCTTCAAAATTTGTTATTGATGTAAAATCAACTGGATTATTTGGTTCAGATAAAATTTTAAAATCTAATGATGCTAGTGTTCATTATTGGAAAACAGGTCATAGTTATATTAAACAAAAAACATCAGAAATATCAGCTTTAGCCGGTTTTGAAAGATCAGGTCATTACTTTTTTAACAAACCTATCGGAAGAGGTTATGATGATGCATGTTTGTCTGCTGTTGAAGTTTGCAAGCTTTTAGATGAAAATCCAGGAAGTAGTATTTCAGATTTAATTAAAAATCTTCCCGATACATTTAATTCACCAACAATGTCTCCAGAATGTCCAGATAATGTAAAATATGAAGTAATAGAGAAAGTCATAGATATGATAGAAGATAGATATAAGAATAAAATTAAAATTGCAGATCTAGAAATTTCATCTATCCTAACAATTAATGGAATAAGGTTTACTCTTGAAGATGGGAGCTGGGGATTAATTAGAGCATCATCAAATAAACCAAACCTTGTTGTAGTATGTGAGAGCACCACTTCCTATGATGTAATGAAGGAAATTTTTTATTTCATTGATAACCTCTTGAAACAGTTTAAAGAAGTTGGTCCTTATGACCAATCAATTTAAAAAATTTCTAAGAACATTCTAGCTGAAGTAATCAACAAAAAAATAGCAAAAATATTAGTTAAAACTTTATTATCTAATTTACTTGCTGATTTTGCACCTATTGGCGCTGCATATGAAGAAATTGGCGCAATTAAAAGTAACCCTATTATATTTACATAACCTAAAGATCCAAGTGGTAAATTTTCAATATTCCATCCTGTTATTATGAAAAAAATAGTACCTGGAATTGCCAGATAAAAACCTAGACCAGAAGCAGTTCCAACTGCTTTATGAATTGTTTTGCCAAACATTGTCATTAAACTAACATTAAATGTACCTCCTCCAATTCCTAACATAGAGGATAGCGTACCAACTGATAAAGGAAGAAAGCTTCCAAAAAAACCTTTTGGAATATTATCACCTATCTTAAATTCTTCCTTGTTTATAAATAAATTGATTGAAACAAAAAAAGCTATAAAAGCAAAAATAAAAGTTAACCAAAAACCGGAAATTAACCCGGCTATTATTGCCCCAATAATTGAACCAAAAATTGTAGGTAAAAGCCAAGATTTTAAAACAGTATAATCAATATTATCATTTTCTTGGTGAGATTTGTATGAACGCCAACCAGTGGGAATTATAACAGCGAGTGATGTTGCCACAGAAATATGCATAACAACATCTTGCGGAACACCAACTAAAGATAAAAAATGGTAAAGTACAGGTACAATTATTATTCCTCCACCAACGCCTAATAAGCCAGCTATAAAACCAGAAACAAAACCAGATAATGAAATCACTAATGCAAAAGGAATTAATGAAAGAATATCATTACTCATTAAGCAGCCTGATTTTGAAAAGAAATAATTTGATTTAATGCTTCCTTTAAAACATTTGGATCATCTCTCCTTCTCGGAGCCTCATGACTTAAATAACTTCTCCAAAGTTTTGCTCCCCTGCAGCCATGAAATAATCCAAACATATTTTGAGTTACTATATTAATGGGAACATTTTTTTTCACACAAATTTCTAAATAAGAAATCATTTCTTCAGCAATCTGAATTCTTGAGGGTATTTTGCTATTATCATTAAAGAAAATTTTATCTACATCGGTGAGGCAATAAGGATTCTCTTGAACAGCTCTCCCCAGCATAACGCCATCAAGTTCAATTCCTTTAGATTTAGATATTTCTTTTTTTCCTTCATAAGGACTTAAAATACCGCCATTTAAAATTATATTTAATTCAGGCCATTTTCTTTTTATCATTCTAACAATATCGTAGTCTAAAGGAGGAATTTCTCTATTTTGTTTAGGGTCTAAGCCATCGAGCATAGCTTTTCTTGCGTGAATAATGAAAGTAGAAACACCTGTTTTTTTTGTCGTTTCTACAAATTCTGTTAACATTTCATCTGGATTATAATCGTCAATAGCAATTCTACATTTGATAGTTACTGGTATTTTTACCTTTTCTTTTATGCTTTCAACACATTCTGAAACCAATTTAGGATCAGCCATTAAACAAGCTCCAAAATTTCCTGCTTGAACTCTCTTTGAAGGACAACCAATATTTAAGTTAATTTCGTCATAACCATATTGTTCTCCAATTACTGCGGCTTGAGATAAAGTTTTAGGATCTGATCCAGCGATTTGAAGAGCTACGGGATGTTCAACTTCATCAAACCCCAATAAAAAGTCTTTATTTCCAAAAATTATTGAATCGGCAACAACCATCTCAGTATAAAGTCGAGCATACTTACTAAACTTCCGAAAAAAGAAACGACAATGTCGATTAGTGACATCAATCATTGGTGCAATGCAGAAATTATGCGACATTTTTAAAGCTTCCCTAATCCCTAATTAATAATAAATAGCTCATAATTCAAAAAATTTGAAAATTAAAGTCTCTATACTGTATTTCTTTGGTTAATAACAATAATTTATAGTATTAATTAAGTATAATAGTTTTATTGTAATATAAAATTAATATAAATTTAATATTTTTGAAATGATTCAATAATAAAATTTAATTTTAAATTACCGCTACTCCATGAGGCTTTAAATGATTTACACAAATAAATTAATGAAGATCATAGCTTTTGCTATTTTTGCTATCTTTATCTCATCCATAAATATTTCTGACCTATATGCTGAACAAACTACAGGTGTTATCAGAGGTTCTGTTATTGATGAATCCGGGAATCCTGTTTCTGGGGCATCTGTTCAAATTATTCATTCTCCATCAGGAAGTAAGTCATCCACATCTACAGGTAATTCAGGTGCATTCTTTTCAAGAGGCTTGAGATTAGGTGGCCCATTCAAAATAACAGTTACTAAATCTGGACAAACTTCAATAAAAAATAATATTTTTACTAGATTAGGTAGTGAAGCAAATTTATCATTTACACTTGGTTCATCTGGAGTAGAAGAAATTGTTGTTACAGCTCAAGCTTCAGACTTTAAGGGTTTAGGAGTTGGTCCTGGCTCAACCTTTGACGCTGAAGATATATCAACATTACCTTCAATAGATCGTGACATAAAGGATATTGCTAAACTTGATCCTTTTGTAACTGTGAATAACAATGATCAGCTTTCTTTTGCTGGTGGAATGCCTAGATTAATAGGCTTTATAATTGACGGTGTAAGCGCAAATGACTCTTATGGATTAAGCTCAAACGCATATCCAACAAACAGAATGCCATTATCAATGGATGTAATTGATCAAGTCTCAGTTAAAATTGCCAATTTTGATGCTGAACTTGGAGAAGCATCTAGCGGTAATATCGTTCTTACAACAAAAGCAGGTACGAATGAATTTCATGGATCATTAACGATTGAGTCTTCCCAAACAAGTGGTAATGAGCCTTTTGGTAAAAAAGCAGATAACGCTGATCCTGATACAGAATTATTTTCAGTCGCTCTTCAAGGACCAATTATAGAAGATAAACTTTTCTTCTCTTTTGGATATGAAAAATATGAGGCTTCTGATCCAATTCAAATGCAGGCATTTCAATCAGGTTTAGTCAGCAAAGAGGAAGCTGATGCAGTTATAATGGCTGCAAAAGATGTTATCGGATATGATGCAGGATCATATAATAAAGGTCTTGAAGAGGAAGACGAAAAAACATTTTTACGTTTTGATGCAAACCTTACAGATAATCAAGCCCTAATACTTGAGTATATTCATGTAGATGGATTTACTGAAAGAGCTTATTGGAATAGATCTTTTGGTCTCCCACTTTCTAGCAGTTGGTACAAAATTAATAAGGAATATGAAACTATAAAGCTTGAACTAAATTCAGATTGGTCAGATAACTTTTCAACTAAAATAATGTACTCTGATACTGATGTAATGAATCCAAATACACCTGCCGGCTCAACAACAATCGGTGAAGTTGGCGTTAAGGTTGCCTCCGGAGGTACTGTATTTTTTGGTCCTGATCAATATAGACATGCAAATGAGATACAAACTAACAGAAAACAATTTGAAGTAGCTGGATATTATGACGTAGGTAATCATGCAATTACATTGGGGTACAAATCTATTGAAAATGATATGTTCAATATGTTTTCAAGAAATAGTTTAGGTGAGTATGATTATAACTCTCTTGAGGATTTTATTGCAGGAAATCTGAAGGAACTAGATTATAGAAATGCTGATACAAATAATCCAAGAGATGCTGCTGGTCGTTTTAACATGGATTATACAATTATTTATCTACAAGATACTTGGAGTATTACATCTGATTTAACTGCAAGAATTGGTTTTCGTTATGAAGAAATTAGCCAAGATACTACACCTGAATACAATTCTTTTTGGTATAATTGGACTGGAGATGAATTTATACCTGCACCTAGAAATGATGTAAATCTTGATGGAGAAGATATTCTAATGCCTCGTTTCTCTCTAGACTGGCAAGCAAAAGATAATATTTTAGTTACTTTTGGTTACGGTGAATTTAGCGGTAACCTTCCTCCTGTTTGGTTTGGTGGACCATACATTGATACAGGATTAGGTCTTCCAGGGAATAAACTTAGAGCTAAAAGTAATAACTTACCTACTCCGGGATCTCCTGCAAGCTATCCTGGTGAGGCTGCCCTTGCGCTTGTTCAAAATCAAATAGGCGATACAGGTGGATATACTGCTATGATGGATAAGGATTTCGGTATTCCATCAATAACTAAAATGAGTTTAGGTGTTGTTGCAGATTTAGACTCAGGCATTACGATTAGAGCTAACTATATTTACATGGAAGAAGAGGATCCTGTTGGCGCGTATATTGGTGGTTGCGATCCAAAAGGAAATGCATTAGCTGATAGAAGACCATTGTATGGTGGTTGTAGTTATGTAGGATATTTAACAACTTTTAAAAATATCCAACCAGAAACAAACATTTTTGGTATATCTATGGAGAAATCTTTTGATAATGGGTTAGATCTATATCTTGGTTATGCCCATACAGATAGAGAAATGGCACATATGATGACAAGTTCTATTATTTTTTCAAGTGCTGTAAGAATGCCAATATTTGATCACCTTACCCCTGTTAACAGTCCTTCTCATTATGAAATCGAACATTCCTTCGATTATGCACTTACATGGAAAGGAAATATTTTCGGTAATTTAGAAACTAGCATCGGATTAAATGGATTTAGACAATCAGGAAATCCTTTTAGTTATACATTTAGAGGAGATTTAAGTGGATATAGAACAGATGGAGAGAACATTGAATTACTATATGTTCCATCTATTGATGATCCAAATGTAATTTACTCTGATGGATTTGATATAGCAGCTTTTGAACAATTTCTTCAAGATTCTGGTTTATCAGCCTATAGGGGTTCTGCAGTACCTAGAAATAGTTTTAATAGTCCTTGGGCGGGAACTTTTGATTTAAGAATTGCTCAAGAGATACCTTCGGGAGGAGTTCCTGGAAAGGCTATTTTCTTCATTGATATAGAGAATGTTCTAAATCTTTTAAATTCTGATTGGGGTGGTTTTGAAAATTATAGCGGCTCCACAACTAATTCCAGAGGTATTGTTGAAGCTGATGTTGATGATCAAGGTCGATATGTATATAAAACCTTTAAAGTTGATGGTCAGCCAACTCAAAACATTGGAAAGTCAGTTTATCAAATTAAACTTGGTCTTAAATATCAATTCTAAATTTATAGATAATAAGAATAAGGGCGCTATCTACTGGCGCCCTTTTTTTATATAATATAATTATGTTTAAAGGTAGCTTAAAAAAAATAAGTCGTAGAATGTTTGTTTATGGAAGTGGTATTACTCTTTTATCGTTTCTACCTTTTTTTAATAAATCAAATGCGTCTTTAAAAAGTATTTATAAGATCTCCTGTGGATCATGCCTAACACAAGAAAAAAAACAACCTATCTGGAAAAGTATTTTAAAAGAAAAATCAGATGTTTTTATTTTCATGGGAGACAATGTTTATGGTGACGATAAAAATAGTAATGACTTAAAATTATTAAAAAAAGCTTATAGAAAACAAAAAATGAAAATACCCTTCGAAAAACTTAGAGAAACTAATGAAATTTTTTCAATATGGGATGATCATGATTACGGAAAAAATGATGGTGGGGAAGAATTTAAAAATAAAAAAGAAGCAAAAGAATTGTTCTTAAAATTCTGGAATATACCAGTCGATGATAAAAGAAGAAATCGTGAAGGTTTATACTTTAGTGAGAAAAGAGATACTGAAATTGGTGTAGTTCAATTTATTTTCCTTGATACAAGATATTTTAGATCTGCCCTTAAGCCAACAGATAAAAAATGGGTACCTAAAAAAGAAAAATATATTGCCGATTATGACTCAAAAAAAACATACCTTGGAAATGAACAATGGAGTTGGCTTAAAAAAGTTATAAAGGAAAAAGCAGATATAAAAATTTTAATATCAAGCATTCAAGTATTAGCTGAGGGACATGGATTTGAGAAATGGGGGAACCTTCCTTTAGAAAAAAAACGTCTCTATGATTTAGTTGATGAAAATAATATAAAAAAACTTATTATTTTATCTGGTGATAGACACCGAGCGGGTATTTATAAGGATAAAACAGAAAATGGTAATGAATTATTTGAGCTAACCTCCAGCTCTTTAAATCTAGCAGCAGGAAAAATATTTAAAGCTAAAGAAGAAGCAGGCCCAAATAGAATTGGGCCGACTTACTTAATGGAAAATTACGGAACACTTGAAATTAATAGTAATAAAAACGTTTTATTATCTATTAAAGACTTGAACCAACAAACTCAGAACAAAATTAATGTAAATTTATCTTGAATCTGCTAGTTCATTAAAAGGAACATTTTTGTCTACTCTTATATCCTGAGGAAGACCTAAAACTCTTTCAGCAACTATATTTCTTAAAATCTCATCTGTTCCGCCAGCTATTCTATAACCAGCAGCACTCATCCATTGATTTTGAAAAATAGAATGCATTAGGGACATATCTGGATCATTTAAAATTCCAGCTGCACCTTGAAGGTCCATAGCAAAACTTGCTAAATCTTGCATTTTAGGAGCTGACACAACTTTTCCAATTGAACTTTCAGGACCAGGAGTTTCACCTTTTGACAAGGAAGTTAATGATCGCATTTTAGTATATTTTAAACCTTCAGATTGAACATACCAATCAGCAATTTTTGCTCTCACATGGTCATTTTTAATTGCAGGTTTGTTATTAAGTATTACATCCTTTGCTAACTGAGTTAGAGATGAATAATCAGCTGATTTTGGAACACCAATCGCCAATCTCTCATTCATCAAAGTTGTTAATGCAACCTTCCAACCTTCACCAACCTCTCCAAGGCGTTGTGTGTCAGGAACTCTAACGTCAGTAAAAAATACTTCATTAAAATTAGAACCACCTGAAATCTGTCTTATTGGTTTAATTTCTATTCCTGGGGATTTCATATCTAAAAAGAAAAATGATAAACCTTTATGTTTTGGAACTGTTGGATCCGTTCTTACAACGATAATCCCGTAATCACAAAAATGAGCACCAGAGGTCCATACTTTTTGACCATTTATAATCCAGTCATCGCCATCTTTCTCAGCTTTTGTTCTAACACCCGCAACATCTGAGCCTGCTGAAGGCTCTGAGAATAATTGACACCAAATTTCTTTTCCATAAAGAGCAGGTTCAACATACCTTTCGTTTTGCTCTTTAGTTGCCCAAGCCATCATAGTAGGAATGCACATACCTAAGCCAATATCAAAGAAGCCTGTTGGAACATTATATTTAGACTCTTCCTGAGAATAAATAACTGATTGAATGGAGGATCCTCCTAGACCACCATACTCTTTTGGCCAAGTAATGGCAGCATAACCTGCTTCAGCTTTTTTTGCTTGCCAATCTCTAGCTCTTGCTAGAGCACTTTCCTGAACATCAATTGAGTCATAACCTCCCGCTTTTTTCTCTTTGGGTGCATTATTTTTAAGCCAATCTCTTACCTCTAATCGAAAGTCATTTTCTTCGGGTGTATCATTAAAATCCAATTTTTATCTCCTTAATTAATTATTTTTTTCTTCTAATTGCGTAACTAATTTATTTTTCCAAGAAGCTATACTTCCCAGAGAAAGACCAAGAACTTGACTTCTTCTATAATAAAATTGTGTATCAGCTTCCCAGGTAAAACCAATACCTCCATGAGTTTGAATATTTTCTTGAGCAGCAAAATTAAATGCATCAGTTGCAGCTACTCGTGAAGCAGCAGCAGCAATTTTCAAATCTGCTCCATTATCGTTCAACATCATTGCACCATAATAACTATTAGATTTAGCTAATTCAATTTTTATATACATATCAGCAAGCTTATGCTTCACAGCTTGATATGAGCCAATTTGTCTTCCAAAAGCAAATCTATCTAAGGCATATTCTTTTGCCATATTTAGGGAGGCTTCAGCTCCACCAATTTGTTCAAAAGAGATTAAAACTGCTGCAATATCAAGTATTTGTTGAACATCGCTCCATCCATCGCCTGATGAATTCATAATCTCACTTGGGGTATTATTAAAAATAATTTCAGCGTGATCCCTTGTTTGATCTAAAGTGGATAGAGATTTTCTTTCAATCCCCTCTGCAGATAAATCAACAATAGCCATTCTTATTGAATCTGAAGTTTTATCTCTTACAACCACTACACATACATCTGCATAACTTCCATCAGGAACTGGCATTTTTGTTCCAGTTAATTTTCCTGAGGAAAAAGTACTTTGAATATTGTCAGGATTAGGTTCCATAGCGCTCTCAGGTAATGCAAAGGTTGCAATTATTTCACCTGAAGCAAGCTTTGGAAGGTAATTTTCTTTTTGTTCATTAGTTCCAAATAATTTAATTGCCTCAGTTGCTAAGTAGACAGAAGATGAAAAAGGTACTGGAGCCGATGCTCTGCCAAGCTCTTCTGCAATAACACATAGTTCTAAAGGACTTAATCCAAGACCCCCATATTCTTCTGGAATAGTTGTCCCTGTTAACCCCAAATCAATAAGGCCTTTCCAAACTTTTTCAGAATAGAAGTCATCACCCTCTAAAACCTCTCGTACAATTTCTATAGGACAATTATCCGCTAAAAAACGAGATACTTGCTCTTTTAGAAGCTTCTGATCCTCAGAAAAATCAAAATTCATTTTTTCCTCACATAAGTATTAAATTATTGATAATTGATTATTTCTAAAATGTATATTCTTTATACATATTTACAACTTTTTTATCCCAATTATTTGAAAACTTTTCAATTAGTTCATCACTTGGACTTTTTCCATTTTCTAAAAAACTTTTCACTGGATTAAGATAAATATCCTCACTTTTTGAGTCACTATTTAATATATTTCTTCTTTTTAAACCATCTCTTGAAATTTCAAAAACTTTTCTTGATAAATTCAAGAGATCTACTCCATCTATTTTTGCTTCTAGACCATATTTAGCTGCATTGAATCTCAAAGAATAAAGTTTATCTAAACCCCAATCCTTTATTAAATCACTAGCAGTATTTAGGGAGACTTTATCATATAGCAATCCAACCCAAAATGCTGATAAAGAACAGACATTTTCGAAAGTTCCTCCATCAGCACCCCTCATTTCTAAGAAGCTTTTAAGCCTAACTTCAGGAAAAATTGTTGTTAAATGATTTTCCCAATCCAGGTATGTAGGCTTTTCTCTGATTTCATCAAGATTCCCTTCTAAAAAAGTTTCAAAAGATTTACCCGCAACATCAATATATTTTCCATCCCTATATATAAAATACATAGGAACTTTTAATGCATAATCAATATATTGCTCATAACCCATACTATCCTCAAAAACAAAAGGCAGGAAACCCGTTCTATCCGGGTCTGTATCTGTCCAAATCTCACTACGATATGATTTAAAACCATTTAGATTGCCATCAAGAAATGGAGAATTTGAAAAAATAGCCGTAGCTATTGGTTGAAGAGCCATAGAAGTTCTAAACTTTTTAACCATGTCAGCTTCACTTGAATAATCTAAATTAACCTGAATTGTGGTAGATCTAAACATCATATTGTGACCAAGATTACCCTTTTTTGGCATATAATTTTTCATAATCTGATATCGATTTTTTGGCATTATAGGCATTTCCTCAAGTGACCAATCAGGTGTTAAACCCGCCCCAAGGAATCCAATTCCCAATTCATTGCCAATCTCATCAACCTGTCTTTTATGCTCAAATAATTCTTCATAAGTTTCATGAATATTTTTTAAAGGAGCTCCGGATAATTCAATTTGACCAGCTGGTTCAAGAGTAATAGTTCCTCCCCCGAGGTTTTTTGCTCTTTTTAGACCAATAGTTTTTTTATCCTCAAGTATGCTCTCCCAACCAAATTTTTTAAGTGATAATAATAAGGCCTCAATTCCATTATTGCCTTCAAAAGGTACTGGTTTATTATTTCTAAAATAAAAGGCAAATTTTTCATGTTCAGTGCCTATTTTAAAATCTTTAGGATCTTTTTCACCATCTATAAATGGTTTAATTAAATCATCCTTTGATTCAATTATTTGCATACTTTTATTCATCTCAACATTCCAGTATTGAACAGATATTTAATACATTAAAAAAAAGATTCTTACTAATTTTTCCAGTCACCAATTATTGATTGAAAAATTGATAACACAGAAACTAAAGCTGTATCAGACCTTAATACTCTTGGACCAAGAGATATATTTAAAGAATTATTTTTTTTATTAATAAGCTCTCTCTCTTTCTCGCTAAAACCCCCTTCGGGTCCAATAATAATACTCCACTTTTTTCCTTCATATTTATGGTTTTGCAATAAATCAAAAGCATTTACGGTTGATTTTTCATCGCAAAAAATTACTTGATTATCACCAAGTAAATTATCCCAGTTAGTTAAAATATTTTTAAAGTTTTCAGGCTCTCTTATCTCAGGAATATTATTAAAATCACATTGTTCTGCAGCCTCTATAAGATTGGCCTTAAAACGTTTTGAGTTAAATTTTTTTGATTGAGTATATTCAGTATATATTGGCCATAGTGTCTTTACCCCCATTTCACATGTTTTTTGAGCAAAATAATCTAACCTTGCTTGCTTAATAGGGGCAAATAAAAGACTTACATCAAAAAATTCGCATGAAGGTTTTATAAATTTTTTTATAAGGACTTCAGTTTCGCTTTTTTTAAAAGAATTAATTTCAACAAGCCATTCGCCATCAATTTCATTAAAAATATTAATGTTATCTCTTTCGCTCAGCCTCATAACATTTTTTAAATAATGAGATGTTTTTTTATTCAATAAAATAATGCCTTCCTCTATTTTTTGATCCACATATATTCTAATATTTTTTCTCATTAAATTTTTTATACGATAAAATGTATTCCTCTTAAAAAATTTGCATGTTAACAGATATAAACAGGAAAAACATGTTAGATCACATAAAGATTAATAATTATTGGACTAATAGTATTAAGCCTTTTTATCAATTGGCAAGACTAGATAAGCCTATAGGATTTTTTTTACTAATGTGGCCTTGTTTATGGTCGTATACTTATGGGTTGACAATATTTTCTTATGATATGGAAATTAAATATATCATTTATTTTATTTTAGGATCAATATTGATGAGAGGTGCAGGATGCACCTGGAATGACCTACTAGACAGAAAATATGATGCTAAAGTAAAAAGAACTAAAGATAGACCACTTGCATCAAATAAAATCAGTCCAGCAAGCGCAATAATTTTTTTAATTTTTCAACTTTTGATAAGCTTATTGATTTTAATACAGTTTAATAAGCTAACAATAATTGTAGGTCTTTTATCAATCATACCAATAATTATATATCCATTGATGAAAAGAATTACCTGGTGGCCTCAACTTTTCTTAGGAATAACATTTAATTGGGGGGCTATAATGGGTTGGACTGCTGCAACAGGGGAGATATCATATCATTGTATAATATTATACATTGGATGCATTTTTTGGACTATTGGGTATGACACAATTTATGCCCATCAAGATAAAATTGATGATAATTTTTTAGGGTTAAAATCTACTGCTATTTTATTTGGTTCCAAAACAAAGTTTGCACTCTATTTTTTTTATTTAATTTTTATTACCACCATTGCTATAACGATAAATATTATTGTAATTAAAAATTTATATATAAATTCTTTATTTCTTTTTTTTATTTTTATACATCTTTTTTCTCAAATATTTTTTCTTAATATTAACAACCCTGATAATTGTTTAAAAATATTTAAATCCAACAATTCTCTTGGAATAATTATATTTATGCTTTTGTTATCTAATTATTTTTAATTTTATCATCTTCCAAAAACTCAGAACGTAAATTATCTATAAGCTCATACTTACCTTTTCTTTCAACATGCCAAAAGGTCCAGCCATTAGATGATTCCTTGCCTTGTATTTTTGCACTCATTTGATGAATTGATCCACTATCACCATTCATTAAAAGACTGCCATCCGCCCTTACAGTCGCCATAAATTTTCTTGATTTAAGATTTTTTGGACCTCTTAAAACTGACCCTGGTTTAATTAGGCCATTTTCAACCAAGCTTCCAAAAGGAACTCTCTTTTGAGCTTTCTTCGAAACTGTTGTTGATAAGAATTCATCTTCAGTAGAAATAATTTCTCTAATTCTTTTTTTTGCAGCATTGATATAAGAAACTTCTCTCTCAATACCAATAAAATTTCTTCCTAATTTTTTTGCTACTGCACCAGTTGTTCCTGTACCAAAAAAAGGGTCGAGGACAATATCATCTTTTTTAGATGAGGATAGTAAAACTCTATACAAAAGTGCTTCAGGCTTTTGTGTTGAATGAATTTTATTTCCATCTATATCTTTTAATCTTTCATTACCTGAGCAAATTGGAAGATGCCAATCTGACCGCATTTGAGTTCCTTCATTTAATGATTTCATAGCATGATAATTAAAATTATATTTACTATCATGATTTTTTGATGCCCATATTATTGTTTCATGAGCATTGGTAAATCGCGTTCCCTTAAAATTAGGCATGGGGTTAGATTTATGCCAAATAATATCATTAAGTATCCAATAACCAAGATTTTGCATAATATTACCAACTCGAAAAATATTATGGTAAGAACCAATAACCCATATTGTTCCCTCAGGTTTAAGTATCCTCTGCGCCTCAGCCATCCATTCTTCTGTAAATTGATCGTATTCTTTAAAACTTTTAAATCTATCCCAGTCCTCTATTACACCATTAACTTTTGATGAGTCTGGTCTTGATAACTCATTTTTTAACTGAAGGTTGTATGGAGGATCAGCAAATATAACATCTATTGAATTAGATGGAAAAGACATCATGATATCGATACAATTTCCATTGATAATCCTATTTAAAGGTAATTTAATTTTTTTGTTAATAGATTTTTTTGACATTACAAAAGCATCCTCATCCTGAGGAGTTACAACGTCAATTTATTTTTAAAGATTTATTTTTCATACAAAATATAGAGTCTTGAAGACTAATTTAACCCCAACATCTTGTTGATGGGTGAAAATGACTTTCTGTGATATTTACATGGTCCGTAAATTTCAAGAGCATTACGATGCTCTTTAGTTCCATAACCTTTATTCTTCTTCCAATTATAATTTGGAAATTCCTCATCTATTTTTGACATTAAATTATCCCTAGTAACTTTTGCAATAATTGATGCTGCCGCTATAGAAAGAGAAATACTATCACCTTTGACTATACATTCTGTATGATGATCAAAGCCTGGATTTAAATTACCATCAACTAAAATAACATCTACCGAACAATCTAAATTATTTAATGCCCTTTTCATAGAAAGGAATGTCGCCTGTAAAATATTTAAATTATCAATTTCTTCAATGCTTGAAATACCCACACCTACAAAATGAGAGTCGTAAATTGACGAATAAAGTGATTGTCTTCTTTTCTCAGAAACCTTTTTTGAATCATCTAGATCACTAGGAATATTCTTTTTATTTAAAACTACAGCTGCTGATACAACTGGACCGGCCCAAGGACCTCTTCCAGCTTCATCTACTCCTGCAATAGATTTGTATGGCCAACCAAAATCTTCTTCAATTAAAAGATTTGGCACTAAACTGCTATAAGCGGCTCTTCTTTCCACCTTAAAACCGGCTTTCTTGCAGCCTGTGTCTCGTCCAATCTTCTTATTGGTGTAAATACAGGCGCCGCCTTAAATGAATCAGAGTCTTTTTTTAATCTCTCAACCAAATCACACAATGTATTGATAAAATGATCTAATGATTGTTTGGATTCAGTTTCGGTTGGTTCAACCAATAGTGCTCCATGAATAACCAATGGAAAATATATTGTCATAGGATGATAACCTTCATCAATCATAGCTTTTGCAAAGTCTAGTGTCTCCACTCCTGTATCTTTGAGAAAATCATCACTGAACAGTATTTCATGCATACAAAATCCATCAAATGCGGGAGTCAAATGTGAACTGAGAGAAGCTCTTAAGTAATTTGCATTTAAAACAGCATCCTCAGAAACTTGTTTTAAACCATCAGCGCCATGGCTTAACATATAAGACATTGCTCTTACAAACATTCCCATTTGGCCATGAAATACATTTAATCTTCCAAAAGACTTTGTAAGATCTTTTTCGTTTGAGGCTTCTACTAAAATAAAATCACCTTTTATATTTTTAACTAATGGAGTTGGGCAAAATTTTTCTAACCTATCAGAGAAAACTACAGGACCAGAACCTGGTCCTCCTCCTCCATGAGGTGTTGAAAAAGTTTTATGCAGGTTAATATGCATTGCATCAATTCCAAGATCACCTGGCTTTAATTTACCAACAACAGCATTAAAATTTGCTCCATCACAGTATAAATAACCACCTGATTTATGTGTTAATTCTGAAATTTTAACAATGTCAGTTTCGAACAATCCACAGGTATTTGGATTGGTAATCATTACACCTGCAAAATTCTCGTCAATGTTATCCTTAAAATCACTAAAATCTATAAGACCCTTGTCATTTGATTTTATAGTCTTAACTTCAAACCCAAGAAAGGCAGCTGTAGCAGGATTAGTTCCATGCGCTGAGTCAGGTACCAAAACAACTTTTCTATTTAGTTCATTTCTATCTAATAATGCTTGCTTGATAGCCATCATCCCACACAACTCCCCTTGAGCACCTGCTTTAGGCGTCATAGTTACGGCAGCCATTCCTGTAAGCTCTTTCAACCATGATGAAATTAAATCAATTAATTCTAATGCGCCCTGACATGTAGATATTGGTTGTAACGGATGAATATCAGAGAATCCCTCTAGTCTAGCCATCTTTTCATTAAGCCTAGGGTTATGTTTCATTGTACATGAGCCTAGAGGATACAAGCCTGCATCAATCGAATAATTTTTTCTTGAAAGCCTAACATAATGCCTAATAGTTTCTGGCTCACTTAAGCCTGCCAAACCTATCTCATTTTCAGAAAAACTATCACCAATCATTTGATCTAAATTGTCAATATCATCTAAATCAACACCTGTTTTATTTATATCTCCAACCTCAAAAAGAAGTTGCTCATCATGATCAAGTCCTTTGTTTTTATTCATAACAAATCTCCTTGGCTAATTTAATAAAATTTTCTCTATCAGAATCTGAATTAATTTCTGAGGAAGCAACAAGTAATAGATTTGAAAAATCACCCTCTTGGTTTGACAGTCTAGATACTGGAACTCCTGCTAAAATTCCTTTTTCAGCCATTCTTTCAACAAAAACTGATGCATTAATAGGAACCTTAACTGTAAACTCATTAAAGAAAGAATTATTTTTAACTTCAAAACCTTCTAAATTATTTAATTTATTGTAAAGTTTAATTGCTGCTTCGTGGTTTAATTTGGATAACTTCTTAAAGCCCATTTCTCCTAATAGACTTAAATGGATTGTAAAAGCTAAGCTACATAAACCAGAATTAGTACAAATGTTTGATGTAGCTTTTTCTCTTCTAATATGTTGTTCTCTTGTAGCTAAAGTTAAAACAAAACCTTTTTCTCCATTCATATCTATTGTTTCGCCAACTATTCGTCCTGGAAGCTGTCTAACATATTTATCTTTGGTCGACATTAAGCCAATATATGGACCACCAAAATTGAGAGGATTTCCAAGAGATTGACCCTCGCATGCCACAATATCTGCACCCATCTCGCCAGGGCTTTTCATCATCCCAAGCGATATAATTTCATTAACAACCACAATTAAAAGAGCACCCTTAGAGTGAGCATACTCTGCTAATTGCTCTAGAGAATGACAAGAACCAAAGAAATCAGGATTTTGAACAACTATACAAGAAACACTATCATCAATTTTAGAAATTAATTTTTCAACTTCAAAATTTTCTGAAAACTCATAGTCAATCTCATCTTCATTGGAGCTAATTAATGTATTGATTACCTCTGCATATTGAGGGTGTAGTGTTGGAGATAACACTACTTTATTTCTTTTAGTAATTCTTTTTGCCATTGATACTGCTTCAGCTGTTGAGGTAGAACCGTCATACATAGATGCGTTAGAAACATCCATTCCTGTAATAAGAGAGACCTGGGTTTGAAATTCAAAGAGATACTGAAGAGTGCCTTGAGAAATCTCAGGTTGATAAGGGGTATATGATGTCAGGAATTCAGAACGCTGGATTATGTGATCAACAGTAGCAGGAATATGGTGCTTATAAGCTCCTGCTCCTAAAAAAAATGGTACTTGGTTGGAGTTAATATTTTTATTAGCAATTTCAGATAAAATTTTTCCTACTTCCATTTCAGTTTTATGGTTTGGTAAATTAAATTTGGGATCCAATGAAACTTCTTTTGGTACATTGGTAAACATTTCATTAATGTCACTTATGCCAATGACCTTTTTCATATTCTTTCTGTCATCATTTGTTAAAGGTAAATATCTCATTGATTTATACTCCAATTAATTTCTTGTATTCTTCTTCACTCATTAAATTTTTAAGCTCATCTTTGTTTTTGATAATTATCTTATATAGCCATCCACTATCTAAAGGATCTTCATTAATAATTTCAGGTTTTTCTTCCAATGAAGAATTAGTTTCAAAAATTTCTCCAGAAGCAGGAGAATAGATTTCACTTGCCGCTTTGACAGACTCAATTACTGCAACATCTTTTCCCTGATCAAAAGAGTTTCCTTTTTCCGGTAATTCAACGAAAACAATATCTCCTAATTGCTCACTTGCATAAGATGTAATCCCAACAACACCCTCATTGCCATTAACTTTTATCCATTCATGATCTTTAGTATAAAAAATATCTGTCATTCACTTTTTCCTTTTAAAATAATTATGAGGAACAAATGGGAGCTTTATAATATCTGCTGGTATTTTTTTTCCACGAACATCTAAAAAAACTTCTTTTTTATTATTAAAAGAAGAAATTATATAACCCATAGATATTGGTACTCCTAAAGAAGGAGAAAAACCTCCACTTGTTACTTCACCAATCAACTTATTACTAGCATCGTATATTAGAGTACCCTCTCTAGCAGGAGCCCTTCCTTTAGGAAGAAAACCTAGTAAATTTCTTTGAGGTCCTTTTTTATATTCACCTGCAATAGCTTGGCCGCCAATAAAATCTTGTTTATCAACTCTATCCCTACATATCGACCATTTTAGGCCAGCCTCGATAGGATTTTTTTCTATATCTATATCGTGCCCATATAAACAAAGACCCGCCTCTAATCTAAGCGAGTCTCTTGCTCCAAGCCCTGCTAATTTAACATCGTTATTTTTTAAAAGTTTTTCAGTAAATGTAACAACGTACTTATTAGGGATCGAAATTTCAAAACCATCCTCTCCAGTGTAACCACATCTTGATATTAAAATTTCATAATTTTTATATCTAAACCAACTACTAGACATAAATTCCATCCCTTTAATTTCAGGAATTAAATCTACTAATATTTTTTCTGACTTAGGACCTTGCAAAGCTATTAAGGAAAGATCAGTTCTTAGGTTAATATTAAATTTTTTATTTAAATTATCTCTAAGATGATTGATATCTTTTTGTTTACAAGCAGCATTTACAACAAGCCAAACACTATTTTCATCCCTAGTTTTATGAATCATTAAATCATCTATTATTTTTCCTTCATGGTTTAAGAGTTGAGTATATTTAATCTTTCCAGGTGCTAACTTTGAAAATGATATTGGAAGAATTTTCTCCATAGCCTCCATAACAAAAGGGCCATTTATCTCAATTTGCCCCATATGAGAAACATCAAATAAGCTCGCTTTTAATCTAGTATGATTGTGCTCAGCAATAATTCCTGAAGGATAATTTATAGGAAGATAATAACCGCCGAATGGAACTATTTTTGCATTATTCTTGCTATGAAAATCAAAAAGAGAGGTTTTCTCAATAGAAATATTTTCATTTATTAATTCAGACATTTAGACTCCTTGACAGAAATAAGGCTTTTAAGCCTGCCCTCCTCTGTCGTTGGAACCTGAGAGATTTCGTATAATTAAATACTTACCCCGTGGGTGAAATCATATGATTTTCTTTCCAGAGTCAAATATTTCTGCGGTCCTTTTGCCTGAGAGTTTCCGAGGGCGGTTGCTCCTTCGGCGCTAAAGATAGTCTCTCCCGCAGAGATACTTTTATATTATATTGATTCTTTTCAATGTCATTTTTATATTATTTTTGAATTCCTATCAATACTTTGTAGGAAGATCCAGTTCTTCCCTCCATAATATCTGATCTAAGATTCTCTATTCCAATACTGAAAGATGTTATCTTTTTATTATTAATTTTAATAATATTATTTTTTGACCATTTATTTATAACAACATCATTAGGTCCAATAAAAGCAATAAACAAAGGAATTTGTATTGTACTAACTGATAATTGATCCTGATTGATAATATCACCTATAATTCCTACATTAAAATCTATCTTTTTTCTTTTAACGTTATATTCACAAATCATTACTGTTCTATTTAATTCTATCTTTAATCCATTAAACATGCTTGTTTCTGACCCAGACATAATAGCAGCTCTTGGGCATGCGCCAGGGTCAAATTCAAAATCAGAAGAACTACATGATGTAATTAAAACAACAATAAGTATTGTATAAATAAATTTTAGCATAATTAACTTTTCCCAAACCTATTAACAAACTATAAAGAAAACGTTTATATTTAATTAATATGTACCGTAGTTGATCATATCTATAAAATGAATAAAAAAATTGAAAAAATATTATATTTACCAAATCCAAGAGGTTTTTGTGCAGGTGTAGAAAGAGCAATAAATATTGTTGAACTAAGCTTAGAAAAATATGGACCGCCAATTTATGTAAGGCATGAAATTGTTCACAATCCTTGGGTAGTTAATGATCTAGAGGAAAAAGGTGTTATTTTTGTTGATGAATTAGATGATATTCCTGATGGTCAAAGAGTTATTTTTTCAGCACATGGAGTTTCATCTGAGGTAAAAAAAGAGGCAAGTATAAAAAAAATGGATTTTACAGACGCAACCTGTCCATTAGTTTTAAAAGTTCATTTTGAAGCAAAAAGACATTTTGATAATGGTTTTCACATTTTTTTAATTGGCCACAAAGGTCATCCAGAGGTCGATGGTACAATGGGCCAAATACCTAAAAATTCAATTACCCTTCTTGAAAATGAAAATGATATAAACAGTCTAGACAAAGATAAATATGATAAAGTTGCGCTTATTACTCAAACGACATTATCTGTAGATGATACGGCAAAATTAATTAAATTACTTAAAAAAAAGTTTCCAGATATAATCGAACCACCTCGTGAAGATATTTGTTATGCTACAACTAATCGGCAAATGGCGGTAAAAAGTATCGCAAATAAATGTGATGCTATTTATGTTATTGGAGGTGAGAATTCATCAAACTCTATAAGATTAGTTGAAGTTGCAAAAAAATCAGGATGTAGAAATAATTTCTTAGTTTCTGATATAAATTCTGTAGATTGGAAGGAAATGGAAAAATTCAGATCAATAGGATTAACCGCTAGCGCAAGCGCACCTGAAATTTTGATTAATGAATTTCTAAAAATAATAAATAAAAAATTTAAAGTTGAAATTAGAAAAAATACTATAGCAAATGAAAATATTACCTTTAAGTTACCAAAAGAGCTTAGGGAATAAAATATGGGAGTATTTACACATATTTCAGAGGAAGAATTAAGCTTTTTTCTTAATGATTATAATCTTAAAAATGTTGAATCATTTATTGGTATTAATGAAGGTATACAAAATACTAATTATAAAACTAGAATTGATTCAAAAGATTTTATTTTAACAATTTATGAAAATATAAATGAAAATAATGACTTAGATTTTTTCTTAAGTTTAATGAATTATTTATCTTCCCAAGGAATTAAATGTCCAACACCTATTAAAAATTCTTCCTTAAATTATATTGGTAAAATTAAATCAAAACCGGCAGCCTTATTAACTTTCTTAAATGGAAAATCTACATTAAATATCAAAAAAAATCATACCTTTGAAATTGGAAAAGTTCTTGCTGAAATGCATATCAGTACAAAAGATTTTCCAATGAAGAAAAAAAATGATCTCTCAATAAATGGTTGGGAAAAACTTCTAATAAAAAATAAAGATAAGATTAATAAATTTGAAAGTAATCTATTTGAGAAAATTAAAAATAAAATTATTAAAATAAAAGAAAAATGGCCTAAAAATTTACCTTCTGGTATTATTCATGGTGATTTATTTCCTGATAATGTTCTTTTTAAGGGGGAAAAAGTTTCAGGATTAATTGATTTCTATTTCTCGTGTAACGATTTCTTTATATACGATTTATGTATCTGCATAAACGCTTGGTGTTTTAATGAAAAAAATGAATTCAAAAAAGATTTTTTTAATAACTTAATTAAAGGCTACCAATCCGTAAGAAAATTAAAAAAAGAGGAAATTATATTAATTCCTTTTCTTTGCCATGCATCATCTCTAAGATTCTTTTTAACGAGAATTGATAACTGGAAAAATAAAAATGATCTCGATATTGTTAACTATCAAGACCCAATGGAGTTCCTGGAAATAATAAAATTTCATGAATTGAATGCCGATAAAGGATATTATAATTTAAATGAATAAAGAAGTTATAGTTTATACAGATGGAGCATGCTCTGGAAATCCAGGCCCCGGTGGTTGGGGTGCAACCATCAAACTTGAAGAGGAAACCGTTGAAATTTATGGTGGTGAAAATAATACAACTAATAATAGAATGGAGCTAATTGCAGCCATAAAAGCACTGGAATATTTAAACGAAAACCACAAAATAATACTTTATACTGACTCCAATTATGTAAAAGATGGGATAACAAAGTGGATTTTTAATTGGAAAAAAAATAATTGGAAAACTTCAGCTAAAAAAGTAGTTAAAAATAGTGATTTGTGGATACAACTTGATGACCTTCAAAATAATAGAAACGTCAAATGGAACTGGGTGAAAGGTCACGCTGGAAATTTAGGAAACGAGCGAGCTGATGAACTCGCTCGTATGGGTATAGAAAAAATATAATTTTCTATAATTGATTTAAAATAGTTTCAGCACTTGATTCAGAGATTTCACCAGGATTAGATTCTAAATTTAACTTTGAAATAGTATTATCCTCAATAATCATTGAATATCTAAGAGATCTTGAACCCAAACCAAAACCTGAACCATCCATAGTTAATCCTGTAGCTTCTGTAAAATCTCCATTACCATCACCAAGCATTAGTATTTGTTCAGCACCCTTATCCTTGCCCCAAGCATCCATTACAAACGCATCATTTACTGATAAACAAACTATTTGATCAGCACCTTTGTCTAAAATTTCTTGTGAATTAGTAACAAACCCAGGCAAATGTTGCATTGAGCAACCTGGTGTAAATGCACCAGGAACTGCAAAAAGAACAGTTTTTTTACCCCCAAATAATTCACTTGAAGTAATTGGAGTTGGTCCTTTTTCGGTCATATGGTGTAAAGTAACCTCTGGTAATGTGTCGCCTTCTTTAATAGTCATATTAGTCTCCCGATTGAAAATTTATTAAGAAATAATTATAGTAATTTATACAAAAAAAGAAAATTATTTAATATTTTAAATTAACTTATGAGATATTTTTGGATACAGTTTTCCAAACTCTTAAAAAATTCTCTGACCAAATTTTATTAATTTCTTCATTAGAGTAACCCCTCATCAATAGTGAATTAGTAACGTTATAAGTTTGGGACGCATCAGACCAACCATTTATTCCTCCTCCACCTCCAAAATCAGATGATATGCCGACATAATCAATACCAACTAAGTCAACTATATAATCAATATGATCGATAAAATTATCAATGTCAGGAATTGGAAATTCTTTATTAATTTCATCCATACCATTTTTGTATTCAGCTAATTTCATATGTTTCTCTGGAAGGAAATTCATATCGCCAGTCATTTTCAAAATAGAATCTCTTAATTTAATAATAGAATTTGTCCTATCTTTATTAACCTTTACATATGATGAAAAAGCAACAACCTGAATAACGCCTCCTTTTTTTGCAACCTCTTTTATGATATTATCTGGAATATTCCTGGGATGATCGGCAACAGACCTTACGCCTGAATGAGACGCAATTACGGGGTGCTTTGAAAGTGTAACTGCCTGTAAAGCAGATTTATCTGAAACATGACTAATATCTATCATCATACCTAATTCATTCATTTTTTTAATAACAATTTTACCAAAATCAGATAATCCACCATGCATTTCGATATCATTTTTGAGAGATTTTTTCGGCAACGAACTATCCGAAATTTGATTATGGCCAATATGTGATAGAGTCATATATCTGGCGCCTAAGTCATAGAAATATTCTAATAATTCAATATCCTCTCCAATTACATAGCCATTCTCAATACCTATTGCAGCAAACAATTTTTCCTCTCTCTTTGCCTGATAAACTTCACTAGGATTTTTTACTAAGACAATTCTTTCGGGGTATTTTTCAACCATCTTTTTAATCGCATTAAATTTTGTAATGGCCTTTTTCTTGGCGTCCTGAAAACCATTTTTATCTAATTCAGATTGACCAACATAGACAATAAAAAATCCTCCGTCTAAATTACCCTCCAACATTTTCTGAAAATCAACCTGCATGTCAGTTTTATTTCCTGGGTCATGTTCTGGATTTGTCATATAATCAAAAGGAATATCTATATGTGAGTCCAAGGTTAAAAAATCAGCTTTTATTTTGGATGAATAAAAAATACAAAAAACAATTAATAAAAATCTAAAAAGAAACTTCAAGATTATGACTCCTGTTAAATATTGGTGCTAATAAAATTTTTTATTTTTTTTAAATCAATTTCCATTTTAGAAAAATTTTCTGTTTTGTTTAGAACTTTTTTTAACCTATCAGGTATATCTGGTTTTATTTTAATACTATCTTCAACAGCTATTGGAAATTTAGAGGGGTGAGCAGTACCAAGTGTAACAATAACTCCATTTTTATCATCTAGTGACCTTGATGCAGCATAACCAACAGCAGTATGTGGATCAAGAATGTAACCAGTTTTCTTATATACATCTGAAATACATTCTTTTGTTTCTTGCTCAGTAATACTTGTTGCCAAAAAATCATTCCTGATAAAATTTAGAGCATTTTTTTCTATTTTAAACTCTTTTGAATTTTTAAGATTATCCATTAAATTATCAATACTTAAAGAATTCCTATCATATGCTTCAAAAAGCAATCTCTCGAAATTACTAGAGATTTGAATATCCATGCTTGGTGAAATCGTAGCTTTGGCTTTATCAATAGAATAAATACCTGTTTTTAATGCCCTTGAAAGGATATCATTTTCATTTGTTGCAATCATAAGATTTTTAATTGGTAGTCCCATTTGCTTTGCAACCCAGCCAGCTAAAATATCTCCGAAATTTCCGGTTGGAACAGAATAAGAAACTAGATCATTTTTTAATAATTTAAATGATGTAAAATAGTAGACAATTTGAGCAGCTATTCTTCCCCAATTAATTGAGTTTATAGCCCCAAGCTTTACTTCAGTATTAAAAATATTATCTTTAAAAAGATCTTTAACAATATTTTGACAGTCGTCGAATGTTCCGTCTATTTCTATAGGAAAGATATTAGATCCATCAGTAGTAGTCATTTGTTTTCTTTGAACCTCAGATACTCTTCCTTTAGGAAAAAAAATAAAAACATTTACATTTTGACTATTCTTAAATGCTTCAATGGCAGCACTTCCTGTATCGCCTGAGGTTGCACCAATAATTGTAATTTTTTCATTTCTTTTTTTCAATGAAAGGTCAAATAATTCAGCTAATAAAAGCATAGCAAAATCTTTAAAAGCTAAGGTTGGTCCATGAAATAATTCTAAAATATACCTATTTTCCTCTAGTTGAACTAAAGGAGCCATTTCTTTAGTCTCAAAAGACCTATAGGCATTCTCAGTTAATTTAATTAGATCATTATAGCTAACAAAACTACTTAAAAAAGGATGTAAAATTTCTGCAGCAATTTTATGATAATCGGTATTTTTAAGTTCGTTATAATTTAAAAGAGGCCACTCTTTCGGAACATATAACCCTCCATCAGGCGCAAGCCCGGTTAGTAAAACATCCTCAAATTGAAGATTTTTAGATTTTCCTCGTGTAGAAATATATTCCATAGTTAGTAAATATATCGTATTCATACCAAATGGAATATTTTATTATTAAAATCTTTTAACAATTTTCTAGGAATATTATTTATGCAAAATATTTTTGATGATATCGATAAAAATGATGTAGCACTATTGATAGAAAAAGGCCTCCATAAATCCGATGAAGGAGAGCTTTTTTTTGAACAAACACCTAGTGAGTCATTTATTTTTGATGATGGAAGGCTTAAAAATTCAAATTTTGATATTAATAGTGGTTTTGGTATCAGAATGGTATCAGAGGAGACTACTGGTTTCGCAAATTCAACCATTTTAAATAAAAACTCTATCAAAAAAGCTTTGGAAACTGTTAAGGCAGCAAAAATGGGTAATAATATTAATTTTTCAGATAAATCTAAAAATCAAATAAATAATAAATTAAATAATAAATTATACTCAAACCAAAATCCCTTAAATAGTGTTTCTTTTGATGAAAAAATCGAACTAGTAAAAAATATTGACTCCTTTTTAAGATCTTATGACAATAGAGTTCAGCAAGTAAGTGTAAGTTTATCTGGTAGCTTCCAATCAATCGTTATTTTCAACAAAGATGGATCAATTAATACTGATGAAAGACCTCTAGTAAGACTAAATATATCAGTAATAGTAAACAATGGAAAAAGACAAGAGTCTGGTTCATACGGGACAGGCGGAAGATGGGATTATAAAAAATTAATTTCAAAAGATTTTTATGAAAATGCATCAAAAAAAGCTCTTAAACAAGCAATTACCAATCTCGACTCAATAGATACGCCTGCTGGTG
>CEPW01039103.1_pt1 | contig 34610 bp, 33 predicted proteins | sample 356211 | NCBI WGS metagenome assembly CEPW01 (sample SAMEA2620021, study PRJEB7988) | marine metagenome | biome: marine biome (ENVO:00000447); feature: deep chlorophyll maximum layer (ENVO:xxxxxxxx); material: "saline water (ENVO:00002010), including plankton (ENVO:xxxxxxxx)" | depth 25 m
TCCAGTATTTCGAAGCCCACCAGGCCTACTTGGAGTTCAGAGGTCTATTCGGAGAAACGGAGAGAGTGTCGTTGTCTCCGTAGCAGTAAGAGAAAGACCGTGGGGAGCAGTGGTAGCAGACATGGTTGAAGGAGTGATTGTAACGAATGAACTTTCAGGATCTCGCGCAGATATTGCTAGATCTGCACTCTGGCGTGCTGTAGACGAAGAACAACTAGCTGCTTAAATAATTCAATAGTTTTATGTTCTCTAGGTTTGGCACTACTAGATAAGAAACTAGCGTGGACTCGGTATTAAGCCCTCGTGGCGGAATTGGCATACGCAGGAGACTTAAAATCTCCGGTTCTAGGACATGTGGGTTCAAGTCCCACCGAGGGCACAATTTCGTTGTTTCAATAATCTTCTTCCTACCCAGTTAGTCGGCTGATTTTCAAAAACGGCTTCAAATCTGCTAGCAGGCAGCGGATCAACCCAATGATTTGCAATCGTTAAACTCGCTGCTAAAGCGCCTAAAGGATCAGCCCATTTTGCTGATCTCCCGTTTCCTCCAATAGCGACATAAACCTGATTGTCAACTAACGAATCAATGTAGGGAAGTCCATGAGTCGTGTAAGTAATAACACACCTATTTGTAAGCCAGTCTTTGACTTTTATTTCAGGGTAAGTGCGTTCCATAGAAGTTTTGACCGAATCAATAATTTGATCGCTGTCTCCCTGCCTGTACCAATGATTAATACTCTCAGCATCCTCAATCCAGGTATCTGCGAGAGTGTTTGCCCCCCATTTAATTAGCGTTCGCCCATCGGGATACGCCTGAGGAGGAACAGCATAAATATCAGCTACCGCCGCATCAGAAATTTCATAATGCATGGCAGGCAATTTGGCTAGACGTTCAGATTCGTCAGAATCAACTTCTGCTAGAAGAACTGTTTCAGTTTTCATTCTTAAAGCTAAAGAGCGTGGGAGCAGCCGAGAGGAATTAGACCACGCTCCTGCACATATCAAGACTTTGTTTGCCTCCAGAACAGAGCAGTCCTCCAATTCAACAAAACAATTGTTTTTGATTTCTAAATTTTTTGCAACAGAAGAGAAAATCTTGCCCCCATAGGAGGTAACAGCAGAAAGTTGGGCTTCTACTAGTTTTCGTGGGTTCAAAATTCCTGTGCTATCTAACTCATATAACCCCAGATAGTCTGGTGGGAAGTAGAGTTCCGGCCATTTTTTCCTTAAGCCATTTGCATCAAAAACTTCTGCGAGGTGCGAATAAGAAGGATCTTCAAAAAGGGTGAACAATTCTTCATAATCTTCTCGCTTAGCTACAAGAAGATGACCCTCACCAAAAAATACTTTTTCGTTTGAAAAATCTTCTATTTCAGGATTAGCTGCTTGAGCTCTTCTCGACAGTTCCAATTCGACTGGATCAACATAAAGAGTTCGAGACGAACGAGAGACATCGTAGTAGGCCCCGAAAGGCCCCCGGTGACTGATCGGGCTATCAGGTTCAGGTGGGGCAATAACTGCTACTGACAAACCGGCCTTACAAAGATGTCGAGTTGCTGAGGCCCCAATAAGACCTCCACCAATAACCACTACATCAAACATCAAACTGATGTTAGATCAATTAAAGGTAAAAAAATTACATCATTAAAGCAATGCCGAATATAGAAAGTATTGCTCCAACCCAAGCACCCAAAGCAGGAGCACGCCGGGTCGCAATCCAAAGTAAGGGCAACATAATTACAGGAGTCGTTCCACCGAGAATGCTTGCAATTCCTGTGTCTCCGTTGCCTATAGCGTAAAGCAGAAAACTCATGCCAAGTACCATGGCTAAAGTGCCGCTAGCAACTAATTTTAACCAGTCCATATTTACCACTGGCTCTTTCTCAGGAGCTGAAGCCAGTTTGTCTGTTGGATTCGCTAGCAGCCACATTAGGGGAGTGGCAATTAACACTCTCAAAGTAGCTACCGTCAAAGTGTCAGCGCCATGATCAAGAACTGGTTTAGCGGCTAATGCTCCAATAGCTTGCCCAAACGCCCCAAGACTTGCCCAGAAAACTCCGACTTTTAAAGAGCCGTCTATTTTTTCAAAGACGGAGTCTTTAACATCTTGGTTTGTTCCGTAATTAACCGCCAACATCACACCAAGTACAGTCAATACTGCGCCCAGTAGAGCCCAAGAACGTAGAACTTCATCAAATAACAGAACTCCTCCTACTGCAGCCATCGGGGCATTTGTGGTGAATAAGACTGAAGTGCGTCTTGGTCCGATGCGCGCCATAGCAGTAAAAAGACCTATATCGCCCACGACAAGACCAACAATGGCGGAAAGTGTGATGAGCCAGAAATCTCCAATTTCAATTGTTTCCCACTGATTTCTGAAAATAGAGATGATTAGTAAAGCAAAGCTGACGTAAAGCATCCGTAATCTACAGAATCGAGGCCCACCAAGTCGACGTACAGGCTCAGCAAGAATGAGGCTGCTAAGTGACCAGCAGGTGGCAGCGAGAAGAGCAGCAATTTGATAAGGCACCGCAGACAGTCAACCAGAAAGTTATGAGAAATACTCACAAGTGGTCATTCTTTTTCAAGTATTTTCAAATAATTCAGTGATAAGTTCTTTTGAACATGATCTTGGAGGTGTGAAAGTGAGTGATCGGTCAACGATCAAACGTAAACCTGAACGTGGAGTAGAAGAGAAATCCGAACTTTATTCAGTACTCGATGAAGGCCTAGTGGCGCATGTTGGAATTATTTGTGAGGAAGAAGACAGATCCTATCCGCTTGTTATTCCAATGTTCTACGCACGAAAAGAAGACCATTTGCTGTTACACGGTTCTGTCGCGAGCAGGCTTTTGCGAGAAACGAAGAAGGGCATAGAAGTATGCGTAGAAGTAACTCTCTTAGATGGATTGGTGTTAGCTCGCGCAGCAGTAAACATTTCTATGAATTATCGATCTGTAGTTATTTTTGGAAATGCCCAAGAGATCATTGATCACGAAGAAAAAGCCGAGGCCTTAGATGCAATAGTAGAGCATGGTATTCCAGGGCGAATGCAAGATGTGAGAGCCAACACAGAGAAAGAAGTGAAAGCAACGACTGTGCTCTCTTTACCTCTTGAAGAATATTCAATGAAAGTAAGATCAGGACCTCCGATAGACGACTTCGGCGATTTCACTTCTCCTGCTTGGGCAGGAGTGATACCACTTGGTATCTCAGTAGGAGAGCCAGAACCTGAATTGTCAGGAGGAGAACGTGAATTACCTTCTTATATTTCTCATTGGAGACGTGGCTAATTGTTGGAAAAGAAGTCTTGGAAAACTTCTACAAGATAATCAGCCGCTTCATCGTCAATATCAAGATGAGTGACGATTCTCATTGTTGGACTCCAAGGAATCACCTTAATATTAGCGCTCTCTAGATGTGTAGAAAGACTGGAGTGGACCTCTGGCGGGGGAGTAACCCACAACATGTTGGTTGCTTGCTTGACGTCTAGTCCGTTGATGTTAGAAAGGCCTTGTGCGATGCGTTCCGCTCGTAAATGGTCCTCAACGAGGCGATCAACTTGATGATCCAGAGCATAAAGCCCCGCAGCAGCAAGATGGCCTGATTGCCGCATTCCTCCACCTAACATTTTTCTCACCCTGAAGGCCTTATCAATTGTTTCCTTGTTCCCAGCAAGTACTGATCCAACTGGTGCTCCTAAACCTTTTGAGAGACAAATAGAAACTGTGTCAACCGATGTGGTGAAATCAGAAATTGGAACACCTAAATCAATAGCGGCATTAAATAGTCGTGCTCCATCTAGATGAACTGAGAGACCTGCTTCATGAGCTGCCTGAGATAAATCTGAGATGAGTTCAACTGACTGGACGTAACCATTTACCGTGTTCTCTAAGCACAGAAGACTTGTAATTGGGTGGTGCTGATCGGGTTCTTTTATTTCAGCAACGACATCCGCAGGATCAAGTCCCCCGTACTCATTAACATTTACGGGCCAAGGAGTCATTCCACCAAGAGCGGAAGCGCCGGCTACTTCATTGAGAAGAATATGGTAATTTCTTCCAATGAGATATTCATCTCCGCGTTGCCCATGACTTAAAACAGCACTGAGATTCGATTGTGTACCTGAAGCACAAAATAAAGCAGCTTCTTTGCCAGTTAACGAAGCGATTCGGTCTTGCAATTCGTTTACTGATGGGTCCTCTCCATACACATCATCACCAACATTTGCAGAAGCCATACTGGCTCTCATATCCGGACTTGCTTGAGTTAAGGTATCACTACGAAAATCAGCATTCATGCTCATAAGTTACCGGCAATATCAAGACAAGAATCACAATTAAAAAAATTGAAAGTAAATGGTGAGGTTAAGTCGGTTTGTTAAGGCAGAATTTCTTAAGAATTGATCGGAGTGATTTTGACTAAAACTTATGACTATGTGATTGTTGGCGGTGGATCTGCAGGAAGTGCTTTAGCAAACCGACTAAGTGACGATTCAGAAAATAAAGTTCTCTTAATTGAAGCTGGGCGTCGCGACTGGAAAGCAGACATGATCATCCACATGCCTGCAGCGCTTTCAATGGGTATAGGGAATCGATTTTACGATTGGAAGTACGAGTCAGAGCCTGAACCTGGCATGGGTGGACGTCGCGTTTACCATGCGCGCGGAAAAGTTCTCGGAGGGTCATCTTCAATAAACGGGATGATTTTTCAACGAGGAAACCCAATGGACTTTGATCGTTGGGCAGCACTTGAAGGTTGCGAAACGTGGGACTGGAGTCACTGTTTACCTTATTTCAAGAAAATGGAAGATTGTTTAGCTGGACCAGATGAATGGAGAGGAGGAGAAGGTCCGTTGAAGTTGGAACGTGGACCGGCGACAAACCCACTTTTTAAAGCTTTTTTAACGGCTGTTCAAGAAGCCGGCCACCCGCTAACCACAGATGTTAATGGGTATCGTCAGGAAGGTTTCAACGCATTTGATCGAAATGTTTATAGGGGTAGACGTTATTCAGCAGCTCGCGCTTACCTTCATCCGATATTAAAAGACCGAAAGAATTTAGATTTGATAACTCGTGCTCACGTCACAAAACTGATTATGGAGAAAAATCGTGTGATAGGAGTTGAATATCAAAAGAATAAGAAGAGGTATTCAATTCAAGCAAAAGAAGTTATTTCATGTGGCGGGGCATTCAATTCTCCTCAGTTATTACAACTATCTGGCATAGGGCCATCTGAAGTCCTAACTCAAGCTGGAGTTCCAACAGTTGTTGATTTGCCCGGTGTTGGAGAGAATCTTCAAGACCACCTTGAGGTTTATGTGCAATATGCGTGCAAAGAACCGGTATCTATGGCGCCCTATCTGAAATTTTGGAGAAAACCAGGTGTCGCATTTCAATGGCTATTCAGAAAAGGACCAGGTGCAACAAATCATTTTGAAGCTGGAGGTTTCCTGCGAAGCAACGATGAAGTTCCTTGGCCAAATTTGATGTTTCACTTTTTACCAGTGGCCGTTAGATACGACGGGACGACAATCACTGAAGGACACGGTTATCAATTTCATATTGGCCCCATGTTTTCCAACAGTAAAGGATGGGTGCAAATCCAATCAGATGATCCTTTCAGAAAACCAAAGATTCAATTCAATTACCTTTCCACAGAGGAAGACAGAAAAGAGTGGATTGAAGCAATATCTACAGCAAGAAATATTATGAGTCAGCCAGCTTTTGAACAGTTCAATGGAGGAGAGATCTCTCCTGGACCTCAAGTCACACAAGATGAAGACGTCCTTAATTGGGTGCGTAAAGACGCTGAGACCGCATTGCACCCTTGTGGAACAGCTCGCATGGGAGAAGACGCAATGGGTGTGATTTCACCCAAAACAATGCGAGTCCATGGTGTAGAAGGCTTAAGAGTGGTTGACGCCTCTTCAATGCCAACACTTACTAATGGAAACATCTATGCTCCTGTGATGATGCTTGCAGAAAAAGCAGCGGATTTAATTCTTGGCAATACACCTTTAGAACCCAGTTCAGCAGGACAATATCGACATGGAGTGTCGGAGAAAGATTGGTAAAAATGGAATTCCCTCTAAGTCCACGCAATAGAAAGTCACCTTTTTATGATGCACTCATCAAACATGGGATGACTCATTTCTCTATCTATAACCATATGGTCCTTCCTGTTTCTTTTGGAGATTTGGACGCAGAATATGAAGCCCTTATGGAAAGAGTATCCCTCTGGGATGTAGGCGCTGAGAGGCAAGTAGAGATCATAGGACCTGATGCATTGGCTTTAATTCAATACGTATCAGCTCGAGACATGTCAGATTGTCGCATAGGGAGAGTTCGTTATGCCCCCTTATGCGATAATGACGGAGTCATGCTGAATGACCCAATGATTCTGAAACTCGCAGAGGATAGATATTGGATATCAATTGCAGACAGCGATGTACTTTTTTGGTGCAAAGGAATTGCTTTCGCTAAAGAATTTGATTGTGAAGTATTTGAACCAGATGTATCTCCTTTAGCGGTACAAGGACCGCGAGCAGAAGATACTGTGGCAGATTATCTCGGAGAGTGGGTTCGAGATATACCTTTCTTTGGATTTGAAGAAATAGAACATGATGGAATCCCAATGGTGGTTTGTCGTTCCGGATGGAGCGGCCAAGGTGGGTTTGAACTTTTCCTTCAAGACGGAAGCAAAGGGTTAGATTTATGGGACGCGATTTGGAAAGCAGGAGAAAAGTATGGGATCCATCCTGGGGCGCCCACTTCACTTGAGCGCATTGAGTCAGGGCTTTTTTCTTACCGCGGTGATTGCGGAGGATCGGCGACACCTTTAGAGGTTGGTTTAGACAATTACCTCTCACTTGACAGGGAAGATGATTTTATAGGGAAAGAGGCCTTGCTAGCAGAAAGAGAAAGAGGGCCATCGCGTCGACTGGTGAAGGTTCTCTTAAGTGGGGAACGAATGCAGTTCTCCAGTGAGCATCCTTGGCCAGCTTTTAATAGCGAAGGAGAAAAAGTCGGTGAAGTTCGTATGGCTTCATGGTCACCACTTCATGACTCAAACCTGGCTCTTGCCTTAGTTTCATCATCGGTCGCTGGAGGCACCTTCTTTACAGAGAATCCAGAAGGACAGCGTTTAGAGGCAACACACCTCTCTATGTTTCCAAAGTAATTGGATCAGATCTTTTGAATTAAAGTTCCGGTACCTAATCCACCACCACAACACATTGTGACTAGTGCATGCTCTCCACCTGAACGATGTAATTCATGAACAGCTTTTGTTGTCAAAATAGAACCGGTACCACCTAACGGGTGTCCAAGAGCTATTGCGCCGCCATTAGGATTCACTCGTTCCATATCTGGCTCCAACTCTTTTTCCCAAGCCAGCACAACCGAAGCAAATGCTTCATTTATCTCAACAACATCTATGTCATCAATAGTCATATCGTTATCTTTGAGCAACTTCTGTGTAGCCCCAATCGGTCCAGTAAGCATAAGTTCAGGATCTGAACCAACTAAGCAAGTGTCCACAATTCGAGCAAGGGGAGTGACTCCCAATTCTTCAGCTTTACTCATGGTCATAAGCAATAAAGCACCCGCACCATCTGAAATTTGAGAAGAAGTTCCAGCTGTGTGAACCCCATCTTTTCTCCCAGTCGGCTTTAACGCAGCTAGAGACTCCATGGTTGTTTCTCGCAGTCCCTCGTCTTTAGAAATAACGGTAGTTTCTTCGCTTACTTCACCATCGTCACCCATAAGTGGTACTTCTACGGGAACAATTTGTGTACCAAAACGATCTTCATTCCAAGCTCGTGCAGCACGCTCCTGTGACAACACACCAAAAGAGTCAGTGTCTTGTCGTGAAATGCCCCATTGATCAGCAATACGCTCTGAACCTTCGAATTGGCTAGTGAATTCAAAATGATCAAAGTAATTTCGATTTACTGGTCGTCCAGCGTCAGGATCTTTAGGTGTAGTGGCTCCAAACCCGACCCGACTCATCAACTCAACACCGCAACCCACTGCTACATCAACAGTTCCAGATGCAACAAGTGCATAAGCGAGGTTTGTGGCTTGTTGCGAAGATCCGCATTGAGCATCAACCGTGGTGGCAGGAGCGCTAAGTGGCAGACCTGCGGACAACCATGCGGTCCGAGTGACGTTCATTGTTTGCATACCAACTTGCCCGACACATCCGCCAACTACTTGCCCTACTTCTGACGGATCAACTCCGGATCTGTCAAAAAGAGCTTTTTGGACTTTTCCAAGAATATCTACCGAATGACTGGTAGAGAGACCTCCGTTACGTTTCCCGACAGGAGTACGTACGGCTTCAACAATCACAACATCGTTCATTTGAACTCCTAAAAATATAACTAATAAGACTCTAACGCATATGCAGAACTGTTGAAATCTTAAGCGTGAAGTTAGATCGGTAAGTTCCCTGTAGCAGCAGAAGTAGAACCCGAGTCAGTGAAAGCATTGATACTTCTTTGTGCGATGCGCATTTGATGAACTTCGTCAGCTCCATCAGCGAATCTTGCCCATCGAGCATGCTGGTACATGTCGGCGAGGGGGGTGTCTGTTGAATATCCGAGAGCCCCGTGGACTTGAATTGATCTGTCAATAATTCGACCTAAGGAGTTAGCGACAAAATGTTTTGCCATAGATACTTCAGATTTGAAGTCTTCCCCTCGATCAATTTTGTAGGCGGCATGTAGAACCATCAATTTTGACTGGTAAAGCTCCATCGTAGAATCTGCGATCAACCATTGAATTCCTTGCTTTTCTGCCAGAAGTGATCCATGGCTAAACCTCTCTAACGATCGTTCAACCATCATGTCTAAAGCTGTTTCTGCTTGGGCTATCCACCTCATACAGTGAGCGAGTCGAGCTGGTCCTAAGCGGTATTGCCCAAGTAAGTGCCCTTGTCCTCTTCCTCCAAGCATTTGTGATTCGTGTACTCGAAGATCTTCAATAAGGATCTCGCTATGACCGGTAGAACCATGCATAGTTGCAATCTCTCGTACCTCGTTCCACCCACTTTGCGGAAGATCAATGATGAAAGCAGTGTTCGCAGCTTGAGGTAAGTCAGGGTCATCTTCAGTGCGTGAAATTAAGATTGCGAATTGTGCACGATGAGCGTTTGAAATAAACCACTTATGACCGTTTATCACCCATTCTTCGCCGTCTTGATACCCTGTTGTTTGAATCAAAGTGGGATCAGACCCCGCCACTTCAGGTTCGGTCATCGCAAAACAAGAAGAGCCCGTTCCCTCACATAATGGACGGAGATACTTTTCTTTTTGTTCATCAGTTCCCCAGTGGAGCAGAGTGTGCATGTTGCCTTCATCTGGGGCCTGACAATTCAAAACCCACGGTCCGTAGCGGGATCGAGCCGCTTCTGCTTGAACCATAGCTAATTGGACGTGACCTAAGCCCATCCCGCCCCATTCCTCAGGCATATGAGGAAGCCAAAGCCCTTCACTGAATGCTTGTTTCCGCATCGAAATCAAGGTATCAATGCGTTCTTTGCCCTCTTGAGGTTCATTATCCCCGTGCCCTTCAATGAGAGCTTCTCCGGGTTTTACAACATCATCAATAAAAACACGAATTCGTGATCTAATTTCTTCCAGTTCGGGAGATAGAGAAAAATCAATTGCCATGATTAGCTCAGAGTGTTTTTCCTGGTCGTCCAGGTCCTTCAACAGGTTTGCCATCCATGCCGGAGTTTGGCTGGGCAGCAGCCATAAGTTCCGCCATGATTTCAGTCAAATCGGCTGGATCATCTGGCTGTACCGCAGTAGGCCCTAAACGCCATTGCTCGGCGATTCCGAGTTTTTGACCTCCAACATCAAAGACTCTTCCTGTGACATTTTGCGCCTCTTCGCTACATAGCCAGACTGTAGGTACAGAGATCCAACGAGGTCCAAAATTTTCTTGACCCTCTTCGTCTAGACCAGAGAATCCAGGCAATTCAGCTGTCATACGGGTGTAAGCACCAGGAGCTAAACAATTAACTGTTACCCCATATTTCGCTAACTCAACAGCAGTAATAAGGGTAAATGCGGCTATCCCTGCCTTTGCTGCTCCGTAATTTGATTGTCCTACATTCCCATAGATTCCGGAAGGGGAAGAAGTATTTACAATGCGCCCAAAAGCTTCACCACCAGCTTTTACTTTTTCGCGCCAATAAACCGCTGCATGATGAGTAGGGGCGAATGTTCCTTTCAAATGAACGTTTATCACGGAATCCCAGTCATCCTCTGACATTGAGAAAACCATTCGGTCACGAAGTATTCCTGCATTGTTAATAAGAATGTCGCAACTTCCAAAAGTATCAATCGCTTGTTGGATCATTTCTCCTGCAGCATCAAAATCAGCAACATTGGCTCCGTTTACAACTGCTTCACCACCCATAGCTGCTATTTCGTCGACTACAGACTGTGCTGGTGTTATGTCACCTCCAGACCCATCAGTGTCGCCACCAAGGTCATTTACAATCACCTTGGCTCCGTTTTCAGCAAGTAGAAGTGCATGTTCGCGTCCGATGCCGCGCCCAGCTCCTGTAACGATGGCCACTCGGCCTTCACAGAGGTTGCCCATTTTAAAATCTCCTAATTCAAAGGTTTATCGATATAGCCTGCCACCTTCTTGACCTAATCGGCTAGACGGGGTTCACCTATTCTATACACTTCGCCTAAAGTAATTTCGTGAGCAAAAGTCTTAATTCTGTTTCTTACACTCAGGGCTTGCATGAAGTCGCCGATGGGGTGTTCGCCTATTTGCAACCAGACGGTGGATGGGGATGGAGCAATGCCGGTCTATTAGCTTCAGACTGGTCATCGTTATTAATTGACACCCTTTTTGATCTCTCGCTCACACGGAACATGCTTGACTCAATGTCGGTTGTTACTTCAGGTCGACCTATAGATGTTGTAGTGAACACCCATGCAAATGGAGACCATTGTTATGGGAACAGTTTGGTCGAGGATGCCCAGATCATAACCACAGAAGCTGCGGCCGCTGAAATGAATGCCATGCCTCCTTCCGCTATCGCAGCGCTTATGGCTTTGGATCTAGGTGAAGTCACAAATAAGTATGTGCAAGAAGCTTTCGGTCCCTTTAACTTTGACAACATTGAACTTCCTCCACCTGATCGCACTTTTCAGGGAGAACTTCAGTTAGATGTAGGCGGAAGAACGGTTGAACTTATCGAAGTAGGTCCTGCGCATACTTCAGGTGATCTTCTTGTTTATCTACCAGATGCATCCACTGTCTTCTGCGGGGACATACTTTTCATCAACGGGACTCCCATTATTTGGGATGGACCAGTTTCAAATTGGATTGATGCCTGTGATCGAATCATCGGCTTAGAAGCAGATGTTGTAGTTCCAGGTCACGGTCCTTTAACGGACGCAGAGGGCGTGACCGCAGTTCGGGATTATCTTTCATTTATAGAAAAAGAATGTAAGGAACGTCACGCCGCAGGACAAAAAGCAACGGAAGCAATAGCAGAAATTGATCTGGGACCTTACAAAGAATGGGGCGAGTGGGAGCGTTTAGCAGTAAACGTTCACGCAATTTACAGAGAAATAGAAGGACAAAGTGAGATCCAATCTCCATTAGACCTATTTGCATCTATGGCGGAACTCAAATCAGGGGTTTGAAATGATAAAGAATGTTTCTTTTGTTGGTCTAGGCGTAATGGGATTTCCCATGGCTGGACATTTACAGCAAGCAGGTTATTCAACGACGGTTTATAACCGCACAACAACAAAAGCAGAAGATTGGAAAGATCGCCATGGCGGTAAAACGGCATCAACTCCCGCAGAAGCTGCAGTGGGTTCACAAATCGTTTTTATGTGCGTAGGGAACGATGATGATGTCCGCTCTGTTGTTTATGGTGACACGGGAGTTCTCGCTGGCATGGAATCCGGAAGCGTTTTAGTTGATCACACAACAGCCTCAGCAGAAATAGCAAAAGAAATAGCAGAAGTGGCAAAAACACAAAACATAGGCTTTATTGATGCCCCGGTTTCAGGCGGTCAAGCAGGAGCTGAAAACGGTCAACTAAGTGTCATGTGCGGAGGTAAAGAAGAAACTTTCGAAATAGTTGAGTCGGTGATTTCAGTGTATGCAAAGGCGGTGAATCTCATCGGCCCAGTTGGGTCTGGTCAAACAACAAAAATGGTTAACCAAATTTGTATCGCAGGTTTAGTTCAGGGCCTGTCGGAAGGCTTAGATTTCGGTCGCAGAGCTGGTCTGGATATGGAAAAAGTTATTGCTGCAATTAGTCAAGGAGCGTCTGGTTCTTGGCAGATGTCAAACCGATCAGAAACGATGCTGGAACGCGAATTTGATCACGGATTCGCGCTTGACTGGATGCGAAAAGATTTAGACATCGTATTCAACGAAGCTAGTCGTATAGGGGCAAAATTGCCCATTACCGCAATGGTTGACGAATATTATGCTCAACTCCAAGATCAAGGGCATGGACGTTGGGATACGTCATCACTTATAGAACTCTTACGAGACAACTAATACAAACTTGGAATTTCTCCCGCAACAGTGGTGCGATTCAACTCTCTTCTTTGGCCCGCGTAGTCATTTATCGCCACATGTTGAGTGGATCGATTATCCCAAATAACTACGTCACCGTTAGCCCAGCGGTGACGGAAAGTAAACCGAACATGCGTTGTCCAATTATGTAACCACAACAGTAAATGTTCCTCATCTTCTGAACTGCTAATTTCAGGACCCCTTAGGCCTCTGACGTAAGTTCCATTGAAAAACAATGATTTGATTCCAGTTTCAGGGTGAGTGCAAACCAGAGGATGCTCCTGAGTCTTCTCCGCCTCGGTTGAAGTTCGTATATCCATCCCAGTGAGAGATGAGTGGAGGTTCTGCTGCTTAGGCGAATAGGAAGCGGAAGCGGAGTGTATACAAGTTACAGATTCAAATTTTGATTTAGATTCACTGTCTAAAGCCTCGTAAGCGGCTGAATTTGAAGTCCAGACGGTGTCGCCGCCCGTTACAGGAACATCAATTGAGTGCAAAATTGTAAAAGCTGGAGGGGTTTCAAGAAAAGAAAAATCACTATGCCAAACTCCACCAAAGTTAAACGCATTAACTTCAGAAGCTTTTTTGACGATTTTTATTACTTCAGGATGGTTAGGTATAGGTTGAACAAAGGGGACTGGAGAGTAAGGGCCAAGCTGGTGACTAAATTCTGTCTGCTCTTTAGGTGAAAGAGATTGATCAGGTATAACGACTACTTGATGCCTGCATATATTTTCCCGAAGCTCTTTTGCATTTGATTCGTCAACGTTTTGAAGATCGATTCCAGTGATTCGTGCTCCAATCACACCGGTGAGAGGTTCAATCTTCATTTCATATCTACAAAAAGATTCTTTACAAGATTTGAGATAAGAAAAGTTTTGAACGCTCTTCTACCGGATTAGTGAAGAAAGTTTCAGGCGTGCCTATCTCAACGATTTGGCCTTCATCCATAAAGATGATTCGATCTGCAACTTCTTTAGCAAACCCCACTTCATGCGTTACCACCATCATCGTCATACCAGAAAGAGCCAGTTCTTTCATAACATCAAGCACTTCTTTAATCATCTCAGGGTCAAGAGCTGAAGTTGGCTCATCAAAGAGCATGATTCGAGGTTCCATTGCCAGCGCCCTAGCTATAGCTACACGCTGCTGCTGTCCACCTGAAAGTTGGCCAGGGTACTTATCTGCCTGTTCCGGTATCCCTACTCGTTCAAGCAAAGCGATGGCTTGCTCTTGCGCTTCAACCTTCGGTTTCTTTCTCACCCATATTGGAGCAAGGGTCACGTTATCGATCACTTTCAGGTGCGGGAAAAGGTTGAATTGCTGAAACACCATTCCGACTTCAGAACGAACCTTCTCAATATTTCTTAAATCGTTTGTTAACTCGATTCCATCAACTTCGATACGCCCTTCTTGATGCTGTTCAAGGCGGTTAATGCAACGAATCCAAGTTGATTTTCCCGACCCAGAAGGACCTAGAACAACCACTACTTCTTGCTCTTTAATAGTCGCTGAGACCTCATCCAACGCTTGAAAGTCACCGTACCATTTTGAGACATTCTCACAGACAATCATGTCCGCAGCATTACTCAAATCTCGGTTGCTTCCAGTTGAAGCTTCATTGTTAGTTTCATTCATAGTTTCACCTCATCGTTCACCAAGACCGACACGTCGTTCAAGACGCTGGCTGGCTTTTGACATCTGATAAGAAAGTATCCAATAAATAAGACATACGAAAAGAAGATTTTCTCTTACGCTGCCAAGGAACTCTGTCTGGTTCGGGATGACATTACGAGCAATATAAAGAATGTCAAATAAACCAATTATTGCTAGCAGTGATGTTTCTTTGAAAACACCAATGCAGTGGCTGACAAGCGGGGGAATAGAAACTCGCAGCGCTTGGGGAAGAACAATAAACAACGTTTTTTGTGGTGTGGTCATACCAACCGCATCAGCAGCTTCATGCTGTCCACGAGTTACAGATTGAAGACCACCTCTCACATTTTCTGCTAAGTAAGCAGAAGAGAAAAGAGAATAACCAATAACTATTGAAGCCACTTCTCCGATTTCCATCTCCTTAGGAAGGAACATCGGGAACATGATGCTAAAGAAAATCAAAATCGTGATTAATGGTATTCCTCGAACAAATTCAATAAACCACGTACACAGAATCCGGAAGATCGGCATTGTGGAAGTACGGCCAAGAGCAAGGAGTATGCCTAAGGGGAAAGAAATCACAATCGTGAATATTGCGATCAACAAAGTAAGCGAAACTCCACCGATGAAGAAGCTTCCGGGCACCTCAACAGTAGACGGTGTATTGATAGCAGTAACCAGCCAACAGGTAACTCCGGAAACCCCAATCCATCCCAAACTATAACGACGGCGAGTTTGGTTATCGCCAGCAAAAGTTGGAGCCGAAATAGCGAATATAGCCAAAAGCAGAATAAGTATTCGAATGATCATTCGCATCGGAGTCAAGAAAGAGCCGAATCCAATTAGAAGAGTTATTGCAGCGATCACTTTTCCGAGTTCTCCTGCAGTTGGACGTGTCAACCAGAACAGCAGACCAGCACCTACAGCGGCGAAGACGAGAAAAATGGGTATGTCTGTATTGAGAACATGTCCCATATCAAAATCAGGGTCTCTTAGAACGAGATAAAGCAAAGCAGGAGGTGCTAAGAACCAGATAGTAAGAACGCTCACTCGTAAAACATTCTGAGAGATCTTTTCTCGAATTGCTTTCCCAGCGAAATATGAGGCTATCCCTATCAGCAGCATGATTGTCCATGGCAATTTTGTCGTCAAAGCAACTGTGCCTGCTTCCGCTAGAGAACGTGGAGTTCTCTCAAATACGAAACTGTGATGCCCGTAGGGGACAACCCACAGTGAAAGAATCGCACCGGCTAAAGCGATCACTGTTACGGTCAGGATGCTCATTGTCTTATCTTCATCGCTGAACTTAACCAGTGATCCGCCAAACAGAGAAATACCTGTACCGACGCACAACCAAATGATTGTTGCGCTGCTACTAAAAGGTGCAAGCAGTGTCAAGATATCTATGACAACACCGGTACTAAGCAGAAAAGAACCTAATCTTCTGAGAGCTACGCGACTGCCTGCATTCCATACAGCCATAGATAAGCCCGTTAAGGTAAAGATCACTCCTACACAGACCCACACCCGCATGTATTGCTCTTCTGGATATGCCTGAGTCATCAACAGACGAAGATTTGTAGCAGTGGAACCCCACTGTCGCTCATGACTAAAAATGAATGATAGAAGACCGCGTCCAAGAATTAGAAGAATTCCAGTGGAAGCAATGGTTAGGAAAACATTGAAGGGAGAGGAGAAAAGGTTTTCTTTTATCCATAGGCGAGGGGGCAGTTTAGGAGTTTCTGGAGGCGGCTTTATGCTTACTGTTCCTTCTACACCAGTAACGTTAAAATCGCTCATTATCGTTCCACCAACTGCATTCGAACATTAAACCAATTGACGATCACCGAAATAGTTAGAGAACAACTTAGATAGAACAACATCCAGATTCCAACTACCGGTAAAGTCTTCCCAGTTTGGTTGAAGACTGTGGTTCCGACTTGGACTATGTCGCTGTAACCAACGGCGATCGCTAAAGAAGTGTTTTTTGTGAGGTTGAGATACTGGTTTCCAGTTGGAGGCAAAATAACTCTAAAAGCTTGTGGCAAGATTATGTGACGTAAGGCATGGGTTCTTTTCAGTCCAACCGCGTTTGCTGCTTCTATTTGTCCTTTCGGTACTGCAAGAATTCCTCCGCGGACGTTCTCTCCAATAAATGCTGATGTGTAGAAGACAACACCAAAAAATACGGCAGCAAAACTAATACTCATAGTTAGTCCACTAGACCCATAATTAGGGAACTTTCCAGGTTGCACAATATCCGGACGCATTGCATCAAAGGGTCTAGCTGCTCCATCAACGTTGAATTTAGATTCGATGACTTCAAACAGATCGCGTCCGCTATTTAAGATCCAAGAAGAAAACCCGGTCCACCTCACAAAAAGAACTATGAAAGCTACAGAGACCGCAGCTGTGAAAATTATTCTGAACCAGTCATCGTCAACGAGGGAAAGATGACCACGTGCACTGCGGTTTTTACGAATGAATCGGATGATCCACGTGGAAGCTAATCCTACAGAAAGGGCACATAGGAGAAGTTGGGGAGCAAGAATTGGAAGAGAATCAAATAGTGATGCGAGTGCTCCAAAGATTGAACCAACCCAAGAGAATATTGGGTGGATAAAAATGCCTAGTATTCCGAATAATGCGACGACTCCGAGAGCCCAAAGAACGGGTGAAGTATTTACTCCTGTTTCATCGTGAATTCGTTTTCTCTTTTTATACACGAAGTAAGAAACTGCGGCACCAATAAGAACGACAACAAGCCATTGATAAAAGCCATCCGCTAAGAAAACTCTAGGCATAGATATGCCCTTGTTAGAAATATGAAGCCATCCATTTATTGGGCCAGTTTCAAGGCTCACTCGGGGAAGAACAGTGAGGATGGAGAAGAAAAAGATTATTTGAACTAGCAGAGGGATATTTCTTAATGTTTCCACCCATATTGTTGAGAGACGACGAACCAACCAGTTATTTGAAAGGCGGGCGAGACCTACAACCACCCCAAGAATCGTGGCGAAGATGATACCGATGAGGGAGATTCGGATGGTGTTCACCATTCCCACCCAAAGAGCTCGACCACCAGAATCGGGGTGGGTGTCAATACCTTCGCTTAATTGAATGTCAACTGGACGTTCTATGAAGTTGAAGTCTGCAGAGATGCTTCGGGCCTTGAGATTGTCACCTGCTTGACTAGTGAGAAACCACAGCGCAGTTAGAACTACTACGAGAAGGAAGACTTGTGTTACCCATTTTATGATTACGATGTCGCGCCAAAGAGGAGGCCGTGCTGAAAGCACTTTTTCAGAAGTAGACGTAGGAGTATCGGACATATCTTTGAACAGACTAGTAAGAAATTATCTCAGGATGTTACACGGGCTGTACTAAATGAAAAGACCCCACGCACTTGGAACAAATTGTTCCTCGTCCGTGGGGTCTTAACGGATTAGTTAGTTAAATCTAACGTGCAGGTGGTGCATAAATTAGACCACCATCGAGCCATCCAGCGTTAGCGCTGCCCTCGCGGACAAGACCAACAGGATTAAGGTTCGAGTTGTAGATTTCACTGTAGTTACCAACCTGCTTGATTACCTGATAGAAAGCATCGGCGCTAAGACCCATTACGGTCTGAAGTTCGCCTTCGCCTCCAAGCAGACGACCAACTTCGCCTGGGTCGCCAACGTGATCATCAACGTTTGATGAACCAATGCCATATTCATCCATGATGATGGTGGCATATACAGTCCAGTTGATGACGTCTGCCCAAACAGAGTCATTTTGGCCATATGTTGGGCCAAGTGGTTCTTTCGAGATCGGAGTAGCTGGGAAAATCACCCACTCTTGATCTGCAGGTTGTTGCTTAACCTTGCGTCCAACTAATGCTGAACCATCAGTTGTGGTGATATCACAACCACCAGCAATGAATGTTTCATAGACTTCGTCGCTTGTTTCAAAAGCAAGCAATTCGATGTCTGCACCAGCCAATTCAGCGGCTTCAGCAATGTTCTTTTCGGTTGTTGTACCAGCGTTGGTGCACACAATGGCGCCGTCAAGGTCAGCTACGGTGCTTGATGCATCGAATCCGTCGCTTACACGTGCCATGAGCTGTTGACCGTCATAGTAGGTCGTTGGACCAAAGTCCATACCTAGATCGGAGTCACGGCTCTGTGTCCAAGTGGTATTACGCATCAGAAGATCAACATCGCCAGTTTGTACAGCGGTGAAACGTTCTGAAGCGGTTAATGCTACGAATTCAACGGCATTTGCATCGCCTAATACGGCAGCAGCTACTGCACGGCAGTAGTCAGCGTCAAATCCGGTGACTGAGCCATCGGCTTGAGTCTCAGAGAATGCAACCGCACTGCCGCTTACGCCACAGTGAACTTTGCCGCGAGCTATAACGGTGTCAAGTAGGCTGCCATCGGCATCCAATTCTACGGCCGTAGTAGCGGGCGCTTCAGTTGTCTCTGCCGGAGCAGCAGTAGTTGTACCTGCATCATCGGAGGAATCGCTACTGCAAGCAGCAGCAACAACACCGACAGCAAGGAACAACGAGAGAAGCTTGAAAAGCTTGCTCATGTGGAACCCCCTCGGTTCGTCGATGTCCCATACGGGACCCTACCCACTCTTGGATAGTCCACATAACGGTAGGAGTAATAAACGGCATAGGCAACCGAGACGCCCGAATCTGCACTAGAAATAGAAATCTGTCATCATTTCGTCATAAAGAGAAAGAGTCCGAAATGAGTGAAAAAATAGAAGTTCAGACGGTTTTGGGTCCAATTTCCCCCGAAAAACTAGGTCGTACGCTAATGCATGAACATCTAGCTGTCGGCTATTCAGGATGGGAGTCTCACACCAATCGACTAAAAAAATCTCGTTCTGATATGCGTCAAATATGCATAGACCGCATTTCAGAATTACAAGATTTAGGTTACCAAACACTTTTAGATCCTTGTCCTGCAGATCTAGGGAGAGACGTTGAGCTGATGGTTGAAGCAGCTGAAGCAACAGGGTTCAACATTATCTGCGCAACAGGTCTCTACCGTGAAGAAGGCGGGGGAGCCGCCTACTGGACACATAAAGCCCAATATGAAGATATTGAAGGAGTCATGGAAGAACTATTCATTTCAGAACTAACTGAAGGAATAGGAGAGACTGGAGTTCGTCCTGGAATCATCAAATGCGGGACTGGGCGTGGAAGCATGTCAGAGTATGAAAGCAAAGTGTTTACTGGAGTGGCAAGAGCTTCTGTCGCTACTGGAGTTCCAGTAACAACCCACACAGATGACGGGACTCTAGGTGATGTCCAACAAGAAGTGCTAACAAAGGGCAAGGTTCCAGCCAATCAGATAATTATTGGACACTCTTGCGGAACTACAGATACCGACTACCACATGTCTATAGCATCAGCTGGTAGTTACTTAGGTTTTGATCGATTCGGCATAGAAGCCTTGATGCCAGACCAAAACCGTGCAGATTCTTTGGCTCGCCTTATCAGGAACGGGGTAGGTGATCGGGTTGTAGTGAGCCATGACTCCGTTTGGTGCTGGAAAGGAGAGCCTTTCCCTGCGCACGCAATGGATCGCATATCCGAGGCTATGGAGCCAACCCGCTTTGACCGAGAAGTAGTCCCAATGCTTAGAGAAAAAGGAATAACAGAAGAAGAGATAGAAAAACTTGTTGTGGACAACCCTCGACGATTCTTTTCTCAAGAATCTCTCAAATCTGTAAATTAATTCACCTACTAGTTGACTTGCCGATCCATATGTTCCCAGTAAGGAGCACGAAGTTTAAACTTTTGTAGTTTACCTGTAGAGGTGCGAGCGAGTTCTTCTCGGAATTCCACTGAAGTTGGACATTTGTAGTGAGCCAAAAGATCTCGACAATGATCAATGAGTTCTTGCTCGCTTATTGAATTGTCAGTTACTACTACTAAGGCTTTTACTGTCTCACCCCATTTTTCGTCTGGTACTCCGATTACAGCTACCTCGGCTACAGCGGGATGTGAAAATAGAGCATCTTCTACTTCAATGGAAGAAACGTTTTCTCCACCAGAAATAATCACATCTTTTTTGCGGTCAGTGATAGTTGCATAACTGTCATCACTGATTGTCGCTCCATCTCCAGTGTGGAACCAGTTGTCAGCAAGAGCCTCTTCAGTCGCATCAGGTTGACTCCAATAACTTTTAAGAACGTGATTTGACCTAGCCAAGAGTTCTCCATCCTTACTTGTAGAAAGTTCAACACCCAAAGCAGGAGCTCCAGCACGAGAAAGCTTGACTGCTCGCTCTGCGGCATCAAGATGATCCCACTCAGCGCGATTTCTGTTCATAGTCAAAAGTGGCGCGGTTTCTGTTAAACCATAGATTTGAATGAATTCCCAGTTCAGTTCAGTCTCTACTTGTGCGATTAGTTGAGTCGGGGGAGGAGCACCAGCAACCACAATACGCATAACTCCAGCGCCTGGAATTTCTCCATCCCATTCGGCGGCCGCATCGAGAACAGCGGTGATTACCGCTGGGGCCCCGCAAAGCAAAGTGATCTTATGTTTTTCAATACGCTCAAGTATTTCTCGGCCATCAACCTTTCTGAGAACTATGTGTTGTCCGCCCATTCCGGTCATGGCGTAGGGCATACCCCAACCGTTGCAGTGAAACATTGGAAGTGTGTGTAAATAGACGTCGCGATCAGAAACTCCTGCTTGCCAACCAAAAACAGCGGCATTAAGCCAAATGTTGCGATGGGTCATCTCCACACCCTTTGGACGCGCAGTGGTTCCACTTGTGTAATTAATAGTTGCAGTCGCAGATTCATCGGGAGTCCAAGGTTTAGGGACACCTCCTTCAACAAAAATTTGATCTGACTCTGGACCTACTACAAATTGATGCTTCACATTGAAAGATCCATGCTCATCAGCTAACTCAGGATCAATGAACAGTACCTCAGCGCCAGAATGATCAAGAATGTATTGAATCTCAGCAGAGCTTAACCGGAAGTTAATAGGGACCCCTACTCGCCCAAAGGCACTACTTCCAAATAAGAAAACTAGGAGACGCGCTGCATTATGAGAAACCATGGCAACTCGTGCCCCGGTTTCAAGACCCAGTTCATCAAAGCCTGTGGCCATACCTCTTGAAAGTTCAGCAAGACGTTTGTAGGTAATGTCAGGTAGAGGAGAGGCGGGCTGATCCGGTTCATCAATGATCGCAACGCGATCACCATAAACTCGTTCAGCTCGGTCTAAATAATCTGCAATAGTTAGTGGTATCTCCATAGTTCTTGTCCTTATTAGATCTACGGTTGAGTTTTATTTAATAGAAGCGAGAGTAGTCCTATCGTGCGGCAACAGCCATGTTGGGTCTACGCTGGAGTGATAAATAAAGAAAGGCAACTCATGAGTAAGCAAGGTGACGAAACCCTTAAGGAATTTCGTTCCAGTATCGACAATATTGATGCAGCACTTATTTTGCTTTTAGCTGAGCGATTCAAAGTAACTGGCAAGGTCGGAGACTATAAAGCCAAGGTGGGGCTCCCACCTGCAGATCCTGACCGAGAATCTGAACAAATAGAGCGCCTTAGTCGCTTAGCTGATGATGCCGGTCTTGATCCAGTTTTCTCTGAAAAATTCTTACGCTTTGTTATAGACGAAGTCATTCGACACCATGAGAAAGCAGGAAACGGTCAATAAACAGAGAGGATCTCTGTAGTTTTTATCCTATGAATTCAATATAGATTACAAATTAGTTAGCTTTTGCTGCTTCTCTATCTTTAGCTACTTCGTCAAGCTCAAGGAACTCTTCGCTGGTATCTACCCAGTCTTCAAACTGGATGACACCAATATCGGTAAACCGATCACGTAGCCAACCGTCTCCAGCATCCAATAACCCTAGTTTCTTGCAGTTAGGGACGATCTTAGAAAACAACATGCGTTGGAAAACACGGAGTTCATCAGGCATATCCAACTGGAACTTAACCATTTCTTCTGTGTCAACTCCCATACGATGCCAAACTTCTTGTCGCATAAAACGGTCGCGCATTCTAAGGGCAGCTTCGAAAGCAAATTCTTGTCGCTCTCTTAATTCCGCATGAGTCATATCTTCGTAAACCTCTTTCAAAGAGAGAACACCAAAGGCAACATGGCGGGCTTCATCACTCATGACATAACGAAGCAATTTTTTAAGCAGTGGTTCTTGCGTGGTTTGATGCATAAACCCAAAGGCAGCTAAAGCAAGCCCTTCAACCATAATTTGCATCCCAAGGTAAGTGATATCCCACCGGCTGTCATTAATGATGTCATCGAGCAAAAGACCCAAGTGGTGGTTAACTGGGTATCCGATTCCTCCAAGTTTTGTATCAAGGTATTGAGCGAAGACTTCAACGTGTCGAGCTTCGTCAACTACTTGAGTTGCTGCATAGTATTTAGCGTCAATCCATGGAACGCTTTCAACGATCTTGGCGGTGCAGAGTAATGCACCTTGTTCACCATGCATGAATTGAGAAAGGCTCCAATTAAATGACTCCATACCTAATTGAGACCATTCTTTCTCACTGAAGTTGCGAAGAGGGGAGTCTGGGTTCTCTTCAAAATATTGTACTTCCATAGGGTCACGAACTGAATTGGCCATAAGTGCTTCTAAGTCAACTTCGATTGACCAATCCAGATCAGTTTGACCGTTCCATTGAGAAGTTTTCGCTTTTTCATAAAGCTTGTCTAAAGGCTTCCGCTCACCTTTATCGTAACCCCAGGTAAAGATGGCATCGCAGTTATCTTCCACCGCGTGCACAAGTGAACTTACATCTGGGTTCCACATCGATATCTCACCGATCCGTTCAGGATCATTTGCGTAGTCGACGAGGTCAAAGGCTTCGTTTGAAGGATTTTCAGTGGTTGTCATTATTTTTCTCCATTTATTTCAGAATCATTTTCATTGATTGGGGCAAAACTGTTTATTACTCGGTTTATCACGTCGGTCCAAGAATCTTTAGTAGGGAGTTCTTGCCCGAGTAGGCGAGTTACGTTCATGCCGTAGCCGATGGCATGAGCAAGGCGGACAAGAGCGAGGTTGTCTAAGTCTGGGTCAATACTTCCAGACACTTTTCCTGCTTCAATGATTTTTTCAACTTGCGCGTCTTCTTGTGTAGCGAGTTGGTGTAAGACAATTGCTAAATCAGGATCACGCCTTGCGGCGACAAGAGCTTCTATGAAAATACCGGTACTTTCGTGAAGGTCATCTAGAAGGTGTTCACCAATATCGGCCAAAATATCTTTTGGGGACTGATCGCTGTCTTCTGACCTAAGGATGCGTTCAATCTCAGTAGGGGCGTGATTCTTAACAGCGTCCTGAAGCAGGTCTGCTTTTCCCGTGTATCTACTGTAAATAGCGCCGGTAGTAACGCCAGCTCTGCGAGCTATTTCTGCTACTCCCGCTTGTTCATATCCTTTTTCAGCGAAAAGATCAGCGGCGGCCGCTAGAAGACGATCGGAAAGTTCACTACTTGTTAGATCGTTGGGCTCGGTTCCAACTGTTGTTCCTAAGGACATAAAACGATAATAACGATCATTATCCATGAATACAAGGCAAGATTAGATAAAAATATAAAAGTTGCTATATACAAGTAGTGACTTGATTATTAAGGAGTCGTCATGGAATTTGGTGTAAATATTTTTCCTTGTGAATACGGCATTCCGCCTAAAGTCCTTGGACCAGAGCTCGAAGAACGCGGATTTGAATCAATCTGGGTAGCAGAACACAGCCATATACCCAAAAATCGTACTGCTCCTTGGCCTGGTGGCGATGTCCTTCCGCAGATGTATTACGACGCTATGGACCCATTTGTAGTTTTGTCAGCGATTGCAGCGGTTACAGAAAAACTGAAAGTAGGAACAGGGATTGCTTTAGTCATTCAACGAGACCCAATTCAAACATCAAAGGAAGTAGCGAGCCTTGATGTTCTCTCAGGGGGAAGAGTCCTTTTTGGGATCGGAGCAGGTTGGAGTCTCGAGGAAATGGAAAACCATGGAACGGACCCAAATCGAAGGTTTGGTTTGATGCGCGAAAGTATTGAAGCTATGAAGTCAATTTGGGCAAACGAAGAAGCCGAGTATCACGGAAGTCAAATTAACTTCGACCCAATTATCTCCAACCCCAAACCGTTGCAGAAACCGCATCCTCCTATACATGTAGGAGGAGTTCTACCCGGTGGACTAAATCGCGCCGTTCGCTATGGAAACGGGTGGATACCTATAGCCGGAAGAGGAGAATTTGATCCGCACGGATGGGTAAAGGAAAGAGATATAGCTTGTGAGAAAATAGAGCGCGACCCTTCGGAAGTCGAAATATCAATTTATGGAGCGCCTAATAATCCAAAAGTTATAGAAGAACTCCTAGATGCTGGTATCAACAGAGTGGTTTTTGGTTTACCGCCTGAAGGCACAGAACCTGTCATGAAAGTTCTTGACGGACTAACTGAATTGAAAGAGAACTTTTAATTCGTTATGTCTGACCCTGTAATTGAATCTATTATTTCTACAGGAATGAGCTACGAAATAATTGATTGTGACCCCGATTTAGCGGACACAGTTAATTTTTGTGAGCACTATGGCTACCAATTAGAAGAATCAGCAAACGCAATCATGGTTGCCGGTAAGAGTGAGCCAAAGAAATATGTTGTTTGTTTAGTTTTGGCCTCCACTCAAATAGATGTAAATAAAGTCGTAAAGAAAAAGCTGAACGTAAAGAAGGCTTCCTTTGCTACTTCGGAAGAAGCCATTGAAATCACTGGGGGAATGACACTGGGGGGTATAACTCCGTTCGGTTTGCCAGAAACACTTCCGTTGTGGATAGACAGCAAAGTGATGGAATGCGACAAAGTGATCGTAGGCGGAGGTTCACGAAGTCGAAAAATATATCTTTCGCCAGAAAGTCTCTCAATGCTTACAAATGCGGAAGTAGTTGAAGGACTGGCAAAACCTCGCTCTTTGTCTTAGCCAAAAACAAAAGAACCCATTGGCTAACCAATGGGTTTCTTTAAGGGTTGGGCTTACGCACCCTTCATCCTACCTGCGTAGCTAGAAGATCCTCCGCAAGAGCGTCCTTCTGGGCATCAGATAAAGCAATTTCTTCGCTTAATTGCTCAAAATCACAACCAATAGCGATAGGAGGAGAGTCAATGGTGAAAGTTAGATATTGAACTGCAGAAAGGCGATCGTCACCGACTTGTGCAGGATCATATTCTGCATAAACTCGAGAACCGTCAGTCAAGACAAGGTAGAAATGGTTTTGTAAACCTAACCAAGAAGTCAACAACGGTCGTCTCTCGGATTCCTCGGCGATTTCAATTAGTAAGGCGCATCCAAGTTGGCCAGTGTTTCCAAGTAGTCCGTTGTAGACATCAAGTTCTTCTTGGATAGAAGATTCGCGAACTACTTTTTCCGCACGCGTAATTTCTTGAATTTGATACTTGATTGTTTCATGATTTTCAAAAAGAAATGTCAAATATTGGCCGAGATGGATCCTCCGAGGAGCCTTAATTCTCATTACTTCTTTTCTTATTTCATCACGGGTCTCTGAATAAGTTTGATAGTCAATTATTTCTTCTCGTTTGACGTGGTGTGGAGCTAAGTTCATATCAATCCTTTATCTCATCAATAGGAGTAGGGAAGCCGTCGTCTTCATAAGCACGAGCCAAAATTGTCATCGGATGAAGAGGTTCTTTTTCTGCATGTTGAGCAAATTGTAGGGCGGCTAGAGGACAGTCCGTCGCCCAAACAGAAGCTTCTTGTGAAGCCATTCCATCAAAAGATTTTTTCCCTATCCGCACAGAAACTTCAAATCCCTCAGACTTCATAGCAAAAGTTCCATCATGGCCACAACATTCCATTGTGGTCATTGGTTTTACCCCTGGAATTTTTCGAAGTAAATCTCTTCCCTTGAACCCAACTGCTTGAGCTCTCAGATGGCAAGGTGAATGGTAGTTAACGGTTTCAGGGGTTGATTTAAAATCGGTATTAAATCTTTCCTCTGACCGTATTGACCAAAGAAATTCACTTGGATCAGTTACGGCATCAGCGAGAGCTTTTGCATCTTCACGATCGGCACTCTCCACAAGTTCTGGGTATTCCTGCCTAAGCATCATTGAGCAAGTGGGGTTGATCGCTACAACTTTTTTTCCTTCGCTCACATGAGGCAACAAACGCGTCAAATTATTCTTCGCTTTCGCTCTTAGCGTTGTTAAATCACCTGCCTCCCAAGCAGGCATACCACAGCATTCCAGTCCACTTTCACAAGAGACATCAACCCCGTTTTTCTCAAGAACGGAAACAGTGTCATGTCCAATAGCTGGTTCATTATTCTCCACATAACAAGTAGGGAAAATAACCACTTCGCCGTCTTTGACTGAACGGATAAACCCTTGTTTCTTTGCCCATTGTGTGAAAGTTTTTTTAGCAAATCTTGGAAGTCTTTTCTTTTGATGAATTCCAAGAACTTTGTCAAGAAAAAATCGATGCACTTGGCTTCGAGAATTAAGAGAGTTCACTAGTCCTGAAGCCACTCGAGAAAAGCGCGCTAAACGGTCCGGGTCTCCCAATATTCGATCTCGAACACTGGGACCGTGAACTTTGTATCTTTGTGCTTTGTACCGATGAACTAGCTTTGGAAAGTCAAGCTGAAATTCATGACTTTCCCGAACCGTATAAGGACACTGAACCTCACATAGTTTGCACTGAAAACATTCATCCATTACTTGAGCAGTTTCTGCATCAGTAATTTTTCTAACGTCCCCATCATGCCGGTCGTCTATGAAAGAAAAAAGTGAGGGAAAGCTATCGCAGTATTTGAAACACATGCGGCAGCCGTGGCATATCTCAAAAGTTCTTTCAATTTCTGCGTTTAGAGCTGCGGAATCCCAGTAAAGGGCATCTTCGGGATCGTAAGTGATACCTGAAGTAGGTTGATATGAAATATTTTCAGTCATAACTCGTTAGACGCGAAAGATAAAGCCACTAGAAGCGACAAGGAAGCAGTTCTTAATAACCGTTTAGGTGTTATTAATTAACTTCATCTAATAATGATTGGAACCGCCCTGCGTGAGCTTTTTCAGCTTTAGCAAGGGTTTCAAACCAATCTGCGATTTCTTCGAAGCCTTCATCACGAGCAGTGCTGGCCATACCTGGATACATCTCGGTGTATTCATGGGTCTCTCCAGCAACAGCTGCCGCAAGATTCTCCATGGTGTCACCTATTGGGAGACCAGTAGCAGGGTCACCAACTGTTTTGATGTAGTCAAGATGTCCGTGTGCATGCCCAGTTTCACCTTCGGCGGTATCGCGGAAATTTCCAGCGATATCTGGGTATCCCTCTACATCTGCAACTTTTGCAAAATATAGATAACGACGGTTTGCTTGAGATTCGCCAGCGAAGGCAGCCTTTAGGTTCTCAAGGGTTTCACTATCGGCAAGATTCATGATTTCTCCTCAATATTTTCCCAACTTTTCCCAACTAAGAGAAAGTCTTAGCCATTAAATCTTATCTTATATTTCATAAAGAAATGCTCTTGTTTTAGGTTCCAAACATTGGAGTTTCTGGCCCAACTAAATCTTTAAAGATCGCCAAGATTTCTCCTGGTTCTGCATGTCTTTCAGTTTCATGTTTCGAATAAATGATTTTTCCGTTTACCTCAACATCAAAAATTCCTTTGGCTCCACCAATGAGGGAGAGGTTGGTAATGACATTTTGGTAATTAGAAAGAAGGTCGTTAGCGGCGCTCACGGCGTGCTGCGAATAATCTCACGGCACACAGTAGGTAATTTTGATTTGATAGTCACTCATAAAATCAGGTTAGCCGCGTACCTGCTATCAGAAGGGCATCGGAGACAACTTCCATGCTGGCGGGAAGGTTTCTAAAAGGTTCACCGTCTGCTCTGAGTTCTCCTTGAGATTCAATCGTGACAGAGCGAGCACGGAACATTGAAACTTCCACAGCGTCGACATGATTTCCTTTACGAATTTTTCCAAATAAATAAAGGAGTTTTGTTCTACTGACTTCACCTAAAACACAGATATCAAGCATTCCGTCCGACGGGTTAGCCTCTGGACAAATTTTCATCCCACCTCCGAAATATGGAGTATTGGCAACGGTCAAGGCCATTGCGTCTATCTCTATTTCAGTGGTGTCAATGACAAGTTTGTAACGCGAGGGTTCTAGTTTCTTGAGTTCTGCCAACGTTGCGATGGTGTATCGCGATTTACCCTTTGGGAATTGCATGGAATTAGCACGAGAATTGACCTGAGCAGGGAACCCCGCTATGCAACTAGTTATAAAATACTGCGAGCCACTCTTGATCAGATCAATGGCGATCGGATCTTCTAAACACCGATCTACAGATTCTTCTATGTTCTGACTTGAGATGTTCAGAGCTTTAGCGGCATCGTTACCTGTGCCTAAAGGAATTAGCCCCAGTATTCGTTCAGTTTCAGCTGTTGCGTTGACGGCATAATGGAGAGACCCGTCTCCTCCAACGACGATAATCCGCTCTGCGTTTGATTCGGAAACAACCCTTTTTGTTTCTTGTAAAGAATTCGGTGAAAGCACTTCAATAGAATGTCCGTGAAAGTCAAAGCGATTCATGATTTGTTCAAGATGCTTTGACGCCCTCCCAGACCCGGCAGAACTGTTTAAAAGAAGAGCTATGACACATTTCATAATGTCTCCTTTCCTGTCCATAGATAAAATTGAGTTATGGAAAAAAACATAAAACTCCGACTTTCATTACTGGCCCCTATCGTAATTCTTGCATTAAGTAGTTGTGGTGGTGGAACCACAGCATCACAGTCCACTCCAGAGCAATCAGACGGAGTTGTTCGAATCATTGCAGATGACACCCAGAAATTTGACCAAGAGCGTTACACCGCATCCCCGGGCGTGATCGAAATAGAGTACATATTAGATGGCTTTCAAGCTCACAACCTGCTGATCGAAGGTTACGAAGCAGACCTTGAACTTGAAGTAGAGAATGGTGAAACTGCTACCGGATCAATCTCCTTAGAACCCGGTAGATACATCCTTTATTGCGATATCGCTGGACATCGTGAAGCAGGAATGCAGGCTCAACTTTTAGTTGAATAAGTTCAGTCAAGAACCTAAAGACTTTTCAATGAGTTCTAGGGTTCCAGACCATAGTTCCTGAGCCCAGTCTTCGCGAAGAGCATCTTCCGACGGAGTTCCGACAACGTCACCATCTACATAAGCAAACCCTTTGTCATTCCATTTCTCATTTTCAAAGAGATCTCGAACATTGTTAGCCATATCCGTAGAAAGACGGACACTTTCAAAAAAAGGACTAACAGCTTTACCCATAATCCGTACTACAGGGCGAAGAACACGAGGCAACTCACGTGCGATACTGGTATCCACCATGAACCCCGGGTTGAAAGCGAACACATCGATGTCCCTTAATTTTTCTTGCAAAACACGCGCTTGGAAAATATTTAGCAGCTTTGACGTTGAATAACGTAGAAAACCATTCGTTAATCCAAATTCAGCAGGTGCATGATCGGCATAAGCCAAATTCTTCACCCCTACCCACTTAGGTTCTGGAACTCGGGAAAATCGAGCCAACCGACTTCTTGGATCATGAACTTCACTGGTAGTCACAACAATCCGACCACCTTCAAGGATTCTTTCAGCAAGACGAAGAAATATAAATTGATGCCCAAGGACATTAACCGCAAATGTCATGTCAAAACCTTGGGCGCTCAATCCATAAGTTTCAGTTCTACGACAAATAATTCCCGCATTCGCCATAATTCCATGCAAAGAGACATCCGGGAAATCGGCTAGCGCAGAATCTACTTCCCGTAGATCGCTCAAATCAGCAACAAACGGTAAAGCCTTGCCGCCATTAGAACGAATCTCTTCTACAACTTCACGGACGGCTTCAACTCTTCGTCCATGCACAACAACGGTTCGTCCGCTAGCCCCTAAGAGGTAAGCAGAATTTCTTCCTAACCCACTAGTTGCTCCGGTAATTAGAACCGCAGATTGATCATTAATCATCAGAAGAAATACATAAGTTGCATATACGCGAAACAACCCACTTGGTCAAGTGGGTTGTTTCAATGTACTACTTAGAAAATTTCAAACAAAAGATAGAGAACCAAAGTGATTCCAAGACCCCACTTAATGGTGTCTTGATGTTTCTCTAAAACGATTTGGTTGATCTTGTTGTCATAGCCACCTATTTTGCCTAAGGCTGAGAGTTCCATGACTACCCAAATAACACCAAACACAGCCCAAATTATGATTCTTGTGCTTGCTTCAGGATTACCAAACTGTGGTCCAAAGTGGCTTGGCCACATCATGAAGAAAATAAGAGGGATTGAGAACAAGGTGTTTACACGACTGGCGCGTCCTGCACGTTTAGCAGCCGCTGGAGCTTCAGGGTCAGCTTCGCCGCCTTCAGAAACACTCACAGATGAGCCAATGGCAATTTGTTGGGCGGGCCAAATAACCATCCAAACGTTAGCTGCCATAGTTGTTCCTAATACCACACCAAATGCGATACCCATACCTGCCGCTGATCTCCAATAGTCACCGCTGTTTAGCACTTCTTGATGACCAAGAATCCAGATACCACTAACCCATGTCAAGGCGGCAGCCCAACGGAACCACCACAGAGTTCTCCACGTGATCTTTCTGAGTGCTTCACCGCGAGCAGCTTCACCCATTTCAGCAAAAGCCGCTCCTTGAATGAAGTTAAAGAAGTAGAGCAACCCGATCCAGGTGATACCCCCTAAATAGTGAGCAAAGCGTCCAAGTGCTTGTCCGCCGCCCATCTGTCCAAGCCAATCATTAAATAATTCCACAGGTGTCTCCCCAACTTTTGATCTACTAAATTACTAACACAATTCTATAGACAATGACATCTTGTGTTCAATGATCAAATGCTCAATTTTTTAGTTAATCAACAACTATGTCAGCAAATTGAGCACGCAATGTTTTCTTTGAAAACTTTCCAACAGAAGTTTTTGGGACCTCTTCAATGAACTCGACTCGATCAGGCATCCACCATTTTACGATTCGGCCATCAAGCCAATCAAGAATGTCCTGATCAGTAAGTGAAGCGCCTTCAGCGGCCACTACACATGCCATTGCTCGCTCACCCCACTTCGTTGAAGAAACTCCAATAACTGCAGCTTCAACAACATCAGGATGAGCCATAATTTCATTTTCTAATTCAACGGAACTGATCCATTCACCACCAGACTTAATGAGGTCTTTAGTCCTATCTACAAGCCTGATATATCCTTCGGGATCACATGTGGCGACATCTCCAGTCTTCAACCATCCATCATCAGTGAAAGACTCATTCGCTCTTTCGTCGTTGTAATATTCTTTCGCTACCCAAGGTCCTCGAACTTGTAACTCGCCTCGCGATTCACCATCCCAGGGCTGTTCTTCATTGGTTTCAGCATCGGCAATTCTGAAGTCAACCCCAGGAGAGATAAGCCCAATTGAAGTGCGTAGGTCAGCTTTCTCGTCAATACTCAGGTCATCAAGTGTTGATTTGATACTACAAACTGCAGCTAGAGGGCTTGTTTCGGTCATTCCCCAAGCCTGAAGAATGGGTAATCCAGTAGCTTCACGGAACCCCTCAGAAAGGGCCCGAGGAACAGCCGAGCCACCGCACGGAATAGCTCGAAGAGCAGAAACATCTCTTCCTTCTAATTCAGGTAAGACTCCCATCCAAATTGTTGGGACACCTGCAGCTACTGTTACTTTCTCTGTCTCGATTATGTCAGCAAGAGAAGGTGCGCTTAGATCAGCTCCAGGCATCACGATAGTTGACCCGGTAGCAACTGCAGCATGCGCAAATCCCCAAGCATTAGCGTGGAACATTGGAACTACTGGTAGAACTACGTCACGTTCACAAACGCCAATAGTGTCTGCCATCATCGCCCCAAATGTATGGAGCACCATTGAGCGGTGTGAGTAAACAACCCCTTTCGGGTTGCCTGTAGTTCCTGAGGTATACATCATTGATCCAGCTTGGTTCTCTTCAACGCGTTTCCATTCAGAGGGCTCAGCATTTTCAATTAAATTTTCATAGTCGTGCACTTCCGCTCGGATCGCATCTTTATCTGGAGCAGGAGCACCATCATCCATCAAAACAACATGGCGGACGGTGGAGAATCCATCCATCAAGGGCCAAATTAGACCGGCAACAGAGTGGTCAAGAAAAATCACTTCATCTTCAGCATGGTCAACGATATATGACAGTTGATCGGGGAAAAGTCGAATGTTTAGAGTATGGACCACTCTTCCGCTACAAGGCGGTGCAAAATATAGTTCAAGATGTCGAGAAGTGTTCCAACCAAAGGTAGCGACTCTGCCGTCGTCAGAGATTTCGAGTTGGTCTAATACAGTTCCGAGCCTTCGAGTGCGGTCAGCCCAATCTTTATATGAAAGTCTTTCTCGGCCATTTGGGGTGGCGGTAACAATAGTTTTTTCTGGAAAGATTCTTTCTGCCCGATCGAATAAATGAATTAACGACAATGGGACATCCATCATTAGGCCATCCATAAGAGCACTCCTTTTATTCCTTTTTAATTTTTCTTAGTAGTCAGTATGCGTTAGCGAGAAAGCATTAACTCAACCTATTCGCTGTGTTTGCTTTAGCAAACTTCAACTTAATTTTCTCAGCCGAGAGTCGCTATTGCTCCAAGAACTATGAAAACAGTATTTCGGACGACGTCCCAATATGACAAAGGACGGGTAGACCATGCACCAAAGCAACCGCATCCACTTGTATTTCCATTTACGAGACGGCTAAGAATCAGGACTGTAAAGGCAACTAGTAGAGCGACCGCACAAGGCCCACCGGTGGCGGGGTCAACAAATAAAAGAATCGCAGTCAAGAGTTCAACGAGTGGAAGAATAATGCTTGTCTCTTTTGGAAATGGAAAACCGAGATCGCGTAATGACCTTCGAGTTTCTAGGGGAGAGCGTAATTTTGATAAACCTGCTACCAAAAAAACCGCACCAAGAATGTAGCCAGCGACATTTGCCATTGGTTAGTACCCTAAGTTGACGTCAACTAAACCGAGTAAAGGTTCGTCATTGCAAAAACGTCGAACATTCTCAGAAATAAAAGGACCAAGAACTCGCAGCCCCATCTCAGGTGTATTGCCAATGTGTGGGGTAATCAAACATCTTGGTTCATTCCAAAGAGGATGATGATCCGGAAGAGGTTCAGGGTCGGTTACGTCCAAAGCAGCTCCCCCTATTATTCCTTCTTGAAGAGCACTCAGGAGATCATCAGTAACGATATGACCCCCTCGGGCCACATTAACAATCCATGCATGATTTGGAAGCGCAGAAAGAATCTCCTTATTGATTATCCCTCGAGTTTCATTAGTTAAAGAAAGGGCAAGTATAAGAAGATCAGTTCGGGGAAGAATTTCCAGAAGGCGGGCTGTGGAGACAGTTCGGTTTGCTCCATCTATTGGCTCGTTACGACGTCGAACAACTGTGATGTCACAACCAAACGGAGCTAATAAAGGTAAGAGGCATTGGGTGATACCGCCCGCACCTAAGATGCACACTTTTGAGTCACCTAGAACTTGACCGACAGGGCCGCTCCAAGAAGTTGCTCTTGCATAACCATGTAAATTCTTCAAACCAGCTAAAGACAAAGAAAGAGCGGTCTCTGCGACTTCACGTGCATAAACCCCTTTCCCGCAACTCCATGTCCACTGACTATTTAGGTAATTAGCAAATGGTTCTATTCCTGCATAAGGCAACTGAATCCATTTAAGGCGAGGGGCGTTTTTTGAAATTTCAGGGAAGAGATCTGCTGCTGAAGGATCAGCCCAAACCAAACCTTCGGCCGTTTCTGGTGGACTTAAAGTAGCACCTGCATCTTCGACGGCTTTACATAAGACTTCAAACATTTCTGGCCTAGTGGCAGGAACTACAGCCACAGAGCGAGTCAAAGCGTCACCAAAATGCTTTTATCCAAGAGAAGGAGTTCCAACATATGGAGCAGGGTCGCCTTCAGCGGGGAATTCAGGTCGAGACCAGGAAGTAAGATTAGCAAGTTTCTCTCCTACTCTTCTCCATGCAGCGGGATCCCAATTTTCTGCCGCTTCCAGAATCGAGCCATCTTGCTTTAAGACAATGAACGCTGGAAGATTAGATATTTCTAAGGATTTGATCAGGGATCGATCAGGGTCCACTAATGCAAGAGTTTCTTCGGTGAGAGGGCCGAGGAACTGTTGTGCACCCTCAGCATCTGTTCCAGCTACCAGATAAGCAACTCTTACATCTGCACCACGGAAAACTGAAAGAACACGGCGAGCAGTGTTCAAAATCCAAGAA
>CEPW01027399.1_pt1 | contig 33170 bp, 36 predicted proteins | sample 356211 | NCBI WGS metagenome assembly CEPW01 (sample SAMEA2620021, study PRJEB7988) | marine metagenome | biome: marine biome (ENVO:00000447); feature: deep chlorophyll maximum layer (ENVO:xxxxxxxx); material: "saline water (ENVO:00002010), including plankton (ENVO:xxxxxxxx)" | depth 25 m
TTATGAGCCCGACGAGCTACCAGACTGCTCTACCCCGCGACGACTCCTTAACTATACAGGTTGGTGTCGCCCAATACGGCTTGTTGTCAGCTGTTCTGTCGCAGAGTTCCACTCACCTCAAGGGTGACTCCGTTGTTGACAATCAGTACTTGTTGCTCTAGCTCATCGAGGCTTGTGGGTGTTAGCCATTCCAGTTCCCGTAACAGGTGAAGGGCGACGGCTTGCTTGGCCCGTCGGGCACCGTCTTCAACTTTGATCGCCACACCAAGTCCTTCTCCGATTCTGCTGAGGCATTGCACTCCCTCGGCGCCTCCTTTGCTGAGGACCTGGCCATGGCTGCGGCGCATGAGCTCGGTATCAAACCGTCCATCTCCAGCCACCAGATCAGGCTGCGTCAACATGGCGCGGGAAATTTGTTCCAATTCCGCATGCCGTGACGCTCCGAGGTGCGCAAATAGGAGAGCCATCTGCGCGAGCTGCAAGCGCAAGGTGGGGGCTCCGCAGTCATCCCGAGCGGCTAAAAGTTCCTGAGGAGGCAAGCCAAGCAATTCGGCGACACGCCGTTGGATTTCTTCCTGCAAGGGGTGATCGGATTGGAGATAGGACTCCAATGGCCAGCCCATCTTTCGGCAAGTTGCCAGAAATGCGGCGTGCTTCCCCGAGCAATTGTGTTGCAGCGGGCTGTCTCCCCACTCGGGTTTTGGACACTGCAATTGAGAGCTCTCCAGCTCTGCCTTCCAGAGCAGTTTGAAGGCTTCCCTGGCATGCATTGTGCTGCCGCAGTGGGAAGCAGAGCTGATGGCGAGTCCCCGATCGCCGACATCCATTTGATCTGCGGCACCGCTACTCACGAAGGGCAGCGCTTGAAAGGGCTTCAGTGCTGAGCGGATGAAGGTCTCATAGCCAGCTTCACCGGCTGCCATCAACACCCTGCCTTGCTCATCGCAAACCACGGCATGAACGCGATGGTGGGATTCGGCGATGGAGCCCCGATTCAGGGTGACCATCAGCGGCGATCCGTTGGATCGTCCAGCGGTTGAGAAACCGGAGGAGAAAGACATCCCCAGAGATGATCGCGTTTTCAGAGAGCCTGACAGAGGCCCGCGCCGCACAGCATCAAGCCTGCGGACATGCCCATAGCCCAACTGAGCCGTCCAAGGATCGGTCGAACCTCGTGGCGTGCAATCAGCAGATCTTTTTCTCGCCACGACAAGGGTTTTTCCCAGGTTTGTCCGTCGTACCAACCGGATTCCTCGTATTCCACCGATTCACTCAGCAAACGCTTCATCACATAGGTCCATCCCAGCCACTGCCGCACGAGGAGAAGCAACGGAAGCACTAGCCCCGCAACTGATCCAGCCAGGACGAGTCGGATGGGCTCATGGCGCAAGGTCCAATCGCCACTGGCGATCAATACACAGACCGGCAAAATCAGCAACCAGCTCAACGCCAAAGCGCGCGTGAGGCCGGAACCACTGGTGGTGGGCCAACGAAAGAACCACGATTCAGTGAGTTGCTGGAACTCCTCCAGAGGTCGCTGTTCTGGAGGAACAGGGCAGGCCACAAAGTCGGCCATTAATCGACGAAGCCCTTCACTTTGCTGAAGCTAGATAGCTACGGCTTTCACCGTGGCTCCAGAAGGCCTCGAGATCGTAATAGCCACGTTCATCGGGCATCAGAACATGCACGATCACCTCGCCGTAATCGAGGAGCGCCCACCGACCTTCGTTCACGCCTTCTTTGCGAAGAGGCAGACGTTGGACTTCGTCTTCCAATCGATCTTGCACAGAACGAGCGATCGCTCGAACCTGAACATCAGACTGCCCACCTGCAATGACAAGCCAATCGGCAAGGCTGGACACTTCATCCACCCTGATCAGCCTGATATCAGTCGCTTTGCGATCGTCACAGGCATCGGCGGCTAGTGCGGCCAGCTGTTCACTATCCATAAACGTTCTCACTGGTAACGGAGCTGCGTGAACCCTCTTGCTGAGCCATCTCAGCGCGGGCTTTGCTCGCACTCTTGCGCAGTGCCTCCAAGCGATCTTCGTAGAAGCTTCGACGACGCTTTTTACGTGTCTGTTCGACGAGTTCCTTCAGGGCTCCCCCAAGGCTGCGGTACGCATTCGGAACGCTGTATCCGAAACGGCAAGCCAAATCAATGGCCCGCTCGTCGGCTGAGATTGCGTCCTGAAGTCGTTTCTCGGAGTTGTTTTTGAGGTAGAGGCGGTAGCCCGCAAAGCCCGACAAACCCAAGGCCATCATCAGCAGCAGTCCGTCCTGGACCCACAGTTCTCCAATCGCACCACCCAGACCGATCGCCAAAGCTGCCATTTCCCAACCATCCCGAGGGATGGTGTCGTTCTGAATGCGCCCAACTTCGTGCCAGAACAACAGATTGCGGTGATCCAGGGCTAGTCCGTCCCAGCGTTCGAGATCGATCTGAATTTCAACCTCATCCCTGCCGATCTCCTCGAGGGTGATCAACGGTGGCTCGACCGCCGCAGCGGATTCCACAAAGACCCAGCTCTGCATTTCAGGTGGCATCAGCCCCTTCAGGCGCTGGAGCTCACTCATCACATCCGACGACACATACCCCAACGGTAGCGAGCCTCTTGCTGTGATTCGTGCATCGTGAGCGGAAACTGTCGCGTGAGAGGCTGAGGCTGTTTGGCTATTCACCTCAGCTCATGCCTAGGCGGACCGATCTGCGCCGCATTTTGCTGTTGGGCTCCGGGCCGATCGTGATCGGTCAGGCCTGTGAATTTGATTACTCGGGAACCCAGGCCTGCAAAGCACTTCGAGCCGAAGGTTTTGAGGTTGTGTTGGTGAATTCCAACCCGGCGTCGATCATGACCGACCCGGAAATGGCTGATCGCACATACATCGAACCTCTCACCCCTGAAGTGGTGACACGGGTGATCGAAACCGAGCGCCCGGATGCCCTCTTGCCGACCATGGGTGGTCAGACCGCTCTGAACTTGGCCGTCACCCTGGCTGAGAACGGCACGCTTGAGCGTTTTGGTGTTGAGTTGATCGGGGCTGATCTTCAGGCCATTCAGAAGGCAGAAGACCGGCTTCTGTTTAAGCAAGCTATGGAACGCATTGGCGTTCAGGTGTGCCCATCTGGCATTGCCTCGTCGATGGAGGAGGCGGAGGCGGTGGGTGCCGCCATTGGCAGTTTTCCTCGCATTATTCGACCGGCCTTCACGTTGGGGGGCAGCGGGGGAGGAATCGCTTACAACCCTGAGGAATATGCAGCCATCTGCAAGAGCGGATTAGAAGCCAGTCCTGTTTCCCAGATCCTGATCGAGCAGTCGCTGCTGGGTTGGAAGGAATTCGAACTGGAGGTGATGCGTGACCGCGCAGACAACGTTGTCATCGTCTGCAGTATCGAGAATCTTGACCCGATGGGGGTGCACACCGGTGATTCGATCACGGTGGCTCCTGCACAGACACTGACCGATCGGGAATACCAGCGCCTGCGTGATCAATCGATCGCGATTATTCGTGAAATCGGAGTGGCGACCGGTGGCAGCAATATTCAGTTCGCGATCAATCCAGCGAACGGTGATGTCGTTGTTATTGAGATGAACCCTCGGGTGAGTCGTTCGTCTGCTCTGGCGAGTAAGGCCACCGGCTTTCCGATCGCAAAGATCGCTGCGCGCCTGGCCATCGGTTACACGCTGGACGAAATCCTGAACGACATCACGGGGCAGACCCCTGCATGTTTCGAGCCCACAATCGATTACGTGGTCACGAAAATTCCGCGTTTTGCCTTTGAAAAATTTCGAGGAAGTCCCGCCGTCCTGACCACGTCGATGAAGTCCGTGGGAGAGGCGATGGCCATTGGACGTTGCTTCGAGGAGTCATTTCAGAAAGCGATGCGATCGCTGGAAACAGGTCTCTCTGGATGGGGTGGTGATCGGATTGAACCGAATCTGTCCGATTCAGAGATTGATCGACTGCTCCGAACGCCATCACCGGAGCGGATCTTGACGGTTCGTACAGCGATGCTGCGTGGCCGCAGCAATGCGGAGATTCATCGGATGAGCAGCATTGATCCTTGGTTCCTCGCAAAGTTGCGTGGAATCATCAATCTCGAGCAGAGCTTGTTGAACGGCAAGCAGCTGGCGGATCTCAACTCGGACCAGTTACTCGAGCTCAAGCAACTTGGCTTTTCAGACCGTCAAATCGCCTGGGCTACTGGATCGGATGAGCTGCAGGTTCGTCGTCACCGGCATGACCACGGCGTTCGAGCGGTGTTCAAGACCGTCGATACCTGTGCAGCTGAATTTGCTTCAACCACGCCGTATCACTATTCAACCTATGAGCGGCCGCTCCAAACCCTGGCTGCCGACGGGACGTTGATTGATCGGCCTGTCGCCAATGAAGTCAGTGCTCCCTCAAAGGTCAAGCGAAAGATGATGATTTTGGGTGGGGGGCCCAATCGAATTGGTCAAGGCATCGAATTCGATTACTGCTGTTGTCACGCGTCCTTCGCAGCACAGGACCAAGGCATCACCACGGTGATGGTGAATAGCAACCCAGAAACGGTGTCCACTGATTACGACACCAGTGACAGTCTCTACTTCGAGCCGTTGACCCTTGAGGATGTCCTCAATGTGATCGAAGTGGAACAACCCGATGGCGTGGTGGTTCAGTTCGGGGGGCAGACGCCGTTAAAACTCGCCATTCCTCTTCTGAACTGGTTGAACGGTGATGAAGGCAAGGCTTCAGGAACCTCCATCTGGGGAACATCTCCGGAATCGATCGATCGTGCTGAAGATCGCGAGCAGTTCGAGGCAATTCTTCGGGATTTGAACATTCGCCAACCGAGAAATGGTCTCGCCAGAAGTGAGGAGGAAGCTCGCAACGTGGCGACCAAGGTTGGTTATCCCGTGGTGGTGCGTCCCTCGTATGTGCTGGGTGGTCGTGCAATGGAAGTCGTCTTTGATCAAGACGAGCTCAACCGCTACATGCGAGAAGCGGTGCAGGTGGAACCTGATCATCCTGTTTTGATCGATCAGTACCTCGAAAATGCAGTTGAGGTCGATGTTGATGCGCTCTGCGATCACACCGGAGATGTGGTGATCGGCGGTTTGATGGAGCACATCGAACCCGCGGGAATCCACTCGGGGGATTCCGCTTGCTGTTTGCCCGCGGTTTCGCTGGGAGAAACCGCCTTGGAAACCATTCGTGCTTGGAGTCGGGATCTTGCCTTGGCATTGCAAGTCCGTGGACTGATCAATCTGCAGTTCGCCGTTCAGCGCGCCGTGGATGGTGAGGAAATCGTTTACATCATTGAGGCCAACCCAAGAGCATCTCGCACAGTTCCCTTTGTTGCTAAAGCCACTGGCCAACCGCTGGCTCGTCTGGCCACGCGTTTGATGAGCGGAGAAACGCTTCGGCAGATTGGTTTGCAAGAGGAGCCTGTCCCACCGTTGCAAGCGATTAAGGAAGCGGTTTTGCCATTCCGACGCTTCCCAGGCTCCGACACAGTGTTGGGCCCTGAGATGCGCTCCACGGGAGAGGTCATGGGGTCCGCCACCAGTTTTGGCATGGCTTATGCCAAGGCCGAGCTCGGCGCTGGCGAAGCCTTGCCAATAACAGGCACGGTTTTTCTGTCGACGCACGATCGCGATAAGGACTCTCTTGTTCCCGTGGCAGCTCGCTTGATTGAACTCGGATTTGATTTGATCGCGACCTCCGGTACTGCCCATGCATTGGAGCGGGGAGGATTAACCGTTCGCTCGGTTCTCAAGGTCCATGAAGGGCGACCCAATATTGAAGATTTGATCCGCTCCAACCAAGTGCAGTTGGTGATCAATACTCCGATCGGGCGTCAGGCTGCCCACGACGACAAATATTTGCGTCGGGCTGCCCTGGATTACGCCGTTCCCACCGTCACAACGCTGGCGGGAGCCCGTGCCGCCGTTGAGGCTATTTCCGCGCTCCAGGATCAGCCCACTCTTGGCATCCACGCCTTGCAAGATGTTCATTCCGGTTTGATCGGTTCGCGTCGGTAGGGTTGAAACCCACGATGAATCCGTTGTGACAACGTCTGTCCCTCTGAAGCCTGGAACCGATCTCCGACCCGTGTTTCAGCGTGCTTACGAGAATCGCTACACCTGGGACCCAGGCTTCGGTGGCTACAGCGGAACCTGTGTTTGGAGTCAGGGCGACCAGAGGGTTGAAGGTCGCTTCAGTATTGGCAAGGACTTGAAAGCCTCCGTCGAGGGAATCGAAGACGAAACCGTGCTCAAGGCTGTTCATTCACAGCTCTGGGAAGTGGCGATTCACCGGGTTCGTCGCGCCTTTGAGCAAACCCACGCGGAGAACACGTTTACTGCGGGTGAGACCGATGCGGTTGGTACAGAGGTGATCGTTGGCGGCAAAGGAGAGGGCGATCGCTATCGCATCAAAGATGATGTGGTGACGATGGTTCATCGCCATATCCATGGAACTGTCGTGACGATTTTCACCACGGCGATCACAGATACAGGAAGTGGCTACCTCAGCCACACCTACACCAGCCAATACGCAGATCCAGCTACCGGTGAAGCACGCGGTGGTCGCAGCAGTTTCAAGGACACGTTCGTTCCTCTTTCGGAAAGCGGTCCTTGGGTTCTTCAGGAACGTGTGATTGAGACTGAAGCCCACGGTGAACAGCCCGCCGGTTCTCAGACCTTCCGTTTCGAGAATCTCGAAGCACTCTGATTGCATTGCCGGCCATCGCCAGCTGTGACACCATCCACGGATTCACACGCTGGCGATGGATTCGTTAGACACATCAATCCAGGCGATCAATAACCCGATTAATGGGTTGGTCTGGGGATGGCCAACTGTTCTGTTGATCGCCCTGACGGGGATCCTGCTGATGGTGGGCCTTGGTTTCATGCCCTTGCGCCGACTCGGCTACGGCTTCGCGATGCTGGTTCGCCCCAGTGAAGCTGACAGCGAAGGCGAGATCACACCATTTCAGGCCTTGATGACCTCGCTTTCCGCCACGGTGGGAACCGGGAACATTGCTGGTGTCGCCGGGGCGATTGCCCTGGGCGGACCGGGAGCCGTCTTCTGGATGTGGGTGATCGCGGTGTTCGGCACCGCCACTAAATACGCCGAGGCCGTCCTCGCTGTTCACTTCCGCGATACCGACGAGCACGGTCACTATGTCGGTGGCCCGATGTACTACATCCGCAATGGCCTCGGTGCTGGCTGGAGCTGGATGGCGGGTCTCTTTGCCTTGTTCGGCATGCTTGCTGGATTCGGGATCGGTAACGGCGTTCAAGCGTTCGAGGTTTCTTCCGCTCTGGAGGCTGCTGGAATTCCCCGTTTGTTGACCGGAATTGTTCTGGGCGTGCTGGTCTTCGCCGTTGTGATTGGTGGAATCCGCCGCATTGCACAAGCGGCGTCAACCTTGGTGCCATTGATGTCAGTGCTTTATATCGGCGCCTGTTTGTTCGTCCTGATTGCCAATGCTGCTGCCGTTCCAGAGGCCTTCGGCACCATTTTTGGCAATGCATTCAGCGGCGAGGCTGCTGCGGGGGGGGCGTTCGGTCAGGTGGTGTTGATGGGATTTAAACGCGGCATTTTCTCGAACGAAGCAGGCCTAGGCAGTGCTCCGATCGCTCACGCGGCCGCAAAGACCGATGATCCGGTTCGCCAAGGCACCGTCGCGATGCTGGGCACGTTCATCGACACCCTGGTGATCTGCACGATGACCGCCCTGGTGATCATCACCACTCAGGCCCATCTGTTGATGAACAACGCAGGTGAACGGCTCAGTGGTTCCACCCTGTCTATCGCTGCTTTCGATAGCGGTTTGCCAGGTAGTGGCTTCGTCGTGACAGCGGGTTTGATCATTTTTGCCTTCACCACCATCCTTGGCTGGAGCTTCTATGGGGAGCGTTGCACGATCTATTTGTTCGGGGACGGTGCCGTGCTGCCGTTCCGTTTGCTGTGGGTTGCGATGGTTGTGTTTGCGTCTGTGGCTGGCACCAGTGGAGCCATTTGGGGCGTCGCTGACACGCTGAATGGTCTGATGGCGCTGCCCAACCTGATCGCTTTGCTGCTCTTGAGTGGAACGGTGTTCAAACTCACTCGCTCTTACAACTTCTCCGATTGAGCGGCTGTTGCTTCAATCAAAAAAAGGGGGCCATGGCCCCCCTTTTTTTTGATTCAACTGATCGACTCAGCCCTGGCCGTCTGCCATGGGTGTGACGTTCTTCAGTTTTTCATTCAGCTGCATCGCCAAGCTTTGACGCCCCACGGCCAGCACCTTGAGGGTGTCTTCATGCATCCGCAGCTGAGCATCGGCGACTTGCATGCCACGCACCAACTCCTTGAGTTCGTCGGGAAGGGTGTTGAGGTCGTAACGCTTTCCCTCGAAGGTGAGCACTGGATTGGGATTGTTTGCTGCAGAGTCAGTCATCAGTCGTGCCGGGAGTCGTAGAAGGCGTTTCGGCTCGCTGACTGTAGGGGTGTTGATTGCAGACGGCTCAGACCGTTGTGTTGCTATTCGGCGTTGGACGTTTCTGAACCCTGGAGGTCGCGAATGAATTGCCGCTCACAGAGATCGCGATAACGGCCTCCACGTTGCATCAACTCGTCATGGGTGCCGCTGTCGACGATCTGGCCGTGCTCAAGCACAACAATGCGGTTGGCTTCTTGAACCGTGGCCAGTCGGTGGGCGATGACCAAAACGGTTCGACCTTCCATTGCGCGACGCAGACCGAGTTGAACGGCGGCCTCCGCCTCAGCATCAAGCGCACTGGTGGCTTCATCGAGTAAGAGCAGGGCAGGGTTGCCCAGCACGGCACGTGCAATCGCAATCCGTTGGAGTTGCCCACCTGAGACATTGCTTCCACGCTCTTCGAGAATGGTGTTGTAGCCCTCGGGAAGTTTGCGGATGAATGAATCAGCGTTGGCCAACCGCGCTGCATCGATCACGTCATCGTCACTGGCCTGACGTCCAAAGCGAATGGCCTCAAAAATGGTTCCTGAGAACACGGTGGTGCGTTGTGGAACCAAAGCAACCTGGCGTCGAACATCCCTCGCTTTGAGCAGACTCAAATCGTGGCCGTCTAAGGCGATGGATCCCTGCTGTGCCCTGTTGAACCGAAGTAACAACGAAAACAGTGTGCTTTTTCCCGCACCTGATGGACCGACTAAGGCGATCACCTGACCGGCCTGAATGGACAGGCTTAAGTCCCTCAAGACTGGCTCGTTGGGGTCGTAACCAAACTGCACTCCCTGAAAGTCCAGGTCACCGCGCAGGCGTCCGAGGGTGAGGGGCTCTACAGGATCGGTGGCTTCTTTCGGTTCTCGCTCGATATCTCGGAGACGCTTCAGTGAGGCTTGTCCCTGCTGGAACTCATTGAAATTGGTGGTGAGATGACTGATTGGGTCGATCAGCATCAGAAGCCCAGCGACGTAGCTGCTGAAGCCCTGCCCATCGAGGTCACCGGACTGAATGCGTGCTGCACCAAGTCCGAGAACCGTGAGGATGCCGATTACTTCAATGAATCCGATGACCGGATGCTGAAGTGCCACCAGGCGATAGGTGCGATAGCGCGCCTGCCTGTGCTGATCGATCTTGGTTTCAAAGCGATCCTGCAACCAGGGCTCGGCGGCAAAGGCCCGGACCAATGGAAGGCCTTCGATGGCCTCAGCGAGCAGTCCCGCCAGTTCACTGACTTTGTTTTGGCTGCGTTCAGTGGCAGCCATGACTTTTGCCCCGAAAAGGCTGATCAGCACAGCCACGAGTGGAGCGATCAGGATGATCGCTACGGAAAGCTTCCAGTCGAGCCAGGTCATGTAGCCGAACACAGCGACCAACTGGAGGGCACTGGGCACTGTGTCCTGAATCGTCTTGTAAATCACCTCACTGACCCGGTCTGCATCTTCCGTGAGGCGATAGGTCAGATCGCCGGACGAGAGTTTCTCGAGGGCACCCAACTCCACGCGCTGGAGCTGGCGAAACACATTTCGTCGCAGGTCCTGACTGACGCGCAACGCTGGACCCGCGAGGAGTGAGTCCTGGCCGAACTGGGCCACTTTTTGAATCAGAAACACACTGATCGCTAGAGCGATCACTTCGATCACACGGTTCAGTTCTCCGGCACCAATGGCTGGGATCAACTGGCCGGCCAGATGCATCAGCAACGGCCAACAGCCCACATAGGCCAGCATGCAGAGCGCTCCCCAGGTCAGCCGGCGGAGATGCGGTCGCAGCAACGGCAGCAGTCTGCGGAAGCCCGCCGGAGAGGAAGAAAGCATGCCGGCACAGTATCAATGTCGTCTCTGGATCACCGCTGCCGATGAAACTGGATCAATACCTGAAGTGGATGGGTTGGGTCGGCACCGGTGGTGAGGCCAAACAGCACATTCAGTCAGGTGCTGTCACCGTCAATGGAGCGATCGAGACCCGCCGCGGACGCCAACTGGTGGAGGGCGATCAGGTTGTTCTTGGCGCTGACTCGGCCGTCGTTGGTGAGAACGTGGCTTCCACGCCGTAAGTTGGCCCAACATTTGCTGAGGCTTAAGGCGTGCGCAGACCGGTGATCGCTGGCAACTGGAAGATGCACATGACCTGTGCCCAGGCCAGGGAGTTCATGGCTGCCTTTCTCCCTCAGTTGGACCAAACTCCAAACGACCGTGAGGTGGTTCTGGCTCCTCCGTTTACGGCCATTTCCACCATGGCGGAGCTGGCCAAGGGCAGCCGACTGGCTCTCTCCAGCCAAAACGTTCACTGGGAAACGTCCGGTGCTTTTACCGCTGAGATTTCACCGGCGATGCTCAAGGAGCACGGTGTGGCCTACTCAATCGTCGGCCACAGTGAACCGCGCAAATATTTTTCGGAGAGTGACGAGCAGATCAATCTGCGCGCGCGCTCAGCTCAGGACAATGGTCTGATTCCGATCGTCTGTGTTGGAGAAAGTGATGAGCAGCGGGAACGCGGTGAAGCGGAACGGGTGATTCGCCGTCAAATCGAGCAGGGTCTTGAGAACCTCGATCCAGACAAACTGGTAGTGGCTTATGAGCCGATCTGGGCCATTGGAACGGGCAAGACCTGTGAATCAGAAGAAGCCAACCGAATCTGTGGCCTGATTCGGAGTTGGGTGGGTGCTCCTGATCTGGTGATCCAATACGGCGGTTCGGTGAAGCCCGGCAACATCGATGAGTTGATGGCGATGAGCGATATCGACGGTGTCTTGGTTGGTGGAGCATCGTTGGATCCAGAGAGCTTTGGACGGATCGCCAACTATCAAGCTGGCTGATTCATTGATCTGGCCTAAGAACTGGCGCCATCGCACTGCGGTGATGGGGGTGATCAACATCACCCCCGACTCCTTTAGTGACGGAGGTCGTTTCTTCGCCCGTGACAGAGCCGTCGCTGAAGCCGTACGGCAGTTGAAGAGCGGCGTTGATGTCTTGGATCTCGGTGCCCAGAGCACTCGCCCAGGTGCTGAGGAGGTTGGAGCTGACGAAGAATGTCGCAGGCTGTTGCCTGCACTCAAAGCGATTCGGGAGAATCTCCCGTCGGCACTGATCTCCGTCGACACCTTTCTGGCCCCTGTCGCCGCCGCGGCTCTGGACGCTGGTGCGAACTGGATCAATGACATCAGTGGTGGGCGGCGCGATCCAGATCTCTTGAGAGTGGTTGCTGATGCTGGATGTCCAGTCGTCCTGATGCACAGCCGTGGAGACAGCAAAACGATGGATCAGCTCACCGACTACAGCGATGTGGTGGATGAGGTCAGGAGAGGGCTGATGGAACGCAGCGATGCCGCTCTCCAGGCAGGCGTGGACCAGACGCAAATCATTTGGGATCCCGGACTCGGCTTTGCGAAAACCCACGAACAGAACTTGCAACTGCTGCGGGAACTGGAGCAGCTCACGCAAGGCTCAGTGCCGGTGCTGATCGGCCCCTCACGCAAACGCTTTATTGGCGACGTTCTCAACGAACCCAGACCAAAGGCTCGTCTGTGGGGCACGGCTGCGGTGGCTTGTCGCTGTGCACATGCCGGCGCAGCGATCGTTCGCGTCCATGACGTCGGACCGATTGTGCAGACCCTGCGCATGGCGTCAGCACTCTGGTGACGTCACTTTTGTAAGCCAGAGCGTTTTTGTTTTTGTGAGTTCGAATCACACAGTCTCTTGGCGGGTCTAATGATGCCCATGGGAGTAGCAAGCAAAGAGAAGAAGGGGTCTCCTGTTTGAGAACATCAGTCGAGATCTTCAAAAATGTTTGGTGGTTAAGAAATGTTTTGGCTCAGTGAAGTCGACAAGCGTAAGAACGTCTCACGGGTTTCATTTTTGATTTCAGAGCGATCGAAAGGTTAAAGCCTGGCAGGGTTTTAGGGTTAACCAAAGAATCTATCCGCACTTTAAAGACGCCTATTTGGTGGCGTATTGATTCTGGTAGCAGAGTGATGATGGATTGGAGCTTGTTATTCGTTCCTGTCAGGCATCGATCACTATTAAGGGGTTGGTACTTAATAAAAGGGATTTGTCATGGTTGTATGAGTGCTCAGACGATTCTCACGCTGCTTGTATTGAAGAGAAGACACTTTTCATATTCCATCGACGATCAATATGTCGATGTTGATTCATTCAGCATCGACATCTTCGTGCCCCCGAGTAGGGGATTTAATCGGTCACCACGCCCTCAATCCGATCTTCGATCTCCTGGTACATCTCCTGGAGTTGTTCGATGTTTTCGTCCGACGTTTCCCAATAACCCCGACCATGAACCTCGAGCAGCGTTCCCACGATTTGACGGAAGCTGTTGGGATTGAGCTCCATCAAGCGCTTTCGCATCTCAGGGTCATTGATGAAGGTTTCGTTGGCTTCTTCGTAAACGAAGTTGTCCACCGCACCACTGGTGGCGCTCCAGCCCAAGGTGAAGTTGAGTCGTTTGGCGACTTCACGCACACCTTCGTAGCCAGAGTCGAGCATCCCCTCGTACCACTTGGGGTTGAGGAGCTTGGTGCGGGAGTCCAGGCGGATGGTTTCGCTGAGGGAGCGGACCTGAGCATTGGCCGTCGTGGTGTCGGCGATGTAGCTCGTTGGAGCTTTCCCGTCATCTCGCAGACCGGCGATCAGTTTGGTTGGATCGGAATCGAAATAATGACTGACGTCAGTGAGGGAGATCTCGGCTGAGTCGAGGTTCTGGAAGGTCACATCAGCGGTCTTCATGACATTTTCGAAGACCTCACGCTTCTGGTTCATCTCGCCAGGATTATCAGCATTGAATGCGAAGGTTTTGCGGGAGAGGTACATCTCTTGCAGCTCGCCTTCTTCTTCCCAAGTGCTGTTCTCAACGGCAAGGTTGACGTTGGAGCTGTAGCTTCCGCTGGCGTTTGAGAACACCCGGCAGGCTGCATCACGCAGGCTTGTGCCTTCTTTCTCAGCCTGCTCGAGCGCATGTTTACGAACGAAGTTCTGCTCGAGGGGCTCTTCAGCTTCAGCTGCCATCTTCACAGCCTGGTCAATCAGGGCCATCTGATTGATAAAGAGATCCCTGAACACGCCGGAGCAGTTCACGACCACATCGATTCTTGGCCGGCCCAGCTCCTCGAGGGAAATCAGCTCCAATTTGTTCACGCGACCAACGGAGTCAGGCATTGGCTTCACTCCGACAAACCAGAGAATCTGAGCTAACGATTCTCCGTAGGTCTTGATGTTGTCCGTGCCCCAGAGGACGCAGGCAATGGTTTCAGGCCAAGCACCTTGCTCTTCACGCTGACGTTCAATCAGCTTGTCGACTACACCCTTGGCGGCGGCTACGGCAGCACGTGTGGGGATGGCTTGTGGGTCGAGCGCATGGATATTTTTGCCGCTTGGAAGTACGCCAGGGTTGCGGATGGGGTCTCCACCAGGGCCGGGCAGCACGTATTCACCATCCAGGGCCTTCAGCAGGCTCTCCATTTCCATGTCGGCGCAGACTTGCTCCAGGCAGAAGCGCAGATAGCCGAAGAGCTTGTCGAGTTCAGTGGAATCCACTTGTGTGAATCCATTGCTGCAGCAAGCGCGCAGCCAAGGAGAGGGCAGCTTGAGGCCGAAACGTGCCAGCAGGTCGTAGAACCAACCAAACGCATTGCGCATGCTGACCCGCCCATCCATTCCGGTCAGTGAGCGGACCATGGAGCCAACGGCTGCTCGACTGGTCTCCGTGATAGTGCGGTTTAGTTCGACATCGGCGAGAACACCTTCGTCGTTGCCTTTATAGATGTCTTCGATCGTTCGACCGATCGATTCAGCAAGCAGCGCTGGGAGTGAGCGCAAACCATCTTCATCGCGCTCAAGGGCAGCAATGTTGACGAGTGTCGCGATGGCTTCTTCAGCAGTCGGAGGTTTTCCGATGGTGTGGAGACCACAGGGGAGCAGACGGCTCTCAATCTCCATCAGCTGGCGATACACCGCGCCAACGAGGGCATCACGGCCTTCCAGTTCCAAGGCCGCTGCATCGTCTTCAGGGAGGTCGACGTCTTTGTCGAGATTGCACTGACGTGCTGTTTCAACAATGGTGTTGACGATCTGAATTCCCCGACCACCTTCACGGAGTTGTTGGTAAGACCCCACCAACTCGCCAAGCTCTTTGAGGCCTTTGTAGAGGCCAGCATTTTCGGCAGGTGGTGTCAGGTAGCTAATCGTGGAGGCATAGCCGCGGCGTTTGGCGATCGTGGCCTCTGAGGGATTGTTGGCCGCGTAGTAGTACAGGTTTGGGAGTGCACCAATCAGAGAATCTGGGTAGCAGGTTTCACTCATTCCCATCTGCTTACCAGGCATGAACTCGAGTGAGCCATGGGTTCCGAAGTGGAGAACGGCATCCGCTTTCCAAATCTTCTGTAGGTAGGTGTAGTAAGCCGCGAAGCCGTGGTGGGGGCTTGCACTACGCGAATACAGCAAGCGCATCGGGTCGCCTTCGTAGCCAAACGTGGGCTGAACGCCGACAAACACATTGCCGAAATGACGCCCGAACACCAAGAGGTTTTGGCCATCGCTGTTGAGATTGCCTGGGGGTTTGCCCCAGTTCTCCTCAAGACGCGTGGAGTAGGGAGTCAAGCTCTCGTATTCATCCACGCTCATCCGATGGGCGATGGAGAGTTCAGGAGCACCCTCTAAGGCTTCGGGGTCCGTGATCACCGCATCAAGCAGTGCTTTTGGTGTGGAAGGGAGGTTCTGAACGTCGTATCCCTTCGCTTTCATCTCTTGCATCACCCGGTGGATGGAGCCGAAGACGTCCAGGTAGGCAGCTGTGCCGACATTGCCCTTGTCGGGAGGAAAGCTGAAGACCGTAATGGCTAATTTCTTGTCGATCCGAGGTTTGATCCGCAGCGATGACCAGCGGATCGCCCGTTCGGCGATGGCATCCACACGGTCTTGAAGGGTGTGTGCCTTTCCGGTGGCGTCATCACGGCCTGAGAGCACGATGGGTTCAATAGCACCGTCGAGTTCAGGAATTGCGATCTGCAAGGCCACTTGCACCGGGTGCAGGCCAAGATCGCTTTGTTCCCATTCCTGCGTGGTTTGGAACACCAAAGGAAGAGCCACCATGTAGGGCCTGTTGAGCTTCTTCAGCGACTCAATGGCCTTGGGATGATCTTGGCGTGCAGGGCCACCCACCAGAGCAAATCCGGTGAGGGACACGATGCCATCAACCAAAGGTTGCTCTGGGTTGAGAGGGTCGTAGAAGAAGGCGTTGACTGGCTTGGAGAAGTCGAGGCCTCCACAGAAAATCGGGATAACGCGGGCACCACGGAACTCGAGTTCCTGAATGGTGGCCACGTAATGCGCATCGTCACCCGTGACGATGTGACTGCGCTGGAGGACAAGACCAATCACTGGGCCCTGACGTGCTTCTTCGGAGAGATCGTTTCTGCTTTCTGTCCAGTTGAGGTACTCCTTGAGGTCCTCGAACATGGTGGGAGCAAGGGGATGCCAAATCCCGAGGTCAGGGAAGACCTCTGGTTCAGCAACCTCCATCGCCGGACGGTCTTCACCTTCAGCTGCGGGAAAGACGTATTTATCCGCCAGCATCAAGAGGAAATTCCGGAGGTTGTCCGGAGTGCCACCAAGCCAGTACTGAAAGCTCAGCATGAAGCTGCGAGCGTCCTGGGCCTTCTCGACCGGCAGGTATTTCAGAACTGTGGGGAGTGTGTTCAGCAGCTTGAGCATGGCGTCTTGGAAGCCGGCACCGCCGGCTTCCTTCCGCTTTTTCATGAACCCGGCAATGGCACTTTTGCTTTGACCGAGCTGGGCCATTGAGAAGCTCCCCAGCTTGTTCAGTCGCATCACCTCGGGCATGGAGGGGAAAACAACGGCTGCTTTGAGCTGGTCCCGATGGGGAGCGACTGCATCAACAACCTTTTGGGCCAAATCTTCGATAAAGATCAGCGAGGCGACGAAAACATCAGCTTCTGCGACATCAGCACAGAAATCGGCGTAGTTGCTCTCGTCTCGAAGCTCCTCAATCAGGTAGCCACTGAGTTCAATTCCCAGATGTGACCCCGACGCGTTGAGGGCTGTTGCTGCCTGGGTCAGGGCGTTTTGGTACTGGGGTTCAAGAACCACATACACGGCTTTCATCACAGACGTGTGGTTCTGGCCCTCAGCAGGAACAACTCGGCGATCGGCGGAGCGGACCTGCGTGAACATCTGCGCGTCTTGAGCAATGTGAAGAACCTTACGGTGACTGCGACTTGGACGCGAGAATTTCGAGTCCGCCGTTACACGAGTCGCCCCATAGGCTCTAGGGATCTTCTCTGCTTCGCAATGTCCTCGCAGATTCCCGTTGTCGTGGCTGGAGCGCTGGGCCGTATGGGCGCAGAAGTAATACGCGCCGTTGTCGGTGCCGAAGATTGCTCTCTGGTTGGTGCCATCGACAACACGCCCGGCAAGGAAGGGGCTGACGTGGGCATCGAGCTCGGTCTCGGCGAACTCGAGGTGGCCGTAACCGCTGATTTCGAGGGGTGTCTCTGTGCGGTCAGTCAGTCAGTCAGAGACGCCGGTGCTGGGCAGGGAGCTGTCTTGGTGGATTTCACTCATCCGTCTGTTGTCTATGAGCACACCCGTGCAGCGATCGCCTACGGCGTGCATCCGGTGATCGGAACGACAGGGTTATCGCCTCAGCAACTCAGCGAACTCCAGGAGTTCTCTGGCAAGGCCTCTATTGGAGGGGCGGTGATTCCGAATTTCTCAGTTGGAATGGTGCTCCTGCAACAGGCCGCAGCAGCAGCGGCTCGCTTCTACGACCACGCGGAGCTCACGGAGCTGCATCACAACCGCAAGGCTGATGCACCGAGTGGAACTTGCATCAAAACTGCTGAACTGATGGAAGAACTCGGCAAGCAGTTCAACCCCGCTGAAGTGGATGAACATGAATCTCTGGAAGGGTCCCGCGGCGGGCGCCGCGACAGTGGATTGCGACTGCACTCCTTGCGTCTTCCAGGTCTTGTGGCACACCAAGAGGTGATGTTCGGAGCGCCTGGGGAGACGTACACGCTCCGCCACGACACGATTGATCGGTCCGCATACATGCCTGGCGTGCTGCTGACGGTGCGCAAGGTGCGCTCTCTCGATGCGTTGGTTTATGGCCTCGAACGTTTGATCTGAGCACCGAACATCAATGTTGATCCCCCTTCGCCCAGGTGAACTCCAAAAACTGATTCCGGCCGTGGCAACTGGCAATCAGTTCCGTTTTGCGATGGGCAATCCTCAGCAGATTCTGCAGAGATTGATGGTTGCTGCCATTGGCGGTGTCATCGCTCTATTGATCAGCCAAAGCCAGATGGCCAGCCGTTGGGGGCCTGTCTGGCTGGTGATTGGTGTGGTGTTTCTGCTGTATGTGCTGTGGGGCCCCATCGTTCAGGCCGGACAGCGCAATGCCACCTTGCGTCGTTACCCAACAGCAGCCTTGTTTGAGGGTGAAGTGGCCGATGTTCAAACCCGCGAAAGGGTTGAGAACAGCCATGAGCAGGCCGACAGTCGAGGTCAGCTGGAGCTGGTGGAAAACCGCCGGACGTGGATGCTTCTCGAATTAGAGGACGAGGACGGCTACCTCGGACGGATTTCGTTCCCAATGGACAAAAAACATCAATCGATCCGTCGGGGCACGTTGGTGCGTTGTTTGGTGCTGAGTGAGCGCAAAGATTTTTCCCGGATCGGAGCACTCAGTGATGCCTGGCTTCCAGGGTTGCGGATGTGGGTCGGGGACTACCCCTTCCTTTTGCGTCCTGCCTTTGAGGAGCTCTGTCAGCTCCGTTTGGCAAGAAGGTGAATATTTCTTAAACCTGGTTTACACTTCTTAGCAATGCAACCCAGGCCGGACATGACCCAATCCTCTTCTTCTCCGTCTGTGATTCGTGGCGCCACCGTGACCACCGAAGACGGAGGTCGGTTGAACGCTTTTGCTTCTGAGCCCCGCATGCAAGTCGTCGAGGCAGAGCAAGGCTGGGGTTTCCATGAGCGTGCTGAGAAGCTGAACGGCCGCATGGCCATGCTTGGCTTCATCGCCTTGCTTGCAACTGAAATCGCAATGGGTGGTGAAGCCTTCACCCAAGGTCTTCTTGGACTCGGCTGATTTCACGATCACGTCTCGAGGTTCGTCAAACTCTTTTGATGCCCTCGACCAGTCCAACTGTTCAGATCATTGGAGCCGGTCCAACCGGTTCACTCGCAGCCCTCGCTCTTGCAGAGCAGGGCTGTTTTGTTTGTTTGCGCGACCTTCAATCCGCCACTGCACTGCAGAGCCGTAGCCGCGCCTACGCAATCACGCACTCCAGCCGGCGTTTGCTTTGTCGTCTCGGCCTATGGGCTGATCTCCTTGAGCATCTGGTTCCCTTTGATCGCTTAGACCTCCGCGACCAAGCCACCGGTCAGCGCGCTGTCTTCCGGCTCGATGATCTTGCAGGGTCCAACCAAGACCATGGCGCCATCGGCTGGATCCTTGATCACAGGCCGTTGATGACAGTGTTACTGGAGCGACTGAACCAACATTCCCGCGTTCAGCTATCGCTCGGTGAGCAGCCATCGCATGAGGATGATGATTCGACGCTGCCGTCTCTGGAGGTGGCTGCAGATGGACCACGCTCTCTGACACGCACCTCATGGGGGATCGGAGTCTGGCGCTGGCCTTACCGACAGGGGTGCTTAACGGCGAAAGTTGTGCTCCGGGGAGTGCGAGCCGGAACGGCATACGAATTGTTCCGCCCTGAAGGCCCCATGGCTGTACTGCCATTGGGCGGCGAAACCTATCAGGTGGTTTGGAGTGCACCGCTTGCGCGCTGTCAGCAGCGTGCGGCTTTGCCTGCTGCATTGTTTCTCGATCAATTGGCCGCTGTTCTTCCTCACGGCGTTCAGCCGGATTTGCTGCTTGATCAACCCGCTGCTTTTCCGCAGGAGTGGATGCTCTCCCGTCGCTTTAACCGTGGGTCTGGTGTCTTGATCGGAGAAGCAGCCCACCGCTGTCATCCCGTTGGTGGCCAGGGCCTCAACCTTTGTTGGCGTGATGTTGAGGATTTGGTTCGTACCGTTGGTTCAACCTCGAATCCTCGACGCATGGCTGGGCGCTACAGCCGCCGACGGATTATCGATGTGTTGTTGGTGGGGGTCGCAACGGACGTTTTGGTCAGACTGTTTTCCAACCGCCAACCTGTTCTTCTGCCCTTGCGTTGGTTGTCTATTCAGGCTTTGGCTCGTGTTGGTTTCCTCCGTCGCTTCAGTCTCCGGGCCATGACCGATGGTCCTCTGCAACTCTGCCGGTCGTTGCCAGACTGATGTTCTGTTGCGCTGAAGGGATGGTGACCTGCTCGCATCCTCAGCCACCTCCATCGAGGCCTCTCCTGCAATATCTTCAGCGCCAAATCGGATTGAGTACTGAGGCACTCAATCTCGGCCTTCGACAGGCTGAGCTCGAGCAATCTCCACTTCCCATTGTTCTTTGGAGCTTCGGATTGCTCAATCTCGAGCAATTGCAGCAAGTGTTGGATTGGCTCGAGCTTCAGGGATAAGTCAGAAGGGATTCAACATTGGCTCCCTCGGGGAGTTTGGAGCGCCCGTTGAGCCCAAGTAATTCGATCACAACGGCGTAACCGACCACAGTGCCACCGGCCTGCTCCACCAACCGACCCGTCGCTGCAGCTGTTCCACCTGTTGCAAGCAAATCATCAACAACCAGCACCCGTTTGCCGTTCGTGCAACTGTCCGCTTGAATTTCCAGGCGGTCACTGCCGTATTCAAGGGCGTAGTCCAGACCGATGACCTCACCGGGCAGCTTTCCTGGTTTCCGAACTGGTACGAATCCAAGTCTCTGTCGAAGAGCCAGTGGCATGCCGATGATGAAGCCACGGGATTCGATTCCAACGATCAGGTCTGGCTGCACACGGTCGCTAAATCGGCCGAGTTGAGCCAGTACGTCATCCATCGCATCGGGTGAGCGGAGCAGTGGATTGATGTCACGGAACAGGATTCCAGGCTTTGGAAAATCTGGAATCGCTCGAATGAAGGGCTGAAGATCCAAAAGGTGGTGACGCATGGGCCTGATCCCTGCCATCATCCCAGCCATGACTGAAGCTCCAGCACAAAGCGGTGTCCGGCTTGGCCGTCGAGGTGTTGAGCGTCTTGATCTGCTCTTGCTCACCATCGAAGCCCTCGACCTCAATGGGGGGGAGGCCATGCTGTGGACCAGCCATCAAATGGGTCTGCAGCAACGCTTTCCCAACCGGGTTGAGCTGTGGAAACGCCGCTGCCACAATCCACTTCGCAAATCAACCCGCCGTGATCAACTCGATCCTGTTGATGCTGAATCGTTGATCTGTCTGGTCTGCGCCATGGCCGAGCGGCTCTATCCAATGCTTCACCAACTCCTTTCCACCCGTGAGCCTGAGCAACTCACTGAACAGCGGTGGTCCTTGGTTTATGAGCGCCTGAGCGACTTGATCGATGAACGGATGAATCCCAGGCGCGGTGCTGTGATGCGGCTTCAAGCCCGCGATACAAGACCAGCCCTGCATCGCGAGCTCATCCAAACCCTTGCCTTGGTTGCTGGGCCAGGGGGGATTGACCGTCTCCGTGCAACCTTGCTCGATCCCACGCCTTAAGGCGTCCTGACCTATGCAGAAAACAACGTACCGCTACGAACAATCCGCAGCCCGGCTGACCGTCGAAGGATTCCCGGATTTGTCCGCTGGGCAGGGCAACGACAGCATCGGAATCCTCTCCGGCTGGCGCCTACAACTGGTTGCTGCCCCCGAACTGGAGGGCACCCGTGAACATCTCGAAGCGATGATGGCGGTGGTGATGCCTTATGCACGCCATTGTCTTTCGAAGGCTCCGAAGCGTTTTGGCGAAGGCGATGGATTCGTCTCCATCGGCCCTGATCGCGCAGGTCATCAACTCGAGCTGCGGAGCAGTCGTGAAGGAGTGGCTCCACTGCAGTTGCAGCTGGATGATGCCGACTTAGCGGATCTCGTGCGGTGTTTGGATCGTCTGCGCATGGATCAGCGGGTTCAGTTGAGCTGGACGCTTCCGATGGATCGTCCGCTGCATCGGCGTGAGCTTGCTGAAAGGATTCCCCTGCATCGTCGTTTGGCATCTCCTGTGCTTGGAGGCTTGGCTTTGATCCTTGGGGCCGCTGGTTCAATGGTCTTGCCGCTGCCGCCCGTCCAGGAGCCGGTTCCTGTTGAACAACAAGCTGAGCCCTTGGCTGAACCCGCTCAGCCTTGACCCTGGTTTGCGTTTGTCGTTCTTCTTTTCTTTGATATGAGCCAGTCTCCTGAGATGCCATCCAGCTGGTCAGAACTGAGGCGATGGGTCGCCAGGATCGGTGCGTCGTTGGATGTTGTGGTTCGGAGTGATCCGGAAGTTTGCGGATTGAGTGGATCGGGATATCACCTCACTCTTCATCACAGTGGTTACGGCGATTGCACCGTGGGTCAACTCACTTTGATTGATTGTCCGAACGAGTTGGTGCTGATTGAATTCGAACGTTGGATGCGAGGCGCTGGCTACGAGCTCGTGCCATGAGATCTGCTAGCTCATCGAAACGACGCAAAATCCAATCCAGGACGCCCAACCGCCGTGCCCGAGGCCTGAGATGGCTGCCGGTTGTGAAAGAGCTGTTCAGCATCGCCCTGATGCTGGGCACCGCTGGCGGCCTACTGATCATCTTGCAGCTTCTGCTTGCACGTTTTGATCTGTTGTCTGTTGTTAGTGAGGCGATCGCGGATCTGATTCGTGGCTTCCAACAGTTGTTTGAGGGAGTGTTGGGCTTCGGTGCGGTGGCTTTAATCGTTGCTTTGGTGGTGGTGATCGCCGTTCTGTTGATGGGCGGTAGTTGGCGCTGTTGGCGCTTAATGCACCGATTGCTGCGGCCGAGACGTGAAGGTCACTCTGTCCGGAAGCGTTATGGAGCGGGAGCTAAGGCGCGTTGATAGTTCCACAGCTCATCCATTGAAATTTTCCGATCGTTATTGCGATCCAATTGGTTAAATCGCCTGCTGATGCCGGGCAGCTCCCTCGCCTCCGTAATGGAGAGATGTAGGTCTCCGTTGTGGTCGGCTTCGAGGAAGCGGCGCCTCAAACGGCCTCCACTCGGACCCTGTCCATTGGAACGGAATTCATCGAGTCGGAGTGACGATTGACCCTGTTTGCGTTGCAGGCGCCGAATCAGTGCTGGATGGTTTTCGAGCTCTTGGCGATCCAAAAAACCATCGTTGTTGCGATCCAATTTGTACAACAACGAGTTGAGTCGATGGTTGTAGACCCGAAAGGTGTGACGGCCTTGTTGGCCAACAGCAGGCCTGATCAACAATGCTGCCATCAGCAGAGCAGTGACCAGGCCAATCCTTACTGTCATAGACACACCTTATTAGTGCTTTGAACAGTTGTGGCAATCCGATGATTGACTGAATTATGGGTAGATGTGACTGACGATGAGTCGTTTTAGCTGTTGGTGAGATGTGCCTTGAGAATGGCGATCAGCTCGCGGCAAGAGGTCATGGCCATTCCGCGATCCAGGCTTGGCTGTAAGTCGTCTTCAAGTTGTTGAACCACTGCGGAACCGTCTTCTCCACGACGGATTAATTCGTCCAGCGCCATTACAGCTGCCTCCGCTGTGAACCCAAGCAAATACTCCTTGAGTTGCGCGGTGGATGCCTGGGCCATGATCGCGGCGGTTGGATTCGGCATCGAAACAGCGAGCTGAAGTTGGAGCTTACGGTTTGCTCGAGTCACATTCAGTTGTGTGTTTCCTCATCTGTTGTCTTGAAGCCACCAATGGCTGCAGCGAGGATGGGTGCGTTCTTTGAGATCAGCTGGTCTGTGAATGCAGTCTCCACACGTCCATCAATGGTTTGGGTGGTGGATGACGATCCCGAATTAAGAAAGATGGTTGGAACGTATTTGCTTGATCAGGGATATGACGTCCGCTGCCTTTGCGATGTCAAGCAGTTCGAGGCACGGCTTGAATTTCAGCGTCCGGATTTGCTTGTCCTCGATTTGATGATGCCTGGCGATGATGGACTTTCAGCTTTGAGGCGTCTACGCGATGCCGGTGATGATTTGCCGGTCGTGATGTTGACGGCAAGGGCTGATGGTGTCGATCGAATTATCGGATTGGAACAAGGTGCTGATGATTATCTCGGTAAGCCTTTTCTGCCTCGTGAGTTGTCAGCTCGCATTGAAGCTGTGCTGCGTCGCAGGACGGCAGCGCCCGCTGGTACCCCAGTGATCGATGGTGGTGAGGTTCAGTTTGGAGAGAACAGGCTCAACCTCTCGTCGAGAACCCTGATCCGTTCAGGTGAGCCGGTGGTGATCACCAGTGGTGAGTTCAGCTTGTTGGCTGCCTTTCTTCAACATCCGCAGAGGCCGTTGTCACGGGAACGTCTGATTGAACTGTCGCGTGGTCCTGGCAGCGAGACCGACAGCCGCAGCATGGATGTGCAGGTGTCAAGGCTGCGCAAGCTGGTGGAGCCTGATCCGACTCGACCGCGCTTTATCCAGACAGTGTGGGGTTACGGCTATGTCTTCGTTCCCGATGGTCAGCCAAGAGCCGCCAAGGACTAAAGCGGGAGTCTTGCGCTGTCTGGGCTGGATTGCCGTTCTGCTCTCCAGTTGGGCGGTGTTTTTGCTTTTGCTGCAGAGCCTATTCGGACGTCAAGTCGACCGAATGCAGGTGTTGCGATTGGGGAGAGAACTGGCTCTGCAGGTTCGCCTGACCGAGCTCACATTGGAGCGCTATCCACCGATCTTGATTCAGGACCTAACGGGCCTGGATCTGCTTGTTGTGCAGCGACCGTCCGTGAAGGCAGCACCCTCTGCCGTTCAACTGGAGCATCAGCAAGTGTTGACCGATGCGCTGTGCCAACGGCTCAGAGAATGTCCGGTGCTTTTACCCGTTGATCAAGTCGATCCAGCGGTTTGGATCGAATTGATCTCTCCTCTAGAGCCGGTTTGGTTGAGAGCACCCCTGCCTCGGACCCATGGCTGGCCTCCCCAACCGATGCTGCTTGGCTTGGCAGGAGTGATGGCAGCCGTCTCGACAACTGGTTTGGTGTTGGCTGTTGAAGTCGACCGACCGTTACGTCGTCTTGGCCGTGCGCTGTCGGTTGTTGGTGACGGTCAGAACCTTGATCTTGGCGTCGTGCCGGAAGAGGGTGCACCTGTGGTGATGCGCGTTTCCCGTCGGTTCAACGCGATGGTGGGGCGGTTGGCTGACAACCAGCGCGAACGCAACACAATGCTGGCTGGAATCGCCCACGACCTCCGGGCTCCGCTGACCCGTTTGCGCTTTCGTCTCTCATTGCAGAACCTGGCGATGGAAGACAGTCAGGCTTGGGATCGTGATCTTGATGCACTGGAACGAATCACGGATCAATTCCTTCTCTACGCGGGAGGTGGCACCAGTGAACCGTTTGTTGCCTGTCCACTGGATGAGTGGTTGGCTGAGGTTGTGGCCTCCTATCCCGCAGGAATGCTTCAGCTCGATGTGACGCCGATCATGGCGGAGGTTCGTCCCGTCGCACTCGGCCGAGCTGTGACCAACTTGATCGACAATGCCTTCAGCTACGGACAAGCGCCGGTTGTTGTTCGTCTCAGACAGCATCACAACCACGCCATTCTTGAGATTTGGGATCAAGGCCCGGGTCTGAGCGACGAGGAATGGAGAAAAGCGCTTCAACCGTTTCACCGATTGGATCCATCCCGCGGCCAGACAGGTCACTGCGGACTTGGATTGGCGATCGTGAACCATGTGGTGCAGGGCCATCGAGGCAGTCTGTCGATCACCCATCAGCACGCTGAGGGCTCTGACAGACCAGGTCAGTTCGCCGTGGTCATCACCCTTGAGGCAAATATGCAAACTTCCTGAGTGGTTCAGAAATGTGCTTCTTTCTTCGCCATAAATACGATATTGCTCATCGTTGAAGCCATGGGGAAGAATCATTCTGGATCAAACCACTCAGGAAAAAGCAATAAGCTGAAGAATAAGAATAGAGACCAAAGCGAGAAGGTTCAGTACGCTTTCCCAGAAATGCCTGCAGTACTCGATGATTCGAGTCCTCTTTTTGTTGGCTCAGATCTCGAATTGCCTCAAGAGAAATTGGTTGAACTACAAGAAGGTTTTAGTAGCCACAAATCACTATCTAAGAAGCTCTATGAAAAAGAGCTCGCCAAGCTTCAATCCCAGCTGGTCAAGATGCAGTACTGGGTGAAAGCAACTGGTTTCAGGATCATCATCCTGTTTGAAGGTCGTGATGCGGCTGGAAAAGGCGGAGTGATTAAGCGGCTGACTGAGCCAATGAATCCCCGAGGTTGTCGTGTGGTGGCACTTGGAACTCCATCCGATCAACAGAAGTCGCAGTGGTACTTCCAGCGCTATGTCGAACATTTTCCGAGTGCGGGAGAGATCGTCGTTTTTGATCGCAGCTGGTATAACCGCGCTGGTGTGGAGCGTGTGATGGGGTTTGCTTCCCCTGAGCAAGTGGAACAGTTTTATGTTGCTTGCCCACAATTTGAAAGAATGATTTCCCAGGATGGGATTTTATTGTTGAAGTATTGGTTCTCGATTAATGATGAAGAGCAGGAGAAGCGTTTCCAAGATCGAATTGACTCTGAAGAACGTCGATGGAAACTAAGCCCGATGGATATTGAGTCGAGAAATCGCTGGGTCGAATATTCAAAAGCCAAAGATATTATGTTTTCAAAGACGCATATCCCCGATGCTCCTTGGTTCACAGTTGAAGCAAATGATAAGCGTCGTGCACGTTTGAATTGCCTGCATCACATTGTCAGCAAAGTGCCTTGGGAGGATATGACTCCACCAGCGATTGAGATGCCCAAACGTCCAAGTCAGGGCGACTACAAGCGGCCTCCTTTCAATGAACAGTTTTTTGTTCCCAATCGTTATCCCTACACCGATGATTGACAGCCTCCTGGCTCTGCCGCTCAGTTTCGGCATGATGTTGGATAGTCGATCTGGCTTCTGATGACACTCGCTGGAAGGCTTGCTGGTGCGGCTGTCTGCATCCTTTTGTCGGCTTGCAGTCAGCCTTGGGGGGCTGATCAACAGAGCAAAGAACAGCTGGTTCGAGCTGATCAGCCCATTGAAATTCAGCTGGATGCTGATCAGCCAGCGAATAGTGTCGGAACGATTGTGGTGAATGGAATCAGCAATCGTTTTGAGGTTGGCTACGGCAAAAATGGTATCGCCTGTGAAGGCACACGTTTTGAGGAAGGTTGGACCCCATTGGGTCGTTTCCGTGTGAATGCTGTTTTGACAGCTGATCGTTTTGAGATGGATCCTGCATTGATTCGTTTGTCTGGGCGGACTGTAGAAGCCCTCAAAAAAGATTTATTCAGCAATATGAATTCAATTGATTTTAATGGTGACGGAGAAGCTGGTGAGTATGGAGACGGTTATATCAGCCTTGCTCCAGTTCCGACAACGGATCAACCGTTTTCATTTAATGAATATGATGGAATATTCCGTTGGTATAGTTTTGCTATCCATGGAACAAATAACGAGAAAAAAATTGGCAAGAGAGTAACTGGTGGTTGTATTAACGTCAATAATATGAGCCTGTCGATGATTCTCAGTGCAGTGCAAATCGGAGACGAGGTGATCATCCGCTCCAATGGTCCGTGCAGTTCTTAATCGTTCGGTTGGCTCAGTCGCTCCATCGTGCAATACAGCGCCAGCGGCTGCTGGATCCCACATCTTTCTCCTTGCATTGGAATTCAGGGTTTTGAGCGTTCTTGGGTAACATTCGCTGCGTTTGCGCCTCAGCAAACTCACGGGTTGGACCTTCTGCAGATACGGAGCCTGCCTTGACTGCATCCTTGCCTGTCAGCATGAGGAGTAGCACTGATAAAAGCAGCAAGGTTCTGCCAGTTATCGATGGTCCCTGTGTCATTGCAAATGGCGTCGGTATTTTGATTGGGCTTGGTCGATGTCCGATTAGGGATCGATTCCTGGGAGTAATTTGACCAGCATTAGGCAGCACGCCACAAGCACAACGGTTGTTATGACAGCCATGGATTTATCTTCTCTATTAATAGTTTATGCGTTAGGCGTTGATCTGTCGATTTCTTTAATTAAGAATGTTTGTTTTGTATCCATCTGAACTTTGCATGATTCGAGCAATTGTCCAAGATTCCAGTGATCAGCTGTGCTTGCTGGCTCCGATGCCCCTTCTGAGTAATCTTTGGACCCGATTGAGTTATCAGTCCACTGCTTCAAGGGAGCAGGACAAAGTGTTTGCATTGGTTCAATCCCTTGTTGAAGCTCAGTTTCAACTGGCTGATGACGAGCTGTCTCGGCGAATTTGGCAAGAGATCGCTGATCAGAACATCCCTGTAGAGCGCGTGGAAAATCTGCTCTATTGCTGCTTCTTTCAAGATGATCCAGTGGCGATGAAAGAAGCAGACGAAGATTATCTTCGACGTGTGAATGTCCAGCGTGCAATAGAAACACACCAGATTGGCGTTTTCGAGCATTGCTGAGGTCAGCATCACTTGAGTCTCGTTTGAAGAACGCTTAAAGTTCTTCCTGTCCCGGCATTGAAGGGTCTTGCAAAGCTCTTGGCAGGTACTGATGCGCTGGATCGCCAGTGCGCTGTTCCTGCTGGCTCACGGCCTGTTGGTGCTTGAACACATCGCTATCGGAACAGCTCTGCACGGGATTGCTGAACTCTTCCTAGCCCCATGGGCATTGCGCCATCGCGCATGGGATTTGATTGTGATTGGTCTGATTTTCTGCGTTTTCGACTTGTGGGGCACTCTTCGCCTCACGGGTATGGCTTGATCAGAGTGGCGTCACTCAACCGTGGAGCTGATTGATCCAGAAACCTGCGAGCTGCCAGGACGACCAGATGAACATGCCGAGGAATAACCAATTCAACCAGCCAGGCCTTCGGTCGTTCTCGAACATATCGAAGATTCAATTGTGGTTAGTTTAGGGATCAATCATCTGGCTTTCCTGAATTGTGATCTTTAGATGTGATAGATCAAAATATTTAGTTTTCGGTGATTTTGATACCCCTGAAATTGATATCCTATTTTTGTAAGAACAAATTTTGGCCAATCACCTGCTGCCCGTCGGGCTGCACAGTTGATCGATCAGCTCTGTGCTGTATCAAACACCTTTGAGCACCAATCTGCTGAGCGAAAGGACACACCGGCCCCACCGGCTCGCTTGAGGTCGTGCATTCCCTCGAGCTGGCTATAGACCGAGCGAAGCTGTCGCTGGATGTGATCGGTGTGCGGCATGGCTGAAAGAATGCCCAAAGCTTGCTCTACAGATCGTTTGGCATCGATCACCATTCGACAATCGCGGCTTCCAGGTTCATCCATAGCTTTTAAGTGTCTCCCCTCATTCAGCTTCACTCAAGTCGTGCTTGTTGTGTGAATGGCGACCGTTCTCTCAACTGCTGGTGGTAACTCAGCGAAATCTCAGTTTGCGATGACCTGTTTTGGCGGTGGAGGAAGTCGCAAACTGCTCAGCCATGACAGTCCAATCAGCAGCGATGAGGTCCACAGGCAGGCCTGCATTCCTGTTGAGTTGTCTGCTCCGATGAGGAATACTCCGCCAGATAGCAACGTGCCTAACAAACGCCCTGCTGCATTGGCCATGTAATAAAAGCCGACGTTGAGACTGACATTCTCAGTATCCGTATATGCCAGAACGAGGTAGGAATGAATGGAGGAATTCATGGCGAACACCACTCCAAATGCTGCAAGTCCACCAATGATCGCAATCGATATCTCAACCTCTCTCCATAGCCCTACCGCGATTAAGGCTGGAATCGCAGTGAGTAGAGCGCTCCAAAATTGAACCGCATGAACCCCCGGGCTCGTTGTCTGTCCCCACAGATTGCGCAGGGTGGGAGCAGCCCCTTGAACGACTCCATAGCCAATCACCCAAAGGCCCATGAAGCCTCCGATCTCTGAGAAGCTCCAACCCAAGGCTGCCTCGAGAAACACAGGTAATGCCACAACAAACCAAACGTCTCTGGCTCCAAAGAGAAAGAAGCGTGCAAGAGACAACACATTGATTCCTGCACTTTTCGACAAAAGTGCAGAGAACCCTGGTTTTGTTTTCATTTTGCCGAGCTCTCTTGGAAGTAGGAGAGTGAGCAGGAAGGCCAGTGAGAGCCCTGCTGCCATCGAACCAACGGCTTGGTTGAAGCCCAAGGCAGTCAGCAGGACACCTCCAAGAAAGAAGCCAACACCTTTGAGGGCGTTCTTTGACCCCGTCAGAATGGCAACCCATTTAAACAACTGTTGCTGACGATCACCCGTCTGATCTGTGGACTCAGGAATGACCGTTTTGATTGCACTTTTGGCACTCATCTTGTTGAGATCTTTGGCAATGCCACTGATGGCTTGTGCAACCATCACATAGATCACACTGACTAGTTTTGGCCAGCCTGCGCCAACGGGTACAAGCATGATAAGAGCGACGATTTGGAGCAGTGTTCCAACCCAAAGTGTGATGCGAAGGCCATGTCTTGCAGCGATCCATCCCCCACAGAGGTTGGTGATCACTCCAAAAAACTCATAGAATAAAAAGAGCAGAGCAATGTCGAAAGTGGAGTAACCAAGTGCATGAAAATGAAAGACAACCAACATGCGCAGGGCACCATCAGTGAGGGTGAATGCCCAGTAATTCGCTGTGACGATTACGTATTGCTGCAGTGATGTCATCCTCATTCTTCTTGCCTCAGCACATGGCAAACCAAATCAGCCATACGGCTGCTGTAGCCCCATTCGTTGTCATACCAGGCGAAAACTTTTAATTGCGTTCCATTAACCACCATGGTTGAGAGTGCATCAATAATTGCGCTGCGATTGTCGTTGGTGTAGTCGCATGACACCAACGGTCTCTCTTCATAACCAAGAATTCCTTCCAGTGGCCCATTGGCAGCTGTCTTGAATGCCGCGTTGACTTCCTCGGCGCTGACCGGTGTCTGGAGTTCGAACACAGCATCCGTCAGCGATCCGTTCAGCAACGGAACACGCACAGCATGGCCATTGAGCTTGCCTTCAAGCTCCGGAAAAATCATGGCAATCGCTTTTGCTGATCCCGTTGTTGTAGGGATCAGTGAGCTCAATCCTGAGCGTGCCCGTCGTAGATCTGGTTTGAGTGCGTCAATCGGCACCTGCGTATTGGTGATGTCGTGAATCGTGGTAATTAAACCGTGATTGATGCCAAAGCTTTCATGCACGACTTTGACGACAGGAGCTAAACAATTGGTGGTGCAAGACGCTGCTGTGACCAGTTTGTGCTGCTTTGGTTTGTAGAGATGATGATTAATTCCATACACAATATTGAGGGCTTCTTCACCAGCTACGTTGCCTTTCACGGGGCAAGCTACAACCACGCGTTTCAGGCCAATGTCGTTGAAATAGGGGTTGAGAGTCTCGGGCGTTTTGATTTTGCCACTGGCTTCCAAGACCATTTCAACTCCATGCTCGTTCCAGGAAACCTGCGTGGGATTGTGTTCTTTCGACCAAGTCAACGCTTGACCCTCCACGCAAAATCCACCGGGGCTGCTCTTGATGTCACGATCCCATCGTCCATGCACTGAATCAAACTCCAACAGATGTGCTGCTATTGAGGCATCACCGGCAGGATCATTGATATGAACGAGCTCTACACCGGGTCGACCCCAGAGTGCCCGAAAGACCAATCGTCCGATCCGGCCGAATCCATTAATGCCAATTCGCATCTTGGTGGTTCATTCGTCGATCATGATCTCTTTATAGGGCCTTCCCATCCCAGCTTTTCGTCTTCCAAATCACATTGGCTCTTTATGGCATGGTGGAGAGAGCTGTACCGCATTGCTTCAATTGTTCAATCAATTGACTTGATGATATTTTTTCGGACTACTTTGTCTTCAGACTTTGAAATAAGATCGTTGGGCTTTGAGCACAGTGTCGCTTAGCATTAAAGATGACCCCTTTTCGGTAGTGATCTGATTCGTGTCCTTTGGTGAGAGTGATGATCAGCGCTTGGTGTTTCCTGCCGCAGGTCGTAACGTTTTGCCAATCGCAGATGTTTTAAAGCTCCATCTCCCGAAATCTGGAAGGGTGCTTGAGCTTGCCAGCGGTAGCGGTGAGCATGCAGTCGCTTTCCAGCAGCGTTTTCCGGAATTGGTCTGGCAAGCATCCGATCCCGATCCTCAGCATTGCAGAAGTATCGATGCTTGGAGAGCGCATTACGCATTGACGACCATGATGCCTGCCGCTCTTCCTATCGACGTTCGAGATCGACCCTGGTTCTCACACGACCGTGCTGAGTTCGTTTTTGATGCCTTCGTTTGCATCAACCTTTTGCATATCTCTCCGGTGCTCTGTACGGATCAATTGTTTGAAGGTGCCGCTGAGGTGGCAACCAACGACGCCGTGTTAATGATTTACGGCCCATTCATGCGGCATGGCGCTCACACCAGTGTGAGTAATGCTGCCTTTGATGCATCTCTTCGTCAGCGGAACTCTGCTTGGGGTCTTCGCGAGATGGAGTGGGTGTCATCCCGTGCGCTTGCTGCAGGCTGGTCGTTAACCGCAGTGGAAACAATGCCTTCCAATAATTTCACGCTCGTGTTTGGGTTGGATGACAATATTTAGAATGGTCTGATGAGTTGATGCAATAATGTTTGTGACTGATGAGTATTGATGAATTTCTCGTTGTTGATCGAAGCTGCGCTGATCACTGTTGGGACATTTATTTTATATTTTGTTTTCACCAGAGTTCTCCCTCGTTTAACACGAAAGACAAGTTCCGATTTCGATGATTTTCTGTTTAAATCTCTGTCCGAATATACATTCCCAGTTGGTATAACGCTATTGACTTATGTCTCTCTGAAGCACTTTGAGCTCCCCGCTAATATAGATGAGGCGGTTGAAATCTTTGCGGTTGTTGTTTTTGTCTTCCTTTCTGTTCGGTTGGTTAATTCCATCTTGGTGCGTTTTTTGCGTGGCCTAGCTAGACGTTCAGGTGATGAAGATATGCAGATGCTGATTGCGTCTGCAATGCCGTTGCTTCGTGCGATTGTCTGGGCTCTTGGCACGCTGATTTGTCTTCAGCGTTTTGGTGTGCCGATGACGGCGGTGTTTACAGCCATCGGTGGAGCAGGCCTAGGCCTCGCCTTTGCTCTTAAGGAGCCAGTCGGGGAGCTCTTTGCTTACGTGATGATTCTCCTGGATAAACCTTTCCGTGTAGGTCAATTCATCAATGTTGGATCTGTATGGGCCACGGTTGAGAAAATCGGTGTTCGTTCGACCCACTTAAGAAATCTTCGAGGTGAAGTGATTGTGATGAACAACACCATGTTGACGACAACTGAGCTCTCCAACTTTGCTGATATGGCTCAGCGCCGCATGGTTTACAGAATTGGAGTGACTTACTCAACCAATGTTGATTTGATGCGAGCCATTCCTGAGTTAATAGGCTCGATTATTGCCGCAGAGGATCATGTTCGCTTTGATCGCTGCCATTTTGTTGAATTTGCCAGCTCAAGCTTGAATTTTGAAATTGTTTATTATATCGAAACCAAAGATTATTCGGTAGCTCTCAATGCCCAGCAGAGTATCAATCTTCAAATCATGCAGAGTTTTGGCGATCGCGGTATTGAATTTGCATTTCCAAGTCAAACCCTTTATTT
>CEPW01044591.1_pt1 | contig 31577 bp, 44 predicted proteins | sample 356211 | NCBI WGS metagenome assembly CEPW01 (sample SAMEA2620021, study PRJEB7988) | marine metagenome | biome: marine biome (ENVO:00000447); feature: deep chlorophyll maximum layer (ENVO:xxxxxxxx); material: "saline water (ENVO:00002010), including plankton (ENVO:xxxxxxxx)" | depth 25 m
GTGAATACTTTACACTCTATGGTGCTCAAGCTGCAGCAGCTAACGTACCGCTCACTCTTGCAGCTCAACGTTTTGCACAGCAACAAGGTGCAAACATGGGTGCCTTAGGCACTTATTTTGAAGGTTTGAGTTCTGGTCAAAAGACCATTCTCAAAGATGCTGCCACGGATTCTCAAGCTGCTCGTCAAGGGCAGATGCGAGAAGTTATGGGCATGTTGGATGCTGGTCGTTCATTGGCGACAGAAGTCGGCCAGATGAAGACGGCATCTGAGATGCTTAATCCAACGTTTGCTTCGAGAGCAGCTTCGGATTCTCTCAATGCAGATAATCGTTTAGCCGAAGCTCTCGGAGGCACCAACTTAGGCATTAAAGCTGCACAAGAAGGAGCCAAGCTCAACATTGCCCAGAAATATGCTGATGCTTTGAACTATGCGATGGGCACCAGGGCAGTTACAGAAGGTAATCTGGCGACAGGCGCACAACGTATTGCAGGTGCCCTTGCTCTTAACGACGCCCAAACCGTTAGTGATCTGACGCGTAACCAAGCAAACGTCAAAGGTAAACTTGCTTTGATTAGGGGAAACACTGCCGCCACTATTAATCTTCGTAGAGATGCTCAGGCTAGGGCAATGTCGGGTCACAACTTCTTTGCATGATCGATACTGAAGTTCAAGCCACTGTGGCTGACTGGCTGCAGTCGCTCGACAAAACCCAAAAAGACTCTTTTCTTCACTACGCAAAGAACGCGACGAGTGATATTGAGTCTTATTTGTATGCTCGTTTCATGCGCCCTTCGTACGAGGGCTCGATTGCAGATATCACTGCTTGGATTCAAGAGAAGTACCCAAAGCAGGATTTACGCAAGGTCTTGTTAATCGAGATCGATTCCTTGAAAACCGATATCGATAACGTAAGGCAGATGACCCTTACAGGGATGCTCGACCATGCCACAGCAGCGACGAAAATCAGCGTACTTCAAAAAGAACTCAGATCACATATTCAGGCCGTACGACAGCTCACTGACGGTCTTGATCGTCGCGGTCTTTTGCTTGCTGGTGCGGATCGTTGTTTACGTGAGCTTCTGAATAGTTTCGAAGACGCCCCAACCGTGGCATCCCTGTTAGAGGACGCCTCGTTAGTGGTTTGGTCGACTATCGAGCGTGAAGAGAAGTCTTGAGCAGTCGTCAAGAAATTATCGATTACATCGAGAACACAGAGTGGGATAGAGAGTGTCTACCCCACTATGGTCTCATACCTGACTGGTACTTACGCTATAACGAGCTAAGAGATCTCATTTGTGCCTACTTCCGTGGGCTCCAGGAGAGCGAGAATGTTGACGAGGGGGCACTTGAAGATACCCATGAAGGAGTCGTTGACCCCAAGAGCTAGTTCAATCTCGTCGTCTTCTTCGTTATAAATACCTCCAAAAGGCAGCACACAAGCGGGTTGTTTAGAGATTGGACGCCCTGTAACGTCTGTCCACCAGGTCAAACGGTCGTTTGTAGAACCGCTAAATAGGGCTTCAGTGCATTGACGAGTAATTTTGGTAAAGTTTTCGTCAAGCGTATACGCTCCTAAGTGGTACAGAAGGTATGTAATCTGATGTTTGCTGTCGAAGGCCATATATTTCCAGTGAAAAAATACGAGCCATTCGTTGCCGATTTTGATGGGTGATGTAGAATTAAAAGTTGGATACTCTCCAGTAACCTTTTTAAGGCTACTTGAATCGATAGTTTTGTCGGGTTGTCCAGGGGTTTTGATCGTTAGAGGGATCGTCGAATAAAGCAGACGAAGATTTTGATCTTCGCTGAAAAAACACCAGTTCTTCTCAGGTTTACCTTCAGTAAGGTTATCTCCTGCTGGTGGGTAAACACAGTCAACGACTTTACCGAAGTCGTCCACACGCCCTACACACACTTTTGGTTGATTCACCATTTTGTGCTTTGATGAGTCGTACTTGCTTGCGTAGGAACTCGTGATGAACTGCAAGTAGAGATTGTCGTCAGGAGCGATAAAGAGACGTGGATCCTCGTAGCTAAGCCGATGAGGATTTTCGCGAATTTTCTTCGCTCCGATAATTGTTTCGTCCCCGATCAACTCACCAACATAAACCTCAGTAGGAGTGTTGTTGTAGTAAAAATATTTGCTGTCGTGCCTAAATGTGAAAGCCTCTGGTTGGTTTCTCCAGGTGATCAAGCGATGACCCTTGTGAGAAATTAAACAGGGACTGAAGTTTGCTACTGATTGATCAGGCAGACCGTATTTGATACGTGTGAACGTACCTCCGATGTCCGACGCTTGCTGATAAACCGTGGGATACCCTGACCCTGAACGAATGTCGACCGGGTGCTCGACGTAGCTGAGCATAGTCTCGTAACGTGCTTGCTGAGTCACTTGAGCACCTCCATAGCTTTGGCAAAACCTTCAGCAACAGCTTCCCAGCGGTACTGGGGGTTTTGGGTCACTCTGTAACAATCGTCTGCAACTTTTTGGCGATAGGTTTCGTCCTCGTAAAGATCTGTCAGTAGTTTTGCGGCATGCTTGTAGTCGATAATGCCGCGCTCAACGTTTAGATCTTTGTCGTTTACCCAGGCTCCGATATCAATAAGTAATGCGCTTCCGTTCCAGATGTCCTTACAGGAAGTATGGTTAGGCACTACTTGCGCTTTACGACACATCGCGTGTTCGAAAGGAACTAAACCCCAGCCTTCACCGTTTGCGGTGTTAATACCAACGTCGCAAGCGTTGTAGATGAGATTAAGTGCTTCGTCTGGTGGAGCAGCGTGATAATTCATATTTGGAGTCAAAGCCACTCGTTGAGTCGGGTCTACCCCTCGTCTACGAAGCTCTGTTTCAAGCAGTTCTTTAATGTGCCAGCCAAGGTCTTTCTCAGCCATGTTTAGGTAGAGAAGAGCATCTTCTTTATCTACACAGAACTCAGCAAACGCCTTAATTGTCTGGTCGATACATTTACGTGGCTGATTACGGTTGCCGTTGAAGACAATGAATTTGTCTTGAGGTAATCCGAGACGTTTGCGAGCTTCGGTTTGATCGATCTCAAAGAACTTGTCACGGTCTAGCCCATGGGGAACCACTCCCATTTTCTTGGGTTGAACTCCGTGGGCCATCAAGCGTTGAGCTTGCTCAATGGTAAAGGTGATCGCAAAATCCCAGTCTTTGATGTACCGAAGCATAGGCATCGGATACCACTCAGAATCGGTAGGGAAGTATGCAATAAATTTAAAGTCGAACTGAGCCTTGAGAAAGTGAATGCGTTCCCAGATCTGGTTACAGATCCAGATGTCGTTTAAACAGATAAAGAAGTCAGGTTTTTCTTTTTCAACAATTTGCTGAATGCGTCCCACCCCGAAGCGATCTCCAGGGTTGTGGGCTGATGCAGGGTAAATTTTGAATGGATAGTCGTGAGGATCTCCTTGGTAGTTAATTCCATACACCACGACTTCATTATCTTTCTTTAAATGGTTCAGAACGCTATGGGTTACACGAGCGAAGCCAGTATTAGAAACAGCATCACCGTACCAGAGTATCTTTGCCATACAGAGTTAGAATTTCGCTAACAGTATACGAGCAGTCTTAAGAAAATGCCTAGTAGAGAAACTTACGCATATCGACGTGCTCTTAAAGCACGAGCACAAAGGGCTATCGATAGTAATGACTCTGCGATAGATAGTGTTTTTCATCGTGCTCAGGATGACTTTTTGACATTCTGTACACTTCTTGATAAACCTCCAGCGAAGCATATGCTGGAGTGGCATCAGGAACTGATTACAGGAGACAGCAATAAATATCTAATAGATATCGCAGGGCCAAATCTTGATATTCTGAGCCCCCGAGGTTCGGCTAAATCGACTGTCCTTAACCTATTTACAGCTTGGGTTATCGGTAAGCACACAACTGCACAACGTCCTCTGCAGATTATCTATTGTTCTTACAACATCGCTACTGCTATCCCCAAGAGTCGAATCATCAAGCAGATCATCGACTCATCCACGTTTAAAAAAATATTTCCAAAGGTAAAGCTCAAAGCAGGTATGCAGAGCGACATCGGTTGGTCAATCGACTTTGACTACGCCGGAATCGACAGGATCGGTGATGAAGAATTCACACTTCGTGCAGCAGGTCTTCGAGGATCTATTACCTCGAAAAGGGCACACCTCGTGATCGTGGATGACCCCATTAAATCAAGCTCTGACATCAAAAACCCCGCTGTACGGGAAGAGATGAATAACAACTGGTCGTCAGTTATCGCTCCGATTGTTTTTGAGGGTGGCCGTTCGATTTGTCTAGGCACGAGATTCCATCCTTTGGATATCCACAAGACCATGTTTATCCCTAAAAAAGGCTGGAAACAGGTGGCTCAGGAGGCCCTTACGTACGACAAACAAGGTGAACCTGTCAGTTATTGGCCTGAGCAATGGTCTGTTAGTTACCTTATGGGTCAAAAAGAATTAGATCCTGTTGCGTTTGCTTACCAGTATCAGCAACAGCCGGTGATGACATCTGATCTTGTTCTTTCACCTGATCTTCTTGTTAAAGGCGAAGTTGAAACTGAGTTCGACACCCTTGCAGTCGGTATCGACTTGTCAGCTAGTAAGAATGAGACTTCTGACTACACAGCTTTTGTTCTAGGAGGACGACTAAAGGATAAATATTTCATTATCGACTCTCATCAGGTCAGGTCGATTGGAAACTTAGAAAAAATCGATTTGCTGTGCGACATGCTTGTGGAATGGGGAATCCTAGAGCTACAAGGTGATCAGTATTTTCCGACTTACTCAACAATCACACTTGTAGTTGAAGCAGTTGCATATCAGGCGTCACTTGCGGCGGATTTAAAACGTGTGCTTCTTGTTGAGCGAGGGTTAAGCAACTTAAATATCCACGAAGTTAAAGGGTTTAGGGGCGACAAGATCGCCAGGTTCAGAGGCACCCTTGGAATTTTAGAAAACAAAAAAGTTACCTTTAATAAATACCGTAAGTTCGATGCTTTAATGGATCAGATCGTGAACGTCGGTGCAACATCTCACGATGACTTGCTCGATGCTTACACGCATCTGATTAACTACCTCCAAAGACGAGGCAACTACAACGTCGAGTACTGATGCAATCTATTTATATAGCCGTCACTGCCCACAACCCCCTTGCTCGTATCGAGAAGACACTTGCTGCCCTACGAGCTTACGAAACTCTACCTCTGAGGGTTTATGTAGAGTTTTTCATCGATCACGAGCACTCGTATGATCTTGACGAATTCTCTTTAATTGTTGGAAGTCATGTTCACCTCGACAGGGTTAGCTTCACAGTCGCAGATGAGTCCTACGCAGGCTTCGCACTTTGTTGGGCTCACAAACCCAGTTTTGTAAAAGCAGTAAGAGATAAAAAATATGACTTTTATATGTATTCAGAAAATGATATGCTCTTTGGCTCTAAACAGTTCGTCTACTGGCGTGATTACAAAGATGTGCTCAAACCTTTAAATCTTGAGCCTGGTTTTTGCCGATATGAAGAGTACAGAGATCTAGATATACCTTTTGATAATTACAAAAAGTGGGACCTTTATGGACTTACCCCCGATGTGTGGGGTGATATCCCTTACGAATGCGGGACGATACTGACGCCAAACGACAAGAACTTTATTGGCTTCACATCTCTAGGCAACCCTTACGCAGGTTTGATGATTCTCGACCAGGAAGATGCTGAGAAATATATAAAAAGTGAAAGCTGTCATCCTCAACTGAGTCACCGTGTGGTCGGCAAACGTAACTGGCCGATCGCTGACCGAAGTTCTATGGGTTTAGCTTTTGAGGGTTTGAAACCGAACCAAGAGCACCGTCGAGTTGTGCCGTTAATTAAATGCGGTGATTCAGTTCAGATTCACCCGTGCGGTTTGGTTAGACATCTTGATGTTAAATACTCCCCTGCTTTATACGAAGGATCAGATACCATTCATACCGAAAACATGTTTTTGACGTAATGGAAGCAGTAAACCATCCCGCACACTACTCACAAGGTGACATCGAGTGCATAGACGCGATGATGTCAGCAGCAGGTGTTGAAGGGGTCAAGTCTTTTTGCCACCTCTCTTGCTTTAAATACCTCTGGCGGTTTCAACACAAGAACGGAGTAGAGGACCTGAAAAAAGCTCAGTGGTACTTGAGTAAACTTATCGAAATAAGCACGTTAGACTGATAAAAAAATAATCCTTCATGGACATCCGCGCTTTTGGGACGGTATACGGACAGACTTCTCGACTGCCGATGTGTAGTGGGTTTGTTTGGACGCCTGCTGACGGTGAGACGACTTTTGGTACTTGTAGGGCACTTTTTGTTGAATCAAAAAGCACCCCCGGAACTGATGACTTTTATGTTCGCTTAAACGACATGGCTGTTAACGAGTACCTCCACGTAGAAAATGTTGCTGGTGACATGCAGCTGGAGTGGGGTGCCGTAACATTAAGTGGCGGATCTGTTAACGGCGTTGTCGTTCTTTACTAATGAGCGATTTTCAAGAGTTCGGTAATATTCTCGCCAAGAGGTACGCCCAGGCGGTCGGTGCTGCAAATAAACAGAGAGCACAAGAGCAACCTGTAACTGAAGACTTTGAGTCTTACGAACAAAGTAGTTTTAACCAAGAGGTGGGTGGTCCCACACCTCCGGAAATGCCTTCGACTAACGACGGAGCTGCACAATTTCAAACAGAATCCATTCCTCCAGAAGATCAGGACACAGAAGATATGAAAAACTTACTTCTTGAAAGAAGTAAAAAACGTTTTGCCATGGGTGATGCAGAGCAAAATTGAGGTAACATACTGCTACTAAGCTTTGGCGCAGTGCTGATCGATTGCTTTCCTTACTTCAACGAAAGAGAGATTCTTGAGCTTCGCGTAGAAACCCTTAAAGACCATGTAGATGGTTTTTTAATTACAGACGCAAACCGCACACACAGAGGTGATCCTAAAGAATTCACTTGCGTAGAAACCATTAAGGAACTGGGTCTGCCTGAAGAAAAGATTCAAGTTCTGCACGTAGAACTACCTTCTTACGAAGAAGCTCCTGACCCATGGGTACGAGAGCGAGGACAGCGAGATGCTCTGAGTGTGGGTTTATTCATGTTGCCCGATGACGCTTATTTCATATGTAGTGACTGTGATGAGATCGCAAACCCAGAAAAACTGAAGGAGATTAAGGAAGCAGTTGATACTCACTGTGATAAGACTGTCAGATTATCTATGTCTATGCATTACGGAAGAGCCGACCGCCAGCTCGTCTCGCCTGAAGGAGAAAAGTTCGATTGGCGGTGCGGCACTGCGGCGACTGTCGGTCAACTAAGAGATTTTGGAACTCTTTCATCGTTGAGGGCTACTACGAATAACTGGTATGTAGGCGACCGAGATGCAGGTTGGCACTTGAGCTGGATGGGCGACAGCGATCGTCGTAAAACAAAGCTTCGTAATATCGCGGAGTATTACATTTGGGATAAACCAGAAGTTCAGAAACTATGTGATGATTTTGTGCCAAAAGAAGGTAACACAGACATGCTAGGACGTGAGGATCACTTAATTACGTCTTATCCAGTTTCAAAACTTCCAGAGGCAGCCCTTAGAATAGAGCGAGTACGGAACTACCTCTTACCTGACGGTCAAGAGGTCTAATAAATAATGACAGCCTCTGTTGACGTCCGTAATCAGTTTGAAGAGATTCTTGAGGCCGCTCGAACTCAAGATCGTTCGAATCAAGCTGCCACGATGGTGGTCTTAAGCCACCTTCAACAAATGACCCTCTTGATGATCAAGAAGGGTCTGTCTTTTTATTGTGATCAAGATACTTATAAAAGCAGAACCAAGTTTATCCACGACGTTATTGAGTTAAACCGTCTTGATATAAGATTCCCTGCAATTATTAGAAACTTTTTGATTGATGGGTGCGGTCTTTTTTACTTTCGCCCAGATCCAAAACTAAAGTATCAGATTTATTTCTTCAACAAGAAACAATATCGTGTGTATCACGATGCTAATGGTCAAATTGACGAAGTTGTTATTCTTTACGATTACAAGGTAAAGAACAATAACTTGGGTCTACCCAGTGATGTTTACGGTCAGAACAAACGTTACGTTCGTCTAAGCATCACCGCTAATGAGATTACTGAAAACGAGTCCGACACTGAGCTTAGTTTTGAGCTTGAGCCTGGTGGAGTGCTTACTGCAGATCGAAAAAGACCTAATCAACTTGGATTTGTCCCTGCTGTTGAGGTTTTAAACAAGCCCAACGCCAGTGGTACAGAAGGAGAGGGTGATTTTGACCCCTTCATGGAGCAGATTGTGCTTCATGACCAAATGATTAAGAATATTTCGAAAAATATTGAGTTTTTTGGTAACCCAACTCTGATTTCAAGCCGTCCGCGCTCCGATTTAGTCGAAGCTTCGGACTCTGGAAGCACTTTTAGACCCACAATCAGCTCTCAGTCTGGTTTTGCGGGTCAAAATACGCCTTCAACACGGGTTGCGGAGCCTTTTGGCTCTGCTATGGGTGGTGGTCTGCGTGTTCCACGCATTATTGCCAACGTTGAGCCTTCTGATCGAGTCGGTTACATGACTCCGGACCCGATCAGTGGTGATATGAACCGTTACGCGCTTCTTTTACGCGAAGAAATTCGTACAGCGCTCGGCGGAGTCGATGAAATCTCTATTTCGGCAGGCGCTACTGCTACGGAGATCAAAGGCTTGATGGGTCGCGCTCAAGCGACTGCTACAAGGAAGAATAAGAGCTTTTTGACCTACGGTTTCTGTTCTCTCTTGGAGATGATGCTTTATCACCAAGAAACAGTTTTCCGTGAGTCATTTATCGCGGCTCTTAACTTAAAAGAACCTAAAGAACCTCAAGAAGTTACTGAAGAATCGGTTGAAAGGTTCCGCAAGGCCCAGATTCGATTCGAAACCAAGCTGAATCAAGAGATGAAGAAGGCACTTACTGAAAATAAAGTGCCTCGTGGTGTTATTGGTTTACCAGAAGATGGTGACCGTAATGTCAGCTACAGATACCAGGGTGATGTCTACGAAGACACTGCTTATGACGTCCTACAAAAGTCAATGGTCGTCCGCAACATGCAGGAATTGGGTGTTGAGAGTGTAGAAGCTCTTAAATACCTTTTCCCTGATAAAAATGAGTCTGAACGTGCCGAAATGTTGAAAGGATTTCCTTTCAGAATGGTCGGACAAGTTCAGTCGTCAATGCAGCAGTTCCTGGTATTATTAAACCAGATGTTGCAGTCTCCGCATCCTCTTGCGCCTGATCAACCTTTAGCGGCTGATCCTAGACTGAATATCACTCCGCTCCTTTACAGGACATTCGATCACCTTGCGGAAGAACTAACTTACTCGGGTAGCTATGAGCCAGCAGATCCAAGCTTCAACCCCGAGCCCGGTCTCCCCGGCGGCAGCCCCGGCGGTAATCAGCGACCAGGGCTCGACAACCGTCTCTCCGCAGCAGTGGGTGGTCCAAGGAGCTACCCCGGCGGTAGCTTCGGTTCCTACAGCCCAACCGCCGTCCCAGGTGGCACCGGCTTCGGATCCTTCTATCAATCCCCAGTACAACCCGTCAACGTACAACTCCTCCCCGAGCAACCCTTGGGAAGCAGCGATGGGTTCCCTGGAGCGGGTGCTAACCTCCCAGTCACCATCCCTCAGCCAGGCAGCACAGTATCAGACCCAGGCACCACAGCAGGCTACAACACAGATCAGTCAGCCTTCGCAGGTCCAGCCTTGGGCTTACCAGCAGCCGGTTCAGCAGACCTCGCCTACCAGCGTCTCACAGACCCCGATTTCTTATCAGGATTCTACGGACCAGAGCCTAAGCGAGGCAAGCGCCGAGGTCGTTCGTAACTTCGGAATCGAGGCCCCTGGAATTTTGAATGCTTACGCGTGTGCCCTCGAGGACATGCTCGTTGAGCAAGCTCAGAAGACCGACACGGTGCTCGACGTCGCCGCCAGTATGGAAGAGATCCTGACAGATCCCGACCACCTGGCCGACTACACCGATCGTTACTTTACCGAAGTGGTCCCTGTTGATATCGGGGATGACTACGAGATGGAGTACGACCCCAACGCTGCTGCTTACCAACAGCAGTACGACATGCCTGCTCCTCCTGTAGGCGCAGCTGGTCAAGGCGGCGTTCCCAATGGTCAGTCCTGGGAGCAGTTTGGTGAAGTGATGAGCCGTTCTCCTGAGAACGCTTGGCGCGTCCTGAGCCAGATGCAACCTGAAGCTTTACGGAGCAAACTCCTGTTCATGGAACCTTCCTGATTACCTTTAAAAAGGAAGAGAACCAACCCTGTCAGTCACGCCATCTGACAGGGTCTTTTTTTGCCTACACTTAGGAAAAGACCTTAGTTATGAACCGTCGCAGAGAGCCACGTCGTAGAGATGGTCGTCGTCACGATGGTCGACGCAAATCTTCTCATGTCAGGCAGTCGGCTTGGGCAACTGTGCGTGAACCTGTAGAAGAGCAGCAGCTCGTGGAAGCACCAGAGTCGTTTGATGAAAATATTACTCTTTAATTTCTTTAGAGAGTTTTTTATGGAGAACTTTTTCAGCAGTGCTCATTAGTCTTATACCGCAGTAACCACCGATAAAAGCGATTGCTACCGACTCGGATTTGCTTAGCTTGAATCTTTCTGACACTGCAGGAGACACAAAAACAGCAAGAGCCCAACCTACGCAAAGTGCTCTTGCAAAATGAAAAACTATGTCTTTACCTTTTTTTGGGTGAACGATGGATTCGCTGACGGAGCCTGCCACAGATCCTCCTGCGATGTCACAGTCAATCACAATGACGTCGAGGATCTTATCAAGCATTCATCCTCTCTGTCTTTATAAATGATAAACCGATTTAGAGTGAAAGAAATGACTAAACAGTATGACTTACGCTGCTTTAACAAACTGGCGTTACGACAAAAATATTTACCATCAGATCCAGTCCGGTCCTCAAAGAACTTCTAACGATTTAGATCTTACCGACACTTATGTTTTGACTTCGAGTGGGTATGTTTATGCATCCGGAGAACAACAGACTTATGTAGCGTTGACTGAACCAGGTGCAAATTTTGGTGTTGTAACTCCTGGACCGCCTCAGGCTTTTCCCGCTGATTTAGGAATCGAAACTACTTCTTACCCAGAAACAAAAACTTTAGAAGTCACAGTTGTAAGCGACGGTGGAAATAAGTTTGCTATTGACGGTGTGTCTCAAAAAAGTCTTACTCTGATTCAGGGAAGCACGTACATTTTCGATTTATCAGATACAAGCACAAGCAGTCATCCATTTCGTTTAAGTGAAACTGACTACGGCATTTGGGCAAGTGGTGTTGAATTTACAAACGGAGTAACGACTTCTGGAGTTCAAGGTAACCCAGGCGCGTATTTACAGATCGTTGTTCCTGAGGGGCAACAAGGAGCTGTTTACCCTTATTGCACTGTTCACTCAGGGATGGGTGGATCGGCTGTTTATTCGTTTAATGCGCCTCCATATAACTTACCCATTTACCAGAGCACAGAATGGCGAGCTGTTCCTCCGACGATCAGCGGTTATTGGACTAATTATGACAACTACGAGCAGCACGCTTCTGGTGTACTGACGGTTTACAACGGTTATCGCCGTCAGGCGATGATTAGCACTGCGAACGCGACAGTTCAAACAGCGTTTGGCCCGATTCCTGGAGTGAAAAGTATCGGAGCTTATACGTATTGGAATGGAGCACACCCTTCCTCACAGGGTTACGACCCCTTTAATACTCCTTTTGGTCAGGACGCTTTTAATGGCGGATCTACAGGAGGCGCAGGTACGTACCCCCGTGGGGGTTATCCGATGCTGTACAACACCGCCGTATCAGGGCAAAGCAGAGCCAGCTGGGAGTATGCGCCGCCGGTATATTGTCAGACTTTTGCATCAGCCGAGAGATCAAATGTTCCAGGAACAATGAACGACGTAATCAGGGGAATGTACCGAGGTAGAGCATCTACATACGTTCCTAATTACGGTGCTGCTTATGGTGTTCTTGGAGAAGGTGTACGAGGCATGGTTCGAACATTCAGCTCAAGCGTCAATAGCTCGAATCAGAAAGGTATTTAACGCTAAAAACGCAACACTTATATACTGACTTTTACAAATCTCCTTTATGATTACAAAGTAGTTTCTACGGAACTTATCGATGTTCATCGATAATGATTTTCCGAAGATTCTCGGTGCCGAGTTATATCGGCCTCACCCGGCTTACATCGTGGAAATGGCGGCTGAGCCCGTCGTTGTCCATGACTTCTCTAAACAGCCTGGTCAGACGGTTCAGCTTGACCGTTACCGGTTCTTCGGAAACCCCGGCTCTAAGGAGTCCCGCGAGCGGACTGCTGAGCAGACGATCGGTACGGCCAACAGCCGGAACATTGTCAAAGACAAAGTTTTGGTGACTCTTCGTGAGTACACCGGACCTGCAGACCCGAACGATCCCACCCAGCCTTCTACTTTCAAGATTGCTCGGGAAACCCTGATCACCGCGCAGCGTCTGCTGCTCGATACAGGCAACCTGACCACCTTCCACCAGTCAATCGGCAGCCTGACCCTGCTGGACGACTATAGAAGGTGGCGAGATCGGGTGTTTATTAACGAACTCCTGAAAGCTGTTTCCAAGGGTCAGGCTTCTGACTCACAGGGTGGTTACTACTTCCCTGGCGACCTGGCTACCGGCGCTCTGACCTACACCAACGCTGAGCAAGCCAAATTTGACGTTAAGGACGACCTCCTCCGTGTGGTCAAGTCCCTGCGTAAGCGCAACACCCCGACCTACCAGGACGGCTTCTATCGTTGCGTTTGTGACCCCACTTTCTTGATGCACTTGCGTCAGAACAGTGACTTCCGTGAGGTGGCCCGCTACCCCGGTAACGGTCAAATCAATCCCCTCATGTCAGCTATGCAGCCTAACGCTGCTATCTACATGGGTCAGGGCTTCGGCCAAGCCAGCTTCGTGGCTGGTGAGCCTATTATGCCTACGGGATTCGTCTTCGAGGGCGTGCGATTCTTCGAATCCACCAACATGCCTTCCCAGACTCAAAACGCTACCATCGCTGGTGCCGCCGCAGATTACAACGCTGCGATCGGTATCTTCTTCGGCCCGCAATCTGTCGGCGTCGGCATCGGTGGCAACAACGCTCAGGTGCTTCTGAACAACAACGACGATTTCAGTCGTTTCATTCAGATGATCTGGTCGCTGTATGCAGGTTTCGAACTGCTTAACGCAGACTTCGTGACCGTTGGTTACTCTTTCGACGCTTGAGGAGGTAACTAACAATGGCAATCAACTCTAACCAGCTTCACGTTGCCAAGATCTATCCTGGCAACTACACCAACGTTCTTCGTTACTGGCACGAAGAAAAGACGATTCAGTATCAAAACGCCAATGGCGTCGATACTAATCTGACCAACCAGCCCGTCGGCGGCCCTGTCGGTGTTGTTTTCCAGCCTGGCTGGATCGCACAACAGGCCGTTGGTTACGTGGACATGAGCTACCAGGCTCTGGGCACGTCTAACCAGATGAGCTACTACACCAAGCCTTATGGCTCTGGTCAGAACAGCGCTGAGCAGCCTTTCCTGAACGCTGACGTCATCGTTCCTTCTCCCGACTTCCATAAGGATGTCCGGGCTGACATCACCGATGGCATCAAGGTTCCGGCTACTGCTTACGTCTATCGCGCATCCCTGCGTCTCAGCGGCGGTGACCTCGTTAGCTCCGGTGTTGCCGGTACTGACGCCACCCCTGAGCTGACCCTCGTTCCCGCTGTGGGCGAAGGTCTGAAAGACGACGGCACTGTCGTTTCTGGTCAGTTCGGTGTCACCCTCACCGGCTCCAACAGCGCTATCGCTAACGGCAGCACTGCTTCCACCAACATCATTGACTCCAGCAGCCTGGCTGCTCTGGGTTCTGAAACTCAGTGGAAGCTGTTCACCACGACCGACCTGGGCGGCGTTGCCGGTTCCGGTCTGGCTCAAGGCTCTGGTATCTATGATCCCCGCGCTGCAGCCAACAAGCTGTCTGGTGACGACAAGGCTCTCGCAATCTGCGAAGTCTGCTGGATCATCCCCGATGAACCCCCCGAGCGTCAGGACGTTGCTCTGCAACCCGACGGTCTGGTTGAGTCTTCGACCTACACCAGCACCTCCCCTTCCTGATACTCTTAGGACGGACGAGAACAGACCTCTCCTTCGGGAGGGGTCTTTTTTTGTGTTTATTTAATAATCAGCACTGTTAAATATTTATAGGTGTTCTAGCCTACATCAGGCATAGTTTTAAACACTATGGATGAGGTTTCAAGTCTTTCACTTGAAAGAAAAGAGTGTGAAAAGTGCGGTGCTTGTTGGTTAAACGGACAGCACTACTGGGCCACGGGGGCAAAAGGGAACGAGAAAGACTTAGCCGGTTTAGTTTGCAATAAGGCTAACGACCCCAAATGCATAAACCCTCAGAAAGGTTCTGAAGGAGGAGACACTTGGGAGAAGCGAATGAAATTTTTAGAGAATCTTGAGAAGGTTAAAGAGCAACGCTTCGGACCCATGTGGGACGCAGGTATCTCAGGCGAAGATAATTAAAAACGAGGCATAAACATCGGACCCCCGATGGAAGGTGCCATGGGTACATATTTTGGTGTATCCATGTTTAACGCTTTTATTCCATCTTTTACAGCCTCTTTTGCATATTCAACATCTTCACCTTGTGGGTCAAATGTCCCTTGACCAATAGCCTGAGAGGCATATCTCAGATAATTAGCTGGATCAAAAACTTCTGCTCCTCTTTGAAGCCTTCCCAAAGCTGAGTCTGGGTCTCGTTCGGCTGCGTTATATAAAAATCTTGAAGCTTGAAGTAATTGAGCGGGAATGTCGAGACCGCCGGTAAGTACAGATGTCGCTAAATCACCTCCGCCAACGATCAATGAATTCAAAGCTCTTTGATTCGGGTCAGGTTCTCTTGGGTTAGCAAAGAGTTCTACAGCGGGTCCAAGGGAATCGAGTATCCCTGGTAAAGCCTTTCCAGCTAAACGCCTGGTTCTAGATCCAAAAGATTCTTGAACAGGCATTACAGTTTAAAATCTCTCACCATTTTAATGCATCCTGATATAAGCTACTGCTCGTATAGTGATTGTTATGACCAGCAAAATCTACACACCCAGTGGTATTAAAATCACAGTCCTGTCAATTCATGACGACGGTGAGTACTACATGGTTCGCTCTGACACATCAGGGAAAGTGTTTTTTGCACATAAAGATCAAGTCAACGACCCTCCCGAAGAAGATAAAGGTTATGACGAGGGCGTCAATCAAGGGCTTTCACGCCGTGGACGCAGAAAAGTTTCTCAACCGAAGTCTGAGAAGAAGGTCGTTGTCAAACCCCAGGTCCCTACTGACAACCGGATCAACCTCAACACCTTGACTGCTGAGGGGTTAACTCAGGTGCTTCCAGGCGTTGGTATTAAAACTGCAAAAGAAATTATTGACCTTAAACAAGGTCTTCCAGGTGAAAAATTCACCAAACTGGATCAACTTAAAGCCGTAAAGCGGATTGATTGGGATGAAGTTTTTGCTACTGGAGATGTGTTTGTAGAATAAAAACATATATGTTTTATAAACCGTGGCGCAGTTAACCCAAAACGAACTAGAGCAGATCCAGAGTTATCTGGCTCAGCAGGGTGTAACTTTCAACGCCACGACGACCGACGCTTCAAAGCGTGAGGTTATTTACGCTGCGATCAACCAGATCACACGTAACCCAGCTCAAGTATTTGGTTACAAACTAGATGACTACAATTTCAGTCGTGTTGCTTATCACCTTGCTTATAACATCGCTACTGTACCTGCGGGTGATTACGCGAGACTTGTAGAAGCGTGTAACAGCATTCCAAGTGAATACTACAACGACAAGATCGTACAACAGATCGAACGTTGTGAAGAAGCTGAGCGTCTTACCGAGTTAGCGACAGGTAAAGCCACAAGCCGTCAGGAAACGATCCTTGGTGACGTTTCGCGTTCGATCAACATTCAGGACAAACGTGAAACCGCTCGCGTGTGGCGCGAGAACTACTTATATGAATGCGATCGTTTAGCACATATGCTTTACGTTCCTAACTATCGAGACCCCGTTGCCTCTCGTTATCGCTTTGAGCGTTCAGGCGGTGAGTTTATCCAGGCTATTCCTGGTCCTCCTGATGTATCACGCTCTGACAGAATTTATTTTAGAGATAATTGGCGCTAAACTTACCTTATAAGTTATCGGCTTGGCCTCGTGAGTATTAATCCTAAGCGCTTAAGAACGCCTGGCTCTCAAGGTTACGGTGACGCTTTGGAATTATTCCGGCGTATGCAGAAAGGGGGACCAGAAATGGTCACCTCTGTCGGAGAGATGCTCAGGAATAGTAATCTTCCAGGCGCAAGGGAACTTGGAGATACTCTGGTTAATTTCGGTGTTGGTGGCCCTGAAGCAGCACAAAAACTACGTGCTGCTCAGCGTGCAGCTCAACCCACTCGAATCGGTGAACAAGTTCGTGATGCAGGCGGCATCACAATGGGTCAGCGCTCAGTTCCGACCCGTGCAGATCTAGGCGCTGCACCCGAGCCCGAGTTCCCTGTGCCTGCGGGTTCCCCTGAAATTCGTCGACTTCAGCAACTCCGCCGTGAGATTGGTCCGATGCAAGGACCGCGTGAGTCAACTTCTGCTGATTACATCTTCCAACCAGCAATCCGTGGTATGCGGAACCCACAGGGTTCAGTAGCTCCCGGCACGATGTTTTCTCAAACCGGAAGAGTCACCGAACCTGGTACAAAAATCGGTGGCCGGATGATGGAAGGTTCTTATCCGAGTACTCCTCGTCGGGCAGTTGTTCGTGAAACCGAAGTTGAAGTTTCTCCTGGTCAAGGAGAACTCCCTCTCGATTTCCGGTCAAATCGTGAAGTTATGAGCGAGTTTGACCCTATGACCGCTCCTGGTATGGGTGGTCGAAGACCTGCAGAAGGCATTATTACGGAGTTTGACCCTAGTGCATTAGTAAGATCACCCGGCGGACGATTGACTACTAATGACATCGCCCGCATGCGAATGGAACAAGATCCAATGCGTCCCATAGGTGTTCAAGTGATCGATTTAGATGAACTTTATGGAAATACACGTATGCCTAGGACACCAAGTGTTGATCCCAAACGGGGTCCTAATATCCCGCCGCAAGTTGATATGGCATTGCGAGGTGCCGGGGTGCTTGGTGGAGCTGTTGCTTTAGGTGCCCTTGGAGAACAACTTGGTAATAAATTAGATAACGTTTTTGCTCCTGAAGGTGCAATGCCTCCGACGGGGGAAATGTACGGACCACCTGTTCCAGCACCGACCCCTGTTCCAGCACTGACCCCTGAAGAGTCAGGTGCCCTCGCCACTGACATCGAGAATAAGATCACGGCCATTCAACAATCAGATCCTGTTTCTGCTCAGGTTGTGCGTGCTATGGCTCCTAAATCACCGGAACAGTACGCCAACATCGGTGATTACTACGCTGATCGAGCCCGCTTCGTTCAATCCCTTCAACCAAGAGAAGAGGGTAGTGCGTTCCAAACTGTTGTGGACTCAATCAAAACAACAGCGGCGAATGAAGAAATGGCTGCAAATTTAGCAGCATTTGCTAGAGCCAACCCTCAAATGGCTTACGAAAATATGCTTCGTCAGGGTCTGATTAACCGTGAAGGTCAGTTGGTTTCACCTGAAATGAATCAGCAGAGCCAGTCAGTCACAAGCCAGACTTACGGATCTTCTCTGGGTACAAACAACGAAGCAAATGCATTAGGTCAAGCCAATGCAGCTGCGTCTCAGATGTACACGGGGGATTTCAATAATGATCTGGAAGCAGCCGCTGCGATTCAGAAAAACAACGAACTGATTGCAGCAGCAGCTCCGATTGAGTACGGCAACCTTCAGCGTCCTGACCAGTTCCTCGGTCAACAGATGGCAATGCGCATGGCCGGACGTATGGGAGGTATGAGCTGATGGGTATCGAAGAAATCACCAAGTACATAAACTTGGCATCGAATGTAATTTCAGGTGTGGACGACGTAGTCCGAGCTTTCCAGGACAAACCACGCAGACGTTCTTTCCAAAATCAGCTTACAGGTCCAACACGTTACGAGGATCCAAACTCTCTCGAAAACCTTCTCAGACAAGCTGGATACACTCTAGATCCAGCAGAGGAGCAGGATGCTGATGGCAAAACTCCTCAAGAAAAATTAGAGGAAAAAATGATCGGAAAGGCTGTTCAAGATGACCCAGAACTGAACCTTGACGCTATTGCTTCGTACATGGATGCAGTTCGACCGATTCGAAGGGAAGATTTTTATCGCCAGTAAGTTAAAGAATAAACTCGATAAAGATTGACTGCTAAGATTAACTCAGTGATCGTGAGCTAAGGGCTTTGGCTAGTACATCCACCAATAAACAGCCCATGATGGTTGATCGCCCCTTTTTTCGGGGTGCTCGACTTAACAGCACGACACCTGTTGTCGACGTAGTTAATCCTAATTTTTCCAACCTTGTACAACTCGTCCGTGTGGGCGACCTCCCGTCTGAAGACGGAGCGGTAATTGAAGATCTTTTTGTTACTTCTAAAGAGGCTTATCCTGACGACAGCGGTACTCGTGCTGCTTCGTTCGGTGTTTATGTCTATGCACCTAACCAGTCAGCTCCCTCAACGGCAGTTCCTCTTCAGATCGCTGCATTCACTGTGGGTCTCTCAGGTAGCACATTTGGTTTAATCCAACGAATCGAACTTCCTAAAGTCATTGCGCCGACTCCTGGTGTTGGTTTTACGAACCAGACACGTCCTATTGAACTTGGTGCTTCGGAAGCACTTTACCTTGAGAAAGGTTATATCCTCTGCGTCGGTCAGATTCCTGCACCAGGCATCGCTGTTTCTGGCGGAATGAGCGCATCAGGTATTGATATTTTCGCGCAAGGCGGCTTCTATTGATTCGTGTCTAAAAGGAAAAAGGGTTCTGATTACTTCGGGTGGGACAACCACTCGCCAAAAAAATCTAGTTTTTCCTTCGATAAAGTTCCTGGAGCTACTTCGGCATCAGCTTTAAACAGGTCGATGCCTTGGCATCAAAAATTTAGACCTGACCAACAGCTAAAAGATTTCAGTCTCCTCTTCGATTACAGCTACTCGTCGATGTGGTCGAGATGGCGAAGGGGATATGAACTTTATATGTACACGAACCAAGCCCTTGTGGGTCTGAACTACACGTTCAGATACGCAATGAACGGGCAAGCAGGTTCTGGCGGTACAGAGATCCCAGGTCTGATGTACATGTATCCATCGTCCGAACAGGACATGGGTATGCGTATGACAGTAATTAAACCTCGTGACAGCATTAACCTTCTTGACTTAGGTCTAGCTGTCAAAAGTGTTTTTGATTATGACGTTGCTAACAAAATTATCGGTGTAGAACTCACAAGTAATTTTGGAGCACCCGTTTCTTTGATGACGGGAGAAGTAGTCTCTGACCGTTTTCAGGCAGACGGCACACCTAAAACTACATACAGCAACTATACAGTCGTAGCAGTCGGAACTAAAGCCGGAGGACCCGCTATACCCCAGGAAGCTGCGACTCAGGACACACTGTTTTTGTCTATGACTGCGGACACCAGTTGGACGACGATTGAAGACGAGAGTTTTATTGTTCCTGCTAACTCAGTCCCGGTAGTCGGAGAATTTCTTTCTTCTGCTATGAGGTTTGGATGCAACTGCCCAGACTACCTAGGAAGAGAAGATTTTAACTTATACAAATACGCTCAGAAAAGAAACTATCCCTTTACGCCCACGCAAGATTTAAAACCTGGTATCTATGACCCAGGTAATGAGACTTACGGGGGAGAACGACCAGTAAACACGAGAGACTTTCCAGGTTTTGCGAGAGATTTTGGTTTCATATATACAAAGCAACTTTTAGACATAACTAATTACAAAGACAACGCTGGTTCTTCTTACTCAGATCCAAATGTTTTGTTTTTTCAGCCACGGTTTTGTAAACACATTTACGCATCGTGGTGGGATATGCAGAACAGATTCCCCAACTACAAATACCTTGCACCGTTCCTAGCACAACCGTCAGACGAACCCTTAGATGATCGATACAGAGAATATTTTGATCGCCAGCTTGCAAAACAGACTGCGTTCCTCCAGTCGACAGAAGCACTGCAGTGGTGGGAAACTTATTCACCTGCCAAGAGTACCGTTCCTAATCACGTCCTCTATTCGGACATGAACCCGACAATGGTCAAGGTCATGAACTTTGACACGTTGGCCTCAGGTGTAACTACACGGTTAGTTCCGAGTGGTTTCATCATGTTTGATATAGATGAATTCAACCCTCTGCAGCCAGTACCTCCTGACGAGAGACCAGTCATTGACGGTGGAATATACATCGATGGAATTACAAGTGGTACTGCACCATCAATTATTTATGATGGTGGCGAGTATCTGAGCGGATCAGGATTACCTCCTTTGTTCAGACCAGCCATTAATGGAGGAACTTACTAATGACAACCACTCCGGTTACTCTCCTTTCCAAAAGGTCCGGTAACGCATCAGACCGACCTTTAGATACAACAGTTCAGGCTGGTGAACTTGCAATCAATTTTGGTGCGGCTGAGAACGGACTCTATTTCAAAGATTCAGCAGGCGACATCCGGAAAGTAACTGGAACACATTACGGAAATAATGCTCCTAATTCCTCGCCAGCTGGTGAAACAGGTAACTCTACAGGTGAGACGTGGGTAGACTCATCCTCATCCGCTTATTACTTATCAGTTTGGAATGGTAGCTCTTGGCAGAAAGTGGGTGCCGCTTTTGCAGACGTCGCTGCTTCTGCAACTGTCACTATTGCATCCGGCGCTCTCGTCGCCAACAGCGCTGTGGTCGCTTCCGGTGCTTTTGGAGCAGTCACCGCTTCTGGAGCTTTAGGAGCAGTTTCTGCGTCTGGAGCTTTAGGCGCTTTGGTGGCTTCGGGATTAGATATAGCTGTAATTAGCGGAGCGTTTCCTGCAGTCCCTGCATCAGGGGTCTTTGGCTATCGGGTAGATCCGCCGAGCGGACTTTACGTATCATTTGGAGGCGGTTGGGTTCCCGCCGCGTAAGGTGCTTTTAAGCATCCACGCTCCCTTAAATAAGTTGCCGACGATATCAGCTAGATGATTCTCCACGTCAGGTGCGCCAACTTTTTGAGCAGCTTCATAAACATCTTTAGCCATAAAGCCACCGCTCTCTAAGTTCTTGACGTATAGAACTAAACTTTCGTCAGCGTCGTAAGTCTTAGTCATTTTGAAGTTTTTATACTGCCCTAACAGTCCTTTTTGACACATGGGCATTAGATAATCCATGCTGCGGACTAACTCTGCAAGGGTGTCAAAATCGTCAGTGTGTTGTTGGTATTGTTTTTTCAAAAATTTATGAACAGCCAAGAAGTAAGGTGCTTCTAGGTTGAGGTGAATTAAATGTGCTTGAAGGTTTAGATGATATAAATAAGAGGCCAATTCGACCATCTGAAAAATCAGATTATCGGTGCTGGCCTCTTTTACTACGATGACCTCCTCTTTTACAACCTCCTCGGTTGGAGCTGTGGGCCGCTTCTGAAGCATTCCATCCATAAAAGAGGAGGTCATCTACCTAATCATTTCATCGGACACACTACTGTAGCCTGCTCTTCCTGACCTTTCAGGTACTCTTCGAGAGCATCTTTGTTGATGCGGAACAGGGATTTAGCACCTTTAGGTTGCAGGTTTACGTAAGTGCTTTTAGGCCAACCACCATCCTGGTGTGATTCAGTAAGTGCAATACGCTTACGAACAAAACCAGTAGAGCAGTTCAACAGCTCTGCTGTTTGAGCGATTGTGAGCAGCTTCTTGGATTCCATGTTTACGAGACTGTTGAATGATCGCAACGCAAGAAGATTAGCAGTGGATTCGTGAAAGTCACCCAGCAAAAATCATTAATAATTTTTTTATGGGTTTGACTTAGAATTGTTGCAGAACGGCTGAAAGCATGGCAGGCATACGGATCGCTGGTGAGCGCTTCAGCGGGTACAACAAACCCAAGCGGGACAAGCAAGGAGGCAAGAAGTTCGCTGTGGCGGCCAAGGAGGGCGACACGGTGCGTCTGGTCCGCTTCGGAGACGCGAATATGACCATCAAGAAAAACGACCCTGAGCGGCGCAAGAGCTTTAGAGCGAGACACAAATGCGACGAGAAAAAGTCGAAACTGACCGCTGGTTACTGGTCATGTAAAGCATGGTGAGCATATACTGACATTATTTGTGTGAAAAAGCTGACCTAGACTTATAGATATCGGTATCTGAATATGGACGACACCGGTCACGTCAGCGTAAGTCTTACGCTTGAAGACGAATTCACACTCACTCGCATCAAGAACGGCGCTAAAGAACTCAGGGGTAAAGAAAGGGATCAGTATCTCTGGGATCGTATTGTGCGTTTTGTTTGTCGCGAACGCGCTTACAAGTTCGTCGCTGACGAGCTTGGAGTCGTGGTCGATCCTAATATTGGAGTATTCGACGATCTCGAAGAGGATGGAGATCTCTCCTAACGCTCAACGCTGGTTAAATTCAATCAGTGCTGCAGAAGGCACGATGCGTGACGGCAGACGCGGTTATAACATCATGTTTGGGGGAGGCACGTTTCCCAATTACGACCAACACCCTGATACTGTCATTGACGGCGGGCGGCTCAAAAGCGCTGCGGCTGGGGCATACCAGTTCATGCCAGGTACTTATAGCGGAGTAAAAAGGGACCTCAATCTTCCCGACTTTTCTCCGTCTTCCCAGGACCAAGCTGCTCTTGAATTAATCAGAAGGCGGGGCGTGGACCCTGATCGGGACCCGCTTACACCCCAGAACGTTGCTAAGTTGGCACCCGAGTGGGCCGCTTTTCCCACGCTTGAAGGAGGCAGTTACTACCCAAATCAAAAAGCTAGAAATTTTCAGTTCGTAAAAGACGCGTTTAACGCACCGATTCAAGGGCAAGGACCCCGAGCACAACTACCTGCTCCCGAGAAACCTCCTGAAGTTGTTCAGAACCAGGTAGTGCCAGAACAACCTGAAACTTCCCAAGAAAACACTGGTATCGGTAGTGAGGAAGCAGCAGCTTTGATATTAATTGGTGAGCTTAGACAAAAATTAAATCAACAGACTGCAGACTTCGAACGAGCAGAAAAAACAAGAGCAGAAAGTGATGAGAAATTTAAAAATGAAGTGCTTACCAAGATGAAGGAAGGTTATGCAAAGTCTCAAGAAGCAGGGAAGATCGATGCTCTTACACAGATGTTCATGGAATCTGAACAAGCAAGAGCAAACGAAAAAGCAGCAGAAGCCAAAGCCCGCAGAAGAGAACAGATGGGCAAACAACTAGATCCTTTAGCTAACTTGGCTTATTTGAACGCTGCTGCGCAAGCCCAACGTGACAAGTTCAGACCAGGAGAATCAGTTATCTGATTGTATAATTTAAGAAAAGAGCGTTAGCAAAGTGTCTCCCTCCTTAGGTAACTTCCCCTCCAATTTCAGCTATAACGTCCCTGGTAGCACTCCTACCTTTCAAATGGGTGGGGGCGGTTTTGACTTCGATTTCGGTGGTCTTGGAGGGCTGGATTACCAAATCCCCGCAGGCGCTGTACCCCAAACTTTGGGAACAAGTTTCTTCGGAGGGGGAGGAGGAGGTCTCGGGGATCTTGGGAGTTCCATCAGCACACTAGGTGGTTCACTCGGTGATATTGTTCGAACTTTCCGTGGTGGAGACGACGAGGAAGCCGGTGGTTATATGGGTTTGGGCAATCCATTTGACCCTAAATATGCTGACGAAGCTCGTGCGAAGGTAGATACAGAGTATGGAAAATTACTTGAACAACTCGGTGGTATTGCTAACGACATCGCATATTTAACAGGTAATACTGTTCCTGACGCAGTTCAAGAATTCAGGAATCGTTATAAGGATTACATTGAACCCGCAGCTCAAAGAGGATACAACCAGCTTTTCGGTTTTGATCCAAATGCGATCGGCCCCACTTCTTTAGAAGACTACGGGGATAAAGCGACTAATAAAATGTTTGACACTATGGGTAAGTACAGTGCCCTTAATCGTCAAAATTACATGGATGTCGCTACTGCTCCTCCTGTTGTAGAGGCAGATACAAGTAAATTACAGCCAGACTTTAATCGATTTTTTGATGAAGCAAATAAGAGACTCAGGGATTATTCGGACGGGCAGTCTCAAGAATTTATCTACGGTGCTGGTAGCCCTGGTTCTCGCTACGGCAGGCAGCGTATGGCTGGATTTTTTGCTGACTCTCCTGAAATAGATCGATTAATGGACTTTGGTGCCTGATAATGCTGTCTCGAAGTGCTGTAGAAAAAAGATCAGAGCGTAATATATTCAGACGCTCTGAGCATGTAGGGAGAAATCCTGCTTTCAGATTGGCAGGAAAATTGTTCTCTGAAGCAGCAGATCGAGCAGCTTTAAGGAATGAAAAGCGTCAATCGATGCAAAAGTCACGCCCCGTGGGGATTGGTTTCGGAGCCTACGACACTTATGGACCGGATGAGTCTTGGGGTTCGCAAGAAAGTCTTATAGGAATACACGACCGAGGTCACTATATTGTTGGTGAAAATCATGGATTCTTTTCTGATAGTCCTGAGTAGAAGGCATATAAAAAACGAAACCAAACACTTTTGAGTGCTTTAAAGGCTCAAGTTTTTCGCTGTCGTGAAGCAACCTTGGATGTTCTTTAAGAACACACATCGGTAAATCGATACCGGTTTTCTGCGTGGATATAAGAGCTACTTCAGATGAGGTTATAAAAACTATGGCCTCATCAAACTCTTGTTTGAGCCATTTCTTATACGCAACTTCAAGCCAAACTCTCTGGTTTGATTTTTTGAAGTAAGAGGTTTTTGTAAATAACCTGTCTGATTTAGGTTGCTCAGCTTTGAGTGATATATCTCTTGGAGGGTAAAGATATACGTTTTTGCTTTTCCAGTCTTGTTTTAAACCGTTGTCCTTCCAGTTGAAATATCTTTGCGCTTGTACAACTTCGTTAGCGTGTTTACTGCTAGCCGGATCAAGACTTATCTCTCCACCAAACAAAGAAGCTGCAGCAGCAACAAGTTCTGGAGGAGAGACAAAATCTTTTGACGCCAGCATTAATCTTCAACAGCTTCAAGTCTCATTTGACTGTGAGTGCTGACGTGATTCGAATTAAGCCAAGCAACTTTTACATAAAAGTACTGGGCACCACCCTTCGTAGGTTTTGTAAAGACCTCTTGAACGATGCCGACAGTTCTGTCTTTGAACCACTTTGATTTACAAGCAGCGTTGGCGGTTACCCAAACGTTGTTGATTCGACTTTTTTCCTTGACCTTGTCGCCCACTTTGAACTTGGGTTTTGCTCTACCTTGGGAAACGTGTGGCATGGTTCAGAGAATAAGACCGTTGGATGCTTCGTCGATTCTTTTGTTTGCTTCAATAGCATCCAAAAGATGGATATGCATACCGTCGTCATGGATCATGGCGACAATAGCCACATCCTCGTTATCTTCTTTCTCAATAACCTTAATGACCTGCTCAAACATTCCACTAAAGTTTTCGTCCATAGCTTCTTGAGCGATTGCTAAATCTTGCTCAAGGTCGTATGTAGTGACGTATTTACTCGATGTGGGATCTTCTGGATTAAAAACGAGACATCCAGGACCTCTAGCGCTTCTGTTTCGAAAGTAAATATCGATCATATCTGACAAGATGGTGCGGATAATGCCCGCAGAAAGCATCCTCTCAGTCTCTGTGCCTTTAAAGAGAGCTTGGATCTTTTGGGCGTTCTTACTAAATTCAGTCATATTTAAAGTTGCTCCAAGCTGCTTGAAGAATTTCATGAACATCATACAGAAACTTCGCAGGGTTGTTCTCAGCTGGATCCAGTTTTGTGTAGTGCTTACCCTCCACGAGTCCTGAGTTACCTCCGGAGGATATGCCTTGATAAATTAATTTGTCGACTGTGACTGAAGGAACCCCGAGTCTTTGAGCGACTGCTTTTTTGTTTACGAAAGCTGTAGTACGCCGTTGTTTGTCTGCGCTGAGAAGCTGAAGAGAGATGTCAATGTTTGTTAAGGCAATTGAAATTTCTTTGAAAGCTTTTGTGAGTTGAGGGTTGTCCATGTGATTTATCACGCACCAGCACGTTAGCAGGGTTTTTAGAACGTGCAAGTGCATGAGGGCTCCTCTCGATCACCCGATACCAGGCAACCAGAGCGACTTGCGTGGGGGCAGAAACCGGAAAAATGCTACCCCAACCCTCTTTGATCGTTAAGCCGGTTCTTACGAAACGATCGCAATCAGTCTAGTAATCGTTCAGCTAACTGAACAAAATCCTTAGGATCTTCGATAAGAAGCTTGATAAGTTTATTTAGCTTGGTGTCTTCTTCATCGTACTTGTTGTCATTAAGTACCTGCCAGTAACGATAGGCATTAAGTAAGTAGTACTGACTTTGTTTTGCTTTGAGCGCACCTAACCTCCACTTTTCAAAGTCATATGTGTTGTCATACCGACTTTTACCGATCGACATCTCAGACTGACGAATCTCCATCTGGATGTCGATATCTGCAATGGTGTACTCGATAGAAGAAATCTTTGCAGCACACTCAGCTTTTGTTGAAGGCGGTTGGTTGTCGGAGTAAATCCAAGGAGGAAGGTTATCGATGATGTACTTCTCAGGCCAGAGAGACTCGCGGCGTGGTTTAGGTTCCGCTGAAGAAATGTTTGAGAATATCCTGGATGAATTGGTTGAAGTCGCCATTGATGCAGTAGAGATTGTGGAACTCAAATCGAGTTGAAATTACAAGATCTAGTTTCTCAAGCTTTTTAAGCTGGGATCTTGTCGTGTTTTCACACTGACCTAAAGAAGAAGAAAGTGTCAGGACGTCCGTAGGTTGTAGCGACTGTAGCTCATAAATCAGCCAGCGCAGTTTTTGGACTTGTTTAGATCTTTTCTTATTCTTTGAATCGATCTCCTGGACAACTCGGAAGAGTGCTTCTCTCGCAGTAGCTGAAGAGCTGTATCTGTCGTCGCCCCCGCAAGGAGGATCTGTTTGAGAAACTCTTCTGATTCCTTGGTTAGACGACTTGCTGGTGTTTTTACGAGACATAGATGGTAGGGATTGATACAATTTGGATTAGAGCACACAGACTTCACACAGTCCGCAGACCCCACAGATTTTTTCCAAAAGCGTTCATATACGCGTCTTAAGAGTCTTGGGTTGGGTTTGGGCGTGTCGTCTCTTTCGAGACATCTGCCTTCTTCGAGTGTGAAGCGACAGCGTTCAAGCCAAGCGTCGATCCTTTTCCAACGTGAGTTAGCTGAAGAAAGTTCTGCACGACAAACCTCGCAGGCTGCAACACCTAAGGGGAGTTTGACCTTAGGGACGTCTTTAGGGCGCATGAGGAAAGGCTCAGAACGCCTGCAAAGACAGGTCCATCTGACTGCTTCGTCGTAGTGCTCCACTTTCCAGTTACCGACGACCTCTGTGTCGTTGGGGACACCGGACGGCTGTGGAGGCGGAGGAGGAGAAAGTAGACGGAAGAGCTGAGCCGCTCTCACATCCCTTGTTTTGAAATCGATGTTGGTGTTCATGATCTAAAGCTAGCACACCGACGCAAGAAGCGCATACAGCGCATAGAAGGGTAGGTATCCTCAAAAAGCCATAGATAAAAGACTTTTTATAAGAAGAGGGTTTTGCCTGCGTTTGGCGCTGAATTCAGTTTTTTAAAACCTGACTACAAGCGTCACTTGACAAAAAACCGCTTTTTTTTCCTATACGATTATTTTATACGTATATAAATACACGAATTTAGCGACAATTAAGGGTAAATCTACGGCTCACAGAGAAAGTTTTTGTGCAAGGACTCTGACGCGAGCTTTGTGGGCCAGCAGTCTTGTACCAATTAGTTTAAGATTCAAGAAATACACTGAACACCATGTCTGATTCAGATGTCAAGCTAGGTTCTGATTTGTCCTGGCAGTTACTGAAAGAGCGGGCATCTACTTTAGGCATTCCTGCATGGAAATTGGCTGAGGAGTATGCTTTTCATCAAGAAGACAATAAAAAACATGTAATCAAGAGGTAGAATTCCATAAGGAGGTTGAGTATTGAATGCCCGAAGAAGTAAATTCGCCTCCGTGTCCTTTACATGGGGCACCTCCTAGGGCGTTACATCCGCACAATTTTTTCGGTATCGTCACCGTTATCGAGGAAATAATCGACACGATTTCTGGCGTGGGCACTACCTCTTTTTCTCGCTGTCCTTACGGATATCCCTATAACTTCGAAGGCATAGTAAGGGCTTTAGAAGATTTGAACCTTACTGCTAGTGGTATTCAGGGCGGCGGAGGAAGCCCTATTGTCACTTCAGGCGTTGCTCCTGGTTCTGGTTTATATGCTTCGATCAGCGGTGATCTTGTCTTATTTAATTTAGATGCTCGGGCTGAGGGATCTGTTTCCCTTAACTACGACGGAAATACTGCAGTCATCAGTGGTTCTGCCTCAACTGGAGGAACCATCGTTGCTTCCGGCTCACCAGGAGACGGAGCACACAATAACGGGGACGCTTGGTTCGATACAAACCAAGGTCGCTTGTTTGTGTTTGTGTCTGGAGTTGCAGGTGCTTCAGGTGCTTGGTATCAAACCAACGCAGAAGGTATTGCTCTTATGAGCGATATTCCTCCCTCGGGAGATAACCTCAACGCACCTCCTCGTCACGGAAACATCTGGTTTAACCAGCTTGTGGGCTCTCTGTTTGTTTACGACGAGACTACAAGTGGTTGGTATGAGACTGGACCTCAGCGCAGTGTTGCGTACGGTGCAGCTCCTCCGAGTCCTCCCGTCGCAGGTGCTGGTTGGTACGACACGATTGATTCAGCACTTAAAGTTTGGAATGGCACTTCCTGGATTAGCACCTAATATCAGGGCGCTCGTTCCAAACTCATGGCATCCAAAAACGGCAACTACATCGCTTCACGTCCGAAAACGACTTGCCAAGGGCAAGGAACTAACTCTCGTCCTAAGCGTAAAGGTAAGAAAAAATTGCGGGGTCAGGGACGCTAAAGTGATGGTAAATAGTAAATAAAAATGGCGATCGTCAGTCTTGTTGCAGGTGGGACTATTACTGCTGGTCAGGCAGTTTATATCAACACTTCTGGTCTGGCTTTACCAGCTCAAGCTGACGGTGGCGATTTACAACTAGCTGCAGTCGCTGGTGTTGCTCAAGATACAGTTACTGAAGGTCAGAGTTTTAGATGTAATGTTGACTCCGTTTCAGTTATTCCTAGTGCAACTTTTACCCCAGGCACAGCACTGTTTTTACACCCATCTGATGATGGTGAGTTAGCTGAGTACTCTGTTTTTGCTTCTGGTGTTGAGAATACTTCTGCTGTTGGTCTTTATTTAACTCGAATCGGAACAGCTTTAACTGCAGATCGTGTTGCTGTTGAACTTAAACGTCCAATTTTTATTAATAACACCACTTCGATTATTCTTATGGAGAGCGCATCTGGTCTGGTTGTTGATGCTATCCTAGATGAAGATGGCTTTAGAATTGACACAGAAGGTGCTCTCTAATTATGCCTAGCCAGAAGATATCCCAATTCCCAGCTCAAACGACCGTTGCGTCGGGCGATATCCTGGCGCTTGTTACTGTTTCGGGCGCAACTTTCGATAACAAACGAATCGGAATTGACGTATTAGATAATAGATATCACCCATCTGCTTCTGGCGGAGCAGCACTTGAAATCGCTGTGGAAGCACTAGCTTCCGGCAATGCTGCTTTAACTGATTCTTTAGAAGCACTCGCCTCAGGTAACGCAGGTATTTCTCTTGCAATTGCTTCAGGTAACGCTGCTCAGGCTTCTGGCAATGCCGCTCTTGTTGACGCTGCTGCAGCACTTGCTTCAGGTAATGCTGCGATTGTTGATGCGTCAGCTGCCCTTGCTTCAGGTAACGCAGCACTTACTGACGTCTCAGGTAAATACGACAAGACGGGTGGACCTATTACAGGAACCGTAACCATCAAGGATCAATCGATTGGTGAAGTTGGTAATCAGGGCGTTCGAAACGGCACCATCACTTTAGATTTTGGGTCAGCAAATAATTTTGAATTTACTCTCGACGGAAACGGCACTTTAGGTGCGCCAACTAACGCAAGCGGCGGCCAGTGTGGCGCTATTACGATTCGCCAGGATGGCACTGGTTCGAGAACCATATCGTATAACGCTGTTTTTGGTTTTGCCGGAGGCACCGCACCGACTCTCACTACGGCTGCGAGCGGGGTTGACGTAATCTCGTTTTATGTTTCGTCCCCGACTGAAATTCAAAGCGTTGCTGTCTTAAATCTGTCATGATTCCTGGTCAGGCTCAACAGTTTTTTGAAGCAGCCGCTGCTCAATCTGGTGGGGCTACACCCCTTCAAGTTACTCGTAGCTTGCGGTTTAACACTTCTGACAGTACACATTTTGATAGAACTCCGTCGTCTGCAAGTAATCGCAAGACGTGGACTTGGAGCGGGTGGGTAAAAAAATTTAAGTCTTCACGCGGTGTCCTGTTTGGCGGCGGGACATCTCAGTCTGACACTGGATTTACGTCTATTGAATTTGAAAGCGATGATTCTTTAAGAGTCACTGGTTGGAATACTCTTTGGGCGAAAAGTAGTGGGGTTTTCAGAGATTATTCGGCTTGGTACCACGTAGTTATTTCTTTTGATTCCACGCAGTCAAGTGCAGGTGATCAAATTAAGATGTATGTCAATGGACAGCAATTAACTAAGGCAACAGAAAACGCTTTATCGCAAAATGGAGATTACGGGATCAACCAAGGGGTTCGTCACACTATTGGCGCTATTTCTGAAAACGCAGACGCTAAAAGTAATTTTTACCTAGCCGAAGTAAATTTTATCGATGGTCAAGCACTTGCAGCATCTGACTTCGGTGCATACGACTCCGATGACAACTGGAACCCGAAAGATACATCTGGTTTAACATTTGGAACTAATGGTTTTCATCTGAAGTTTGCAGACAACAGCAGCAACTCTGCACTGGGAACCGATTCTTCGGGTAATGGAAATAATTGGACGAGTAATAATATTACTTACGGCCCTTCCACTAAAACTTTTTTAGATAAAAAACCTGACAACACCGGTTGGGGTAGCATCGCAAATGCGTTCGACGGAAACACAGGTACATACGCTGACGGCACATATAACAACGGAACTACAAGCAAAATCCATTTCAATCCACCTATAACTGGCGTAACCAGTCTTCGGTTGTATTGGTACGGGACCTCTAATTATGGATATAACAACACGAGTATAGGATCTGGTTCAACCACCGCAGAGTGGAAGAGTGTGTATTCTGGCTCTGCAATAGACGTATATAACATTATCGGTATTTCT
>CEPW01052841.1_pt1 | contig 31463 bp, 15 predicted proteins | sample 356211 | NCBI WGS metagenome assembly CEPW01 (sample SAMEA2620021, study PRJEB7988) | marine metagenome | biome: marine biome (ENVO:00000447); feature: deep chlorophyll maximum layer (ENVO:xxxxxxxx); material: "saline water (ENVO:00002010), including plankton (ENVO:xxxxxxxx)" | depth 25 m
AACTCGAGGGGCGTCTCGTCCGCAATATCAGCGACAGTCTTCCCCGTGATTCCAGCTAAGGTGAAACCGACGTGTTGGTGGCCGAAGGCGTATACGACGTTTGTTTTCGCGGCGCTTCTGCCGATGACGGGGAGGTAATCCGGTAAAGTTGGGCGGGAACCGAGCCAATCGGAGGATGGATTGCGAGAGGCGGCGGTCGTTTTCGAGAGGTTCCAGAGGAGTTTGTGCGTGGTCGTTTCCAGAAGTAAGAAGTTGGAGGCAGTTGGAGGTTGGTTCGGGCCGAATTCGACTAAACCGGCGACGCGGAGGCGGGACTGCAACGGAGAGAGGATGAAGCCACCTCGTTGGAAACACGTCGCTCGAGTTAAGAGCTTGGACGGGGATACTTGTTCAGTATCCGGGAACTCAACGGAGTAGCCGCGCTCGGCAATGAGCGGAATGTCACCGTCGCCACACATGCGAGCGATTTCTTTCGAACGCCATCCGGCGCAGACGACGATCGTATGCACGTTCGTGTACACGTCGCCGTTTTTAGTGACGATTTCAGCTTTAACGCGTTGTTGTGTTTCACTCTTCTCTTTCTCCTCTTCTCTTCTCACGTCGACAACTTCACCACTCGAACCGCATTTAATCTCGATCGACCCACCATTCGCACTTTTCATCTTCATTGCAAACTCGGCTAACTTTTTCAAAAACACGTCCGGCGCTCGCAACGACCACGCGTCTTTGAAAAAAATGCCGCCGTTAGCCACTGCCAGATCAGTTAAGTTTGGTTCCAACTGTTTACAAACCTCTGGATTGACTAACTCTCCCTCGCCTTCGTGCTTCCAAACGTCTCTATCCCCTAACAATCGTTTCCTCTCTTCGTTCTTCGCGATAAGTTCTGGCGAATCAAATCTGCTCTTCGTCAACAACAAATATCCGTTTCGGTTGGCGTGTTCGTCCAAAAACGTTTCCGGGTTCACGCCGACTAATCGCAACGTGTCTTTCCACGAACTCGAGGCTCGTTTACAAAGTTCGGATAAACCCAGGCTCGTCTTCGAGCTCTTCTCCGGGCTCGACGCGCGCAGAAACTGCATCGCAAAACGCACCACTTCCATCGCGTTCGAAGAGGACAGTTGGAAACTCAACGGTGACTTCAAAACGTCGTCTGACACAGAACTCTTCGTCTCACCAAACAACATCATCGAACTGCCGCCGCCAAAAAACGCCTCAAACGCCGAACGAAAGATACCCACGCGATCTTCGTTCAATCCAAAAGTCGCGTACGGCGCAAATGTTCCGGCATTTCCGTACGACGCCGCGTCCCCGTCTTTCTCCGCGACACCGGTTTTGGACTTTTCCAAAACCGTGACGGCAAATCCTCGCGACGCGAGATGGATTGCCGATGAGATGCCGATGAATCCACCGCCGATGACGACCGCGGATTTAGTCGTAGAAGCCGTCGACTTGACGACGACGGTCATGATGTTTTTTTACGTGTGGCCGCGCGTTGTTTGGATGATGATGATGGTCATCTTTTTGCGCTCTACAAATGGGGTCTCTCAATAATGGTGTTGTTAAAATGTCAACGAAAACAAAGGAAAAAAGGAAGAGAGAGAGAGACGCAAAGGGTGTTGGTATGGTTTCATGCATAGTATTATTAAAAGTCTGTGTACTGCTCCCTGCCTGCTTTCATCGTCATTTATTACGTATTATTCTCTTTGTTTCTTCTTTCTTTTTCTCTTTCCGTTGTAGTCGCGCATCTTTAACTGCGTACTATGCTTGGATCAACCCGTAGAGAGGATTCGCAGCGCCGATCGCGGTTCGTCCCGCCAATTCAGATTCGTCAAACAAAAACGTCCCAGGATCGTAATATTCCTCTCTGCCGTCGCAGAAAACTTCTGAAGTGACGCGTCGACCGAAAGGTACCGGTGTGAGTTGTTCTATGGTGACGCTCTTCTGCAATGTTGATGATGCGTTTTGTCGCGTCTCTTCGATGAACTTCAACACTTTCGCGCCAGTTTCTAAATCTAAACCAAAGTTTTCCATGTCCTGCATCAACAACGGCGCGAAGAGTTGGTTCTTACGCATGATGCCGTGCATGACGAAAGCCGCGGCGTGTTCACCTAAGCCGTGCTTTTCCAACCATCGGACAGCGGTGCCGTCGCCGAGGAGTTCACACAGAACGCGTTGGGTTGGAGGTGGAGGCGGCGTTTTGAGTTCGACGATTGGGTAGGAGTCGAGCGGGCGTCGGAAGCTGAAGCCGGATTTACCGCGAGATCGGCCGGAACCACCACTACCTCTTTTTGGGGCGTTCGGGTCGCGAGGTTTCCGCTTCTCACCTTTCGGTTTCTTTGGCGGGACCCACGGCGCAACGCCAATCGCTCGAGCGACTTCCAAGCGACTTCTGTACCGCTTGTTGTCTGGACTCCAATACGTCGCGTCGTACGACCCCGCGGATGCACCTTGCGTACGCATGGCGACGGTCACGCGCCAAGCGCGGTCGAGAACGGCTCCAGATTTAGCAATAAACACTTTCAATTGGTACAAGAGGTATTCTGGGTCGCTGTTACTTATGGTGGGGACTGGTCCTACCCATTCTGGCGGAGCCGGGACCGGAGGTAACGGGACAAACATGCTGCCGTCCTCATTTACCGACTCCTGTCCCTGCTGTGTTTGTTTTACCTCCGACGGTGCTGGTTTCTTCGTCGCGTCTTCTTCTTTCGTATTCGTCGTCGTTACTTGAGTTTTGATGTTTTTATGGACCAGGCGCGTCGGAGACGCCGTCGAAGCTTCGTTCTTATTCGGATTGAGCTTCTCGACACCGCCGTGCACTACGGACGTTTGCATGGTTCTGATTGCAGCAACAGTATCAGTCGTCTTCATCCGCTTTGAAGCCGGTTCCTCGTTTGTAGCCTCCGCTACCTTTACCGGGGATTTCATCAAACCTCCTTCGATGGCTTCTAGAACCTTCCTCGAGACGGTACGTTGTCGACCAGAATTTCGAGTCGGCGCGACAGCCGGCGATTCCTTCTTCGGTTCTTCTGTCTTTTCCTTTTTCGGCGAAGGAATATCAATATCCATCTTATCGGCTAACATAGACGCGTGAAATCCAGTCGCACCGCCGTTGTCGTCCTCATTATCTCCGTTGTTGCCTCCATTATTTTCGTTATCCTTATTGGTGTCGTCTGGTTTCTGCTCGCCATTCGCGCCTCCGGCGTTACCGCCGCCAGACGATGGCCCGGGCCCTTTATTATTGTTGCCGTTCTCATCACCACCATTACCATTACCGCTACCATCGTCGTCCTTTTTCTTTTGTTCGTCGTTTGCGTTCTCTTCTTCCTCTTTGACCATCCCTGGCATGTTCTCTGGATCTTCCGGCTCTGGCGCGCGTTTTGGCATCGCAGGTTCACCTTTCCCGTCGTACGTTGCTGCATCTTTATCCGGAGTGTACGCAGCATCAATGAGTGCGTTGAACAACGCTTGTGCTTTTTCCTTCGAGACGACTTTTGTGCCTCGGTCGAAGAACTCATCGAGCACGCAGCCGCTCGCCGACTTTGCCGCTTCGTCGTCGCCTTTTGCCACAAGCATCTTTTGCATCTTTTCAATCAACATAGCAGTAGAAACCTTTGCCATTCTTCGTAAACCCATGCGATAACCTAATCTATACGTTTCATCTTCCGTGCAAAACTCGTTAGGTAACTCCGCCAATACTCTTGCGGCATTGTGATGTTCCATCATTTCCTCCACAAGCTCCACGCGTTCTTTCGGCGGAGGCGCTTCTGGAGCATTCGGATCGGCACCATTAAAACGAGTTCGTCGTCGTCCTTCGTCTTTGTTGTCGTCCTCTTCATCTGGGTCGTCTCCGAAATCGCCAGTCGCGGCGTTAATTAACGCGGTCGTGTCCGCAGCGAAAGGTGCGCGCGAAGGTTCTGCTGCGCCTCGTCTTCTCGCGGTTGGTCTCGGGACGTAGACTAAACCGTCGTCGTCGTCGTCGTCGTCGTCATCGTCGCTCTTTTCGTCGACTAATTTGACTTTCTCTTTCGATAAATTCAAAACTTCTTCGTCGCCATCTTCGTACTCAATTTTCGAATACGTTTCGCCATCGGCAGGCATGTATTCTTGCTGAACAATCGTGCCGTAGAACCAATCGTTCTCCTTGGGCCAAAACACTTTAATCTTCGCTCCGTCTGGGAACGTACGTTTCGGTTTGCGCCTCCCTCCACCACGGTTACCACCTCTCGAGGCGACGGGCGCACTTCCCGTAGCACCGGCGTTACCACCGGCTAAATTTGACGCTCTCGGTCTACCGACTGGCTTCCTCTTCGTCATTCCCGGCGACCTCGTCCCAGTCACGCCGGCTCTCGGGGTATTCCTCTGAATTGAATTTATCAGCTCTCTCACCTTTGTCTCATCCGTGTTACAGTCCACAGACGCATACTTCCTCTCATACGCGAGCAGGTAGTTCTTGTAACTCATGATCAAATCGTGCCCAACGCTCGTTGCCTTATGCGTGCTCGTGAAATTGGCCAACTTTGGAAAAATCTCGCGGCTCCAGTTGATTTTCGTTTTCGACTTGCTATCGTCGTCGCCCCATCCGCCTCTCGCGACGACTTGTCTGTATATCCCGAAAAGATCTAACTTGTATCCGTTCAAAGTCTTCGCCGGCCAATTTTCCGGAGCTATGTGTTCGAGAAAAGGTCAGTCTTTCGCTCTCTATCTACCGTATTCAAAATACGCGCGGCGACCGACGTCTCTCGCGCTCGCGACGCGCGCTCGCGACCGACCACATCACTCGGTGTTCTCGATCGATCGATCGAGAGCATCGCTCGTTCGCTCGTGTTTCGCGACAAAATTCGATCGAATAAAATGGCGTTCGACTGCGCCGCGTAAAAAATAATCTACACGAACACGCACTCGACCCGGGCGGCACCAGTTTCTTCTTCTCTGGAATCGTCTGTAAATGTGCAATCTGATTTTGAAACGAAGAGAACGAGAGAGAGAGAGGAGGAAAAATTAACATGTCAGTGAATGCTTTTAAAATCCGCGTCCAAGGTCTCGAGCGCATCGCTCAAACCCATCGAGAGTCGACGCACCAAGTCTCTCAAGAATTCATCCTCCGTTAAAGATTCTATGGGCGTTCTCATGATGACGATCGCGCTTTCCGCTCAAATTTTTCCCTCCCAAAAGCTCGTGTCGCTCTTTCGCCTTGTGTGACTCGAAATTATGTCTCGATCCACCGCCGCGTCTCGAACGTCCTCGCGCGGTCGATGCCCACGCCGATCGATGCCCGGGAATATTCCCACGCCGTTCGGTGCGCTTTGCCGGTCCGTCGAACCCGTTCGTCCACTCAAAGACGTCGATTAATGGAAATTTTCCTTCAAAGCGCGTTCAGAGAGAAGGAGCGTTTGAATCGAAGAAGCACTACTAATGGAGAACAATAATGCCAAACGAGAACCTAATTTTTTTATACAAAACAAAGGCGAAAAAGAGAGAGATATTTGTATGAACCAGACAAAATACGACGACGACGAGACGACGACATGATGATGATACCGATGATGATAAAGTGCGATGTATTATGTGTGCATGTGTATGTGTACACGACGGTCCTCCACGGCGTCGCGCTCTCCTGCTGCGCAAACGCAAAACTCTTTTTTCTTCCGTCTCTTTCTCTTCGGGCGGCGGGCGCGGCTTTTTCTTCGCTTTTTTGCCTTTTTTCTTTTCTCGAGAAAGCGGTGACCTACCTCTCGTTTTCTTCGCTTTTAAAACGAACGCCTTTGGGTGGTGGAAGAAAAAAGACCTTCCAATCTATCCGCGGCCGCGCATAAGAGCGTTAACGTGTCATCTTGGTTGCCTCGGAAGGCGTCGTTCTTAATAACCGTTCGTCGTCCTCTGTTTGTCGGCGTTCTTCTCCTCGAAGTTTTTGGCTTGGCGGTTTTCGTCGTAGAACCTTTGGCGTTGGAGCGCGCGGGAGCCGCCGTCGCCGACGAAGGTTTGCGTTTCGTTGCGGCGGAGAAAAGGGTCGGAAGAGTTGTTTTCTTTGTCGATCGAGACGTGCGCGCGGTGGGAGGCTTCTCCGCTTCCTCTTCTGGAGTCGAAGGCTCCGTTATACTCTTCGAAGGATCTTGGGAAAAGGAACGGTTTTCATTCCCGTTCTTGTTCTCGCCATTCTCGTTACCATTCGTGGGTTTTCTCTTTTTCGTCGACGTCGTCGTTACATTCGCACTCATCGCCATCGTTTTTTGATTGAATTGAATCGGTTCAAGAGATTCTTTCTTCATCGCGTCGTTTTCTTCTAGGAGAGATATTTGCTCCATCGAAGCTGTAATCGGCGGGAAAGCTTCCGATAAAAAAGACCCTTTCGCGACGACGATTTTTGCGTCATTGGCATTAATCTTCTTCTTGTTCTTTTTCTCCTTGTTGTTGTTGTTGTTGTTGTTCTCATTACTGCTATCCGTGTTCTCTTCAGCACTCATCTTTCTCTTCTTCCTCTTCTTTTCTTGGTTTTGTTGTTGCTCTTTTTCCTCTTCTTTCTTTTCTCCGTCGTTCTCCTCTCCGTCCGCCGTCTTCTTCTTCTTCTTCTTCTTCTTCTCCTCCTCTTCGTCTCGCTGGATTTGCTTCAGCTGGTAAAACCTCGCTCGACACTGCTGCGCCGTCCTCCCTTCAATCTCTCTCGCGATAACCGCCCACTTCGCTCCCAGCGTCTCGTGCTCCTTCGTCAACTTCTCGTCCTCTTCCAGCGTCCAGTTCCCTCGCGCCACGCTCGGGTCTACGTGTCGCCGCCATCGACCCATGCACTGCTGATCGGTCCGGCCGTCGAGAGATCGCGCGATAATCGCCCATCGCTGGCCGTGTTGATCGTACAACGCCGCCAACTGTGTCCATCATTCCAGAGAATAATAGCAATAAATAATAGTACACCAACAATACCGACGCGCGTAAAGAGAAGGAGAAGAAAAAACAGTAGGTCAGCGTCGCACCACGAGCTCGCGAGATCTTCGAGACACAGAACGCGAGACGCGAACGCGATTGTTGTTGTTGTTGTTTGACAAAAACGCGCGCGTTCGCATCGTTCATCGTTTGCGCGAACAGCCGGCGTCGAGACGTACTCCTCCTCCTCCTAAAATTGAAGGGGACCGACCAAAAAAAAAAGCATAACAAAACGCTCCCTTTGGTCTCGTTGACTCAAACGCCTTTGACGACGAGGAGCGTTTTTGGTCTCGATATCGAGAAGAGAGACGACGACGACGACGACGACGACGACTTTGGTGAGATCGAATAGAAAAAAGAAGCGTTGTTGTTGTTATCTCAAAGTTCGCCGCGTTGTTGTTGTTGTTGTTGTTGTTGGTATTCTCGACGACGCGTGCGTACCTTGTCGTCTTCTTCCTTGGTCCATTTGTCTCGTCTGATGTTTGGATTCACGCGATGGCGCCATCGCTGCGCGCACTGCTGCCCGGTGCGCCCGGGGAGAAACCCAGCGACGGTCGACCACTTGTTCCCGTATTTTTCCTGCATGCGCTGGAGCCGCGCGTCCTCTTCTTTCGTCCACGGGACGTGGTGGTGTTTCGGCGGCCTCGCTGCGAGAGTAGGGGTCGTCACCGCGTCGTCAGCAGCGGCGTCCACAACCACCCGGGATGCGGATGCGCATGTCATCTCCAAATGTGATTTTTTATTAAATACAAAAAAGCGCGCGCTGCTTTCTCTCGGGTGTTGTTGGTGTTGTTGGCGCCCTCCTCCCGAGGAGGACCGCGACGAGAACACCACCACCACCACCCCGCGCCGAAAGAACAGCACCAACAAACAACCACCACCTAAAGCCGCCGCGCGAGGAGTGTGTCAAAGTCGAAAACAACGTACAGAGAGGAGGAAAAAAATGTACAACAGAGGAGAAAATAATGTGTGACGACTTTGGTGCTTTTTTCCTCCTCTCGGTCAAACAAAAAAAAAGTAATTTTTTTTAATTAAAAAGTGTCAAAGACTTTTTGAGAAAGGAAAAGCGTTTTGATGATGATGATGATGGGAGTGACAAGACTTTAATAATACAACGACTTTGAAAAAACGAGTACTCTTTTTGGACGACGACGACGACGACGACCGCGGTTTTAAGAGAAGGGCACGCGCGAAAGAGAGGTGTTTGAGTGAGAGTATTCGGTAGATGCGATGAATCAGATTCATCGCACGTTAAAAAATGTACAATTTCTTTTTAATATAAAGTCTGTTTAAATAAAGCGTCGCCTTGAGCTTTCCACAGCGATCTTCGCTTTCTAGCGTTTTTTCGAGCGCGGCGGGAAAGACGCGCCTTGCCGCTCGCTCGCTCGCGCGATCCGCGTAATACAGAAATTACGCGGATTCCGAGCCAGTTCGCTTGGAGGGCGGGCGTTCCATGTGCGCGTTGTTGCAGAACTTTTGGACCGGCGCGGCCAAACCTTGCTTGATTTCTTCCGGAGAGAAGTCGTTTTTGATGTAGTAGTCTTCTTCTGTGGAGTCGTTCGGACCAAAGAACATGGAGCCCCACATCGGGAAGTGGATCGGAATGACCAACAAAGTCACGCCAATGATAGCGAAACCCATGTACATGATACCATCGTAGGTTTCAATGGAATCTTTGGTGAAGAACAAGGCGATGCAGATGGTGGAACCGGCGTTACCACCCGCGCCGATGAAGCCAGAGGCGACTCCCAACGCGCGTCTCGTAATGTACGGGACGATACCGTAGGAGGCACCTTCAGACGCTTGCACGCAGATGGAGAACAAGACCATCATCGCAATGGTGGTGCCCAAACTGTCTTTCGCCAAGGCCATGAAGATGCACATGACACCCTCGATGGTTTGCCAGAGCCACAAGCACCACAATCTTCCTCTCATGCCGAATTTGCGCGAAGCCCAGTCAGACGTGATACCACCGACGGATCTCGCGAATATGTTCATCAAACCATAGCACGATGCCAAGACACCTGCGATGGCCAAATCAACGTCGAATTGATCGTACAAGTACGAAGCGACGATGTTGTTCATGGTCAACTCGACGCCAAAGCAGAAGCCGTACGTCAAGACCATGCACCACATTCTGTAGTTCTTCATGCCAATCACGTTGACTTGCCACGCAGATTTCTTTTCGAGAGCACCAGAAGTGTGCAAGAGTTTGTAGTTACCGTCTGGCAAATCTTGACCGAGAAACATGACAGCCATGCCACCCAACAAGTGCGCCATACCCGGGACGATGTACGCCCATCTCCAAGCGGTGAACGCGCGGTCTTTCGTAGCTTGGAGCATACCGGCGTAGACCAACGGCATGACAAATTGCGTGACACCGCCACCAAGGTTACCCCAGCCAGCGGCAGTTGCGTTGGCAATACCGACGCACTTACCATTGAACATGACAGACATCCAGAATTGGCATGCGACGAACGTCGCCAGACCGAGCCCGATGCCCAAACGGCAAATCAAAAATCCAGACGCACTGGTGACGAACGGCATAGCAAAGCAGAACGGAGCAGTGACTAACAAAAGCATACCGAGACCAATTCTCGGGCCGACGGTGTCGACGAACGTGCCCATCAAGACACGGGCAATGATGGTGCCCGTAATCGATGCCAACGCGGCGTTACCGAGATCCGGCTTGGTCATGTTCAAATCCTCACGGATGACCGGGACCATCGGCGCAGCCGCGAAAGTGGAGACAAAGGAGATGAAAAATCCAAGCCAAGACATGTGGAAGGACATGTGGTGCGGTCGTTGGAACGAAAAGATGTTCAAAGACATCGCCTTGTGTTCCCTGTTTTATTTTTCATCAAAAGAAAAAGAAGGAAAAAAAAGAGATGGTGAGTACTCGTCCAAGAAATCCATCTCAAAAAACGAGAGTGTACGCCTACGCGCGCGCGTCGGCAGCGCACCGATCCGACGTCCAACTCTCCGTCCCATCGAGATGGAACGACGAAAAAAACGTTTTCGCGCGCTTTTAATCCATCTTTCGAGAAGAATCATCTTCGGAACCGATGCGACGACGGGCGCGTCGCTTGCACCTCAAATGCCGTCCAAAGGTCGAGAGAACATCATTTAGGCACTCTCTCTCATCCGTCGCGATCGCCGCGCCCGTTCGTCGCGCATCGGAGCAAAAAATGCGGAACGCGATGGAAGCGCTACTACTTACGAGTCGACCGGAATCGTGTGCTCGGGAGCTTCGAATTCTTTCGGCGGCGCCATGATGATTTTTTTTTGATGGTGCGTCGCGATGTGTGTGTTGTGATGTGTCGGCGTCGTCTCAAAAGAATGAAGATTTTTTACCTCTTTTCTCAAATAAAAGGGTGGTACTTAAGCGAAAAAGTACCACACAAAGTCCTCTCTTCGTCCGAACCACAAAAAGTACTTTTTAAAGAGACCCCTACGTCGCTTCGGAACCACAGACCTCGTCGTTTGTCGACTTTTTTTGCTTTCAAAAAAGAAAAGAAAAAAAGAGAGGAGGAGGAAGAAAAAAAAAGAGGAAAAAAAAAAACGAAAAAAGGAGGAGGAGAGGAGGGGGAGATTTTTGGGCACGTAGACTTCACTTTTTTCTACGCGCGCACCCAAAACGACACTCATGCAACTCGTTTCGAAATTATTCCTGGCCTTCTGGGCGTTGATTGCCGTCGCGCAATTCGCCTCCGGCGCGACCACGTACTCCGGGTTGAAGGACGTCGCGAAAATCACCGTCGGCGTCACCGGCGTGGCGCATGGCGACGGCTGCACACCGAAGGTACATTTTTACTCCCTCTAGGGGAAATCCTCATTCATTTTTTTCGCGCGCGCGCGCGCGGAAGAAGGAGAGACGCTCCCCACAACGACGGCGCGTTCGGTCGGGCGAAAAGAACAACGCGACGCTTTCTCTCGCGCGCGATTCTTTCGCCGAGAGAAGGTTCTTTGCTTCGCGATGGGGTGTTGTTCGCGAGCGTTTCTCTTCAATTAATCTTCGTCGGTCGGTTTTGTGCTCTTCAAACTTTCGAAAATGTGAAACAAAAGTCACTTTTTCCTTTGAAAGGGTGTCGCTTCGGGAAACGTGCTTTGTTTTAATTGTCGGAAGCTCACACATCATCATCATCTTCTTCTTCTTTTCCCTTTAGACGTACAAAGCCGGCGACAGCAAGATTACCGTGAACTGGTCTGATCTCACCACCGCCCCGGCGAAAATCGGCATCAAGCTGTGCTACACGGCGGACCAAGTCGTGGACCGCGCGTGGAGAAAGTATAAAGATAACATCGAGGACAACAAACGGTGCAAACAAACCGCAGATACGGCAAAGTATTTGGTGGATCCGTTTGACTCCACCGCGTTGAGTGGCAGCAAAGAAGTTATGATTCCGATGAACACGGCGCCGACGACGTACACCGTGCAAGTGTTGGCCATGGATGCGGACGGGGCGTTCATCCAATACGGGGACACTGAGAATGTCGAGTGCCACTTTGAGGTTGAGTCGTACGACAGAAGGCCGATGACGCTGCAAGGCACCATGGGCTTCTTCTGCGCGTTTTCGATGATTGTCGCCGGCGGCGTGTGGTTCTATGACGTGAAAAAGCAAAACGCGATTGCCGCTCAGTGGGCGCAATAAGTAAACGTACTCGTCGTCTCTTCTCATAATGGCGGCGTCGGCGGCGCGTCGGCAGCGGCGGTACAAAACAGAGAGATAAAAAAAAATGATTCTCTGCGGCTTTTAGCATTGCGAGTTGTACATAAAACAATCATTTATATCGAGTATTCAAACTTCATACATTATAACAACTTTTCATTAAGATTTCTACCACGCTTACAACTGCATACGAATGAATTCTTGACGACGACGACGACGACGACGACGACGACGACGACGACAACAATGTTAATAACGCATTACTAAATAGGGTATCTTTATAAACGTATGTGCGAGATACACGATTAAAAATGATCTTGTAAATTAATGTAGGTAAGTATGGTACGTACGTATGTGCATGTATTTAAAACTTCAAAACATTTTTTTCGCAATCGAAGCCTAAGCTTTTCAAGTTCTTCTCGCAGCTTTCCACCATCATCGGCGGTCCACACAACAAAACGACGTTGTCTTCGCTCGGTTGCGGCAAATGCGCTTTAATCATCTCGCCGTTCACAAAGCCAATGCTTCCGGTCCATTTGTTTTCCTTCGAATATAACTCCAAGCTCGCCGTATCAACGGTATAATGCACGGAAAAGTTTGGGTCCTTCGCTGCCAACTCGTCCAACTCGGTTTTGCACAAAATGTCTTTTGGCGTTTGGTTCGCAAAGATCATGTTCACTTTCGTAGTATCGCCGACATCGCTGAAGATTTGTCTCGCAACTTGAAGCATCGGGGTAATTCCGGTACCACCACAAATCATGGAAATTGATTTTACGTTCGACTTTTTGGCAACTTCGTTGGAGACGGCGTTCGTCACCGAAAACTCACCTCTCGCCGTATACCGAATCAAACCGTTCGGGCCTTCAAACTCTACGGAATCTTTCCCGACGAGTAACTTATCCATCTGTTGTGTCACGACGCCTTGATCGTAAATTTTAACCATCAAATCTACGAAGCCTTTTTCTTGGTCGTTGGTTATCGGCGTGTACGGACGAGACGTTTTGCCGCCGTCGCAGGAAACCATGACGTGCTGTCCAACGGGTAAACCGAGAATGTGGTCTTTCGACGGTAACTCGAATCTAAATCGTCTCGTATTGGTAGAAACGTCTTGTTTTTCGACTAATTTTAACTTCACCTTTTCGCCAGTACCTTTTAAAGTCACCAATGTACCTTCTGGATACTCCGTCACCGGTCTCGCCGATTTCGGCGCTGCGTCGTCGGTTTTCATCTTTTCAAACTTGGATTTTGGTGCCGAACACGACGGGCACACGTAATCTTCCGGCAACGAATCGAACGGTTTCTCCTCGGAATAAATGTATCCACACGCGGTACAAATGTGCGTCTGTTTTCCCAACGCTTTCGGAACACCTTTGGTATACTGCGCTGATTTATTGATTTTCCACCTCGCGGCGTTGTTTGGATTTTCCGTCGGCGTCGCTTTCCTCGTCGCGCCAAACTTTTCAATCATGACATTTTCGACGACCGGGTATAACTCCGACAACGCCACTTTTTCAATCTCCGCTTTCTCTTTCAAATGTCCAGTTGGTCCAACTGTACCGCCGATGAAAATGTTCACGCCCGGTACCCTACCTTTCGCGCCAGACGGATCCTTCACTTGCGCGCCCATCAAGCCAACATCCGCGACTTGTACCGGCGCGCACGAGTTCGGGCACCCGGTCCAAATCATTCGAACATCTTTCGGGAAATCGAGCACGGATTCCAAATGTTCCGCTAATTTGTACGCGTTTTGCTTGGTTTCAATTTGCGCGAACCCGCAAAATTGGTTCCCGGTGCACGCGACGATGTTTCCAACAATTTTTCCCGGTTTCGTCGAGTATCGCGAAAACAGTTCGTCTTTCAATAACTCCTCGACTTTCTCTTTCGGGACGTTCGGAATCAAAAAGTTTTGCTCGACGGTTAAGCGGATCTCGCCATTGCCGTATTTTTCAGCCAACTCCGCAATCTTCATCATGTCGTCACCTTGTAAACGACCGCCGACGACGTTCGCGCCGACCCACTGCAACCCTTCTTGCTTTTGGTCGTGGACGCCAATAACGTTTCTTCGCACTTGCGTGCGGTCGATTAAATCTTGTTTCGCCGCACGCGCTAACGAGTTTGGTCCACCTGGCATTCTCGATTCGACTTCCGTGCGAAAGACATCCAATCCCATCTCGTCCACCAACCACATCATCCTTGCTTTTTGCCTGTTCCCGCGATGACCATAATCTCTAAACGTCGTCAAAACCGCGTGCGTCATGGCCACCACGTCTGATTGGGGAACCCACGCGTCTAACGGAATAGCTTCGGCAGCTCTCGCGCTCGAGATGAACCCGCCGACTAAAACGTTAAATCCCATCTCTCCCGTCGTCTCGCTCTTCGCCGGCACGAACGCCAAATCGTTCAACTCTGGATGCTCGAAATAATCGGACGAACCAACCACGCAAACGTTCCATTTTCTCCCTAAGTTGGCAATTTCTGGGTTACCTCTTCCACCACCGGTGACGTATTCTTGAATTTTATCCGTAAATGGTCTCGTGTCGATAATCTCCAACGGGTCAATCCCGGCTATGGGCGACCCGGTGGCGTTTCTCGCGTTGTCCAACCCGGACTGTAACGAACACATCTTCAAACGTTCCAAGTTGATCATGATATCGTGCGCATCTTTCAATTGAATTCCTCGCATTTGAATGTTCTGTCTGGTCGTAATGTCTGCGCACCCGTCGTCTCCGTACGATTGCACTAAACTCGCCAAGTACTTCATCTGTTCCGAGGAGACGAGTCCTCCCGGCAACTTCAAACGCATCATGAATCTCCCGTAATGCCCTTTTCTTCGGTGAAACAATCCGGCCCACTTCAAGCGATGATCGATTTCGTCTCCATCTCCCAGCTCCTTTTCAAACTTCTCGAAATCTTCTTTCGTGGATCCACTCTTATCGCCTAAAGTCTTAATCTCGTTCAACGCTATAACCGTCTTCATCGCGTCCTTGGCCAATTTCAATTTTTCAAACGCATTGGTTGGTTTCCGCCACTCTTCTTTCACCACGTAATACCCGTCTGCATCCTTGTACACGTGCGCGTCTTCTCGAACAATCTCTGGAAAGTTCGCGTATTTTTTTTTCGTTTCTTCGTTGAACTTTGCCAACTCGCTTTCGCCGTCCACGACGTGTTGGAGCATCGTCTGGTTGGACGCTGCTTTCGTGCCCACGGCGGATGTCGTCGTCTTGGACCTTAACGCGATCGCGGCAGCCGTTCCCACCGCGCCAATACCCACCGCAATCGGCACGATCGCGTTCCCAGACGCCGACGCCGACGACGACGTCGAAATGGACGCGACCATCGTCTTCGCCGGTGGCACCGAGACACTTACTTTCGCGCCTTTTGTTCCATCTTTTTTCGGCGCGAGACGATGATGAAAATGATGATGATGATTACTCCCACCATCGACGTTGCGTTTTTGTCTCGACGTCTCTTTGCTCGTCGACCCACCACCCGAGATGGACAAAGAACACCTTTGAATGCGCACCGCGGCGGCGCTCGACGTATTCATGATGACGATGATGATTTTGCGTCTTCTTCTTGCGCTCGTTTACTACTAAAGAGCTGTTGTTGTCCTCTTCTTCTTCTTCTTCTGTCTTCTTTCTTTTGGCGACTTTTACGTGTTATTCTTAATCTTCTTTCAGCAAAAGGCGAAAAAATCCTCCCCTTTTCACCGTCTCCCCTTGTAAAAAAGGAAGGTGCTCACATTATCCGAAAAAAAAAAGGACCGCGCGACCTTTTGGACTCATTTTTTGTCGTCCTTTGGTCGCTTTTTTTTTGTGTGTGTGTGGTCTCTTTCTTTTCCTCTCTTTTTATAGAGCCCTCTAATAAGTGTCTTTTTTAAAGGTGTCGTCTCGGACGTCAAGACGAAAGAGGGAGAGAGAGAGAGTGTGTGTCCTCCTCTCCTTTTTGGACCCACACCATAGAGCTTTTGACGACTGTTTCCCAATAAAAGAGAAAAGAAAAAAAGCAGCCCCGCGCTCTTTGGTGTTGAAAAAAAGGGCACAACAAACGTCGGGCTTTTTTTTTTATGCGTCACATCAGAGGAGGAGTATATCCAAAACGCTCGTGCGACTATATATATATATATATATAACCAACACACCATAGATCACGATGACCACGTGTGCGACCATCATCATCGCACCCAGCGCCGCTCGAAGAGGAACGCTCGCGCGGAGCAGCGTCGTCAACGCGACGGCGAAGAGAAGAATAACCGCCACCGCCGCCTCGAAGACGTTTTCGTCGTCTTCGACGTTTAAGCGCGAATCGAGCTTTTTCGCGGACCACCAAAAGGTGGCATCACGCATCGGGAAAGGACGCGACGCCGCTTTGACGACGACGACGACGAAAACGCGATCGCGTAAACTGGTGACGGTGCACGCGTCGGACGCAAAAACCCCACCGGAAACGTTCGCGGCGGCAGTCGCGACGTCGGAAAAGAAAGCCGGCGCGGATACGATGTCCACGTTCGCGTTGAGTTTTACCGCTGGTGCGTTGATTGGGTTTGGTGGCCTTTTGTTAACCAGCGTCGGCGGGTCGTCGCCGGCGTTGGCAGCTGCAAATCCAGGTCTCTCGAACCTCGTGAAAGGCGCGTTTGGCCTTCCGTTTGGCCTGAGCATGGTCATTTTAACCGGCGCGGAGTTGTTCACTGGAAACGTGTTCGTCATGTTGAGCGGCTTGTTGTCGAAAAAAGTAACCCAGGCGCAAGTGATGAAAAATTGGTTGGTGTCCTACGCCGGGAACTTTGCCGGGTCGGTGTTTTTAGCGTACATGGCGTACATGGCGATGACGTCGGCGGCGAATCCAGCACCAGCAATTGCAATTGCGACGATGAAAGCGACGACGTTGCCGTTCATGGTGGCGTTCGTGAGAGGCGTGTTGTGTAACTGGTTGGTGTGTTTAGCCGTGTGGGGGACGATGGCGACGACGAGCGTCGCGGGGAAAATTTTGGCTATCTTCTGGCCCATTACCGCGTTTGTGACCATGGGATTTGAACACTCCATCGCGAATATGTTTTTGATTCCGCACGGTATGTTGTACGGCGCGGATGTGTCGGTGTCGCAAATGCTTATGGGGAACATTTTGCCGGTGACGCTCGGGAACATTGTCGGCGCCGCGGCGTTCGTAGCCGGGGTGCATTATTTAGCGTACGGACGCAATAAATAAATAAAATAAATAATAATATTATTATGTTTGAGAGTGTTTGCGTGTGACAGACCGAGAGCAAATTAAGCCACTCTGTCTTTGCACGCGAGAAAAGTATTTTATAACGATCACGATGATTATGTACTTGTTCTTGTTCTTTGTTGTTCTTCATTGCGCATTAGTATTAACATTTTCTCGTCTAATATCGTATGATGTCATCGTCCACAAAGCCAAGCTCTTTCAACGCGGGAATACACGTGTCCTCTTCAAACGCCGGTGGACCGCACATAACAGCGACAGATGTTCCATCTTTTGAAGCATCAAAGCCTTGCAAACCTATAATTTTCTTGGAAATTCGTCCGACTTGCATGCGACCTTTAGTGATATCGGACTCGTAGCTATTATCCATCGCTTTTGAAATCAAATAGTGCATTCGAAATCTCTTCGGGTGTTCCCTCTCTAATCTATCGAGAGTATACTTCAACAAAACGTCTTTTTCGCTTTTGTTTGCGTAAATAAATACGATTTCTGTTTCATCTTTCGGGTCGCTCAAAATCGCCACGATGAGTTGCAACATCGGCGCTACGCCGGTACCGCCGCCCATCAAAGTCATCTTCTTCACCGGCTTCGGACGAACTTTTTTGTCGATAATTAACTTACCGCCGTTTTCATAAACGATGTGACCAATCGGACCTTTCACATCGATCGTATCACCTTCGTTGAGTTGGTTCAAGTATTGCGTCAAAGCGCCGCCTTCCGGGTAATTCTCGTTTGCGCCGGAGAAGTAAATCTTGATGACAAACTCCACCGCGCCCAAGGTGCCGTTCAAAGACGACGGCGTGTACGCTCTCATGACTTTTCTTCCTTTCCATTCACCTCTTAAATACAAGTGTTGACCGACTGGCATGCCAACTTGGTGTTCGGGAGACTCTAGCTGTAATCGAAGCAAAATGCAATCGTGCGAAAGCGGCACCTTATTTTCAATTTTCAACGGGATCCACTTCTTCGCGCTACACCCGCGCGGATTCTTCGCATCGTCGACCGGGTGCGACGCTCCCGCCCACATGCGATCGAATGCCAACGCTTCGGCTTCTTCGCCTAAAACGACATCTCCGTAGACGTCTTTGTTTTCTTGCCAGTGTTTGACTAAATCGACGTTTCCTGTTGTCGGCGTCGGTGGATACATTTTTTTGTTCTTTTTCTCTTTTTCTTTCACTTCTTTCGCAACTTCGCCAACACTGCTCGCAATACTACTCGTAACATCGGACGTATGCGATGACGACGACGGTTTCACCCCAACCTCACCGATGTAATACGGTTCCAACTGTTTCCACGCTTTGGCCGAGTGCACCGCCTCGAAATCCTCCGTCGTGTCTTCTCCGGCGTTCATGGTGATGGACGCGTTGCCACCCGGATGTAAACCTTCCTTCAAATACGCATTCGTGTCGTACACTTTCCCTTTAACGATGATCCAACAATCTTCCTCTGAGTTGTGTTGAGCGACTTCTTCTTCGGTATAATACTTCGCATTCGCAGGAATGGTGGATTTCGGCGATTCCATTCTTTCTTGTGCCTCTAAAGATGGTTTCACTCCAACGACTTTTGTCTCTGGCGTCGACGCGATACTCACAACCTCTCTCTTGTGTTTCTCTCGCACAGTTAAATCAATCTCTTCCCCGGCTCTTTGTCCATCTAATTGCTCAATCACGGGTTCCCACTGACCGGCGGTGTTCCCCATCCATCCACCTTTCAATGTTCCCGGCTCCGTTGGGTGTTCGCATCTCACGAACCGTTTCCCTTCAAACGCAACCTCGGTCGTTTTCACTCTAAATTGAGGATTGTTCCCCATACCCATCAAATTCCACGTTAAATCTCTCGGTTGCGTGTTGTTGGATTCATCCCAAGCTCTGCAGATGATTTCAGATGATTCTACCAGTCGACTCCGTTCAACAACTTTGGAAAATTTCACCCACGTCCAGTGTTTCCCGTATTCCGTCGGTTTTGACGGTCGGTGAATCTCGCACAACTCCCACGTGTATCCACCATTCAGAGATATTTCACACCTCGTGATTTTCCTCCCACCACCGGTATACGCGTACCCTTTTACCAAATAGTCTTTCTCGTTCGAGTTGGATTCGTAATTACAGCTAATATATTCGTCGTGTGCCGGCGACGTCACCGCCGAGTTGATATTCAACTCGTTGAAAATATATTCGGGTTTCTCCCACCAGTTTTCCGTGTCCGCGAGCTTCTCGTCCACGTGCGGAGGTAAAATTCGATTATCCCGGAAATGGTAGAAGTTATCGCTCTCTTTCGTCGTGATTTTAATTTTCGATAACCATTTAATCATTCTTCCACCGATATACCCAGGAATGATTAATCTCACTGGATACCCGTGATCCGGCTTTAACTTCTCGCCGTTTTGCATGTACGCGATCATCACATCTTGACTCGGATCCAACGCTTTATGCAACGGTATACTCGTTCCGTACGTACCTAATTCACCTTTCGGCAACTCTCGTTCGGGGCCTTCAAAGCAGACGTGCACGCCTTCTTTCGGTTCTTTGATGCCGAGTTTGAACAACACTTCTCGCAACGGCACGCCCGTCCACAACGAATTCGACAAACCGGCGGCGCCCCAGTTGAATCCGATCGTTTTTTTGCGCATGTTTTGTTCTTTTCTGCGATTTCCAGCGCACACGAGTAACACGGGTCTGGTTACTTTCGGCATGGAACAGATATCTTTCATGGTGAATGTTTTCGATTTCCTCGGACGTTTCGAAGACGACGTCGTCGCTGACACATTCGTCCAATCTTCAACCGCGATCCGGTGCCCATCCCACGTCAAATTCGGCACCGCCCCGTGGTTTCTCACGAAGTGCAAACTCGTCGGAGTAACATCCCCACTTTCCTCTAACATTTTAAGCTCTGGTTCGCAGTTGAACGGATGCGTGCCGGTTAATCGAACGAGTCTTTCGTGTCGCGCGACCCAGTGGTCTGGGGTGTTGCAATCTTTCACATCTGGTCGCGTGGCTTCCGCGTCGTATTTCCTCAGCGACGCGATGCTCCCGCCGTTTTCTACCAAAAGTTTCGTCAGTTCGACGTCGTCCATCATCATCCCCGCCATCGTCGTCGTCGTCATCTTTTAGTACCCAAAGCGCCAAAGCCTTTTTTTATTATCGCGTCTCCTTCTCGATGATGTCGACGACGACGACGAAGAGGACGTTGCCCGATTAATCTAATTCTTTCCAACCAAACGACACCGTTGCTCTTCTTTTCGACCTCTTCTTCGAACGATGTTGATGATGATGATTATGATGATCGAGAAAAGACTACTTTGACTCCGAAGAAGACAAAATAATGTGTTTTTGTTTTTGGACTTTGAGGAGTCGAAGAAAAAAGCGAGACCGTCTCTCCTTCCCTTTTGCGGTTGTATTCTCACCACCAAAGTCGACTTTTTTGCGTCCCGTCGTCCGCACAATGCGATTGATTGATTCTGTGGGCAATTTTTACAAAAGAGACGTGGAAAAAGGAGAACGAAAAAAAAAACCTCAAGTTTAATGCCTCATCATCCTCGGTGTGGAAATGTGAGCACCCTAAACCCCAATGAAACAAAAAAAAAAAAAGGAAGGACAAAAGACGCACAAAAAGGAGGAAAAGACACCCCGACGTTTTGGAAAGGGACACAAAATGCCGTGTTGTCTTTAAAGTAAAGTGTGCACTGTTCGAATTGTCCGCACTAATCGGCAAATCCCACAAAGTCGTCGAACACAACAACGACGACGTAAACGACGCGTTTATAACTACTATTCTTTTACGACGGAACAACAACAACGGTGAGACGACCACAACTTGAGAGTTTTCATCACTTTGGGAAGAGAAGGATTTAATACTAATAAGAGACGAAGACAAAAATAATAATAATGGTGCTCCCACAAGTCCTCGCCGGGGCGGTCGCTGGAGCGGGATTGAAAACCGCCTTGGATAAAACCATCGTCGCGGGGGCGAAGAAGAAGAAGAGAGACGGAGACGGAGAGGAAGAACACAACAGATGGAACGTGGACGCGTCGATGAATAAGAACCACGACGACGACGCGGCGAAATCGAGATACCTCGCGCGACATTACCCGAGCGTCGACGAAAGAGACGTGAAAACGCCCGACAATTGGGTGAAAAGACACCCCAATTTAATACGGTTGACTGGGAAACATCCGTTCAACGTGGAAGCGCCGCTGCCAGAACTGTTCGATTACGGCTTCATCTCGCCCGTGAATTTGCACATCGTTCGAAACCACGGAGCGGTTCCAAAATTGGAGTGGGAAACGCACAGAATTAAAGTCAATGGGAACGTCTCGAAACCGTACGATATCGGCATGGATGAACTCGCCAAACTCCCTTACGAGCAGTTCCCGTGTTTAGTCGTGTGCGCCGGGAACAGGAGGAAGGAACAGAACATGATTAAATCCTCAATCGGGTTTAACTGGGGACCATGTGCCGTCGGTAACACGTATTGGAAAGGCGTCCCGTTGAGAATTTTATTGAATAAAGCTGGGATTTATAAAGCCGGACCCGGCGCGAGGTTCGTGTGCTTGAACGGTCCTCAAGACGAGTTGCCGAAAAGTTACGACGGTCAAGACGGCGGCCCGGGATCCTACGGCACATCCATCGATATGGAGACGGCATTGGACCCAACGTGCGACGTAATCGTCGCGTACGAACAAAACGGGGAACGTTTACATCCGGACCATGGGTACCCCGTGAGAATTATCATCCCAGGATACATCGGTGGACGAATGATTAAGTTCTTGGCGGAGATTACGGTGACCGATCGAGAGAGTAACAACTTCTATCACTTCAACGATAATCGCGTGTTACCGCCAACGGTTGACGCGGAAATAGCGACCAAAGATAAGTGGTGGTTCAAAGAGGAATACATCATCAATCAGTTGAACATTAACGGCGCGATTGCGTATCCTGCGCACGAAGAGGTAATTAAACCGTCGACGAAAAAGTACACCATGAAAGGATACGCGTATTCTGGAGGCGGAAGGAAAGTTATCAGAGCCGAGGTGTCATTCGATCAAGGCATGTCCTGGAAGTTGGCGGATATCAACGTGAGAGAAGCGCCGAGATGGGCCGCTGGTAGTTCCGGAGATAAAGCCAGACACTGGTGTTGGTGCATGTGGGAGTACGAGTTGGACACTTCGGTTTTGTTCGACCCGTCGTGCAAAGAAATTTTATTCCGCGCGGTGGATCAATCGCAAAATTTCATGCCCGAACGCCCGACGTGGAATGTCATGGGCATGTTGAATAACCCGTGGTATCGCGTGAGAGTGCATAACGAACCGGACGGGGGCGTGAAAATGGAACACGCGACTATTGCCGGACCGACCCCGGGCGGGTGGATGCAACAAATGGCCGAGAAAGCTGGCGGTGAGTTGTTGTGGGGCTGGGGCGGCGAAGGCGTCCCAGCTGCGCCGTAAGTAAAAAGAAAATATTTATTACCGCGTGTCTGTACATAAACGATACGAAACCCAACATTGTAAATACCGTTTCCTTTTCGCGTGTCTGTACATAAATGGTATGAAATCCAACGTGATGACGAGTTTCTTTTTAATGAATACATTTCGTGGACTACTACATACTACCGCTAAAATACATTAATCGCTGTGCGCTAATAAGGATCCGCTCGACGCGCTTCTCACCATTTCTCTCTCTCTCTCTCCGGATGCCATCTTATCGAGACTCTCTACTCTCTTCATTTCCTCAATTTTACGGTTTATCGTCGTAGGCATCGTAGGCATACCGCCTCTCGGTTTTCTGAAGGAATTTCCACCTCTCAGGGACCCTTCCAATGAGCTTGGTTGTTGCACACCGGCGTTATCTCGCGAGAGGCGTTCTGGACTTATTTTCTTCTTCGCCTCAGTGTAGAACGCAGGATCCAAAGTACCCGAAGCGATAGTACTGGAACCGTTATCGCCGAAGGATACTTGTTTCATGAGTTCGAGTTGTGTCGTTTCGACTAACCGTAGTAAATCACCGTGTCGAACTAAGACGGTATTTCGAATCGTCTCTTGTGCGTTCCTAGAAGACGTGATTTTCGTCGCCTCATTTTCATCGAGCTTGTTCTTCCTTTTCGCCAACACTTTGCTCTCGAGTTCAACCAACTGGTCCGCAGTTGCGAATAAACCAGACGCCACGCACGCGGTGATCAATTCATCGAGCGAACTCAAGCCTTGTTCATGCGCCAACCCGATAAAACTTCTCTCCTCGGGTTCGTCGTCTATACTTTTCCTAAACGCGTTCGCCAAGTGCGCTAAACCACTTTTGGCATTTCCCTTGTGCGTGGAAGAATCATCGCTCCATGAAAAGGACGCGTTACTCGTTCTCGTGCCTTCCTTACTCGAGCATTCGTTGTCGGCGTCGTTCTCTTCGTTGTCGTCTCCGTCGTCTCTTCTTCTTGTACTCATTTTATGTTTCAATCCAACTTTGCCTTCGTGCACGCTCTTCTCCGAACTCATGTTCAACCACCGTCTCAAGGTTGCCACATCTTGCGCTTTCAATTCGCACAAAATCTTCACGCACTCTTTCGTGATATCTTTCGTTTCTTCTAACGCTAACAACGACCTTTCTACGTCTTTTCGCATCGTCTCCGGCACTAAAATGTCCCTCTCTCGGCTCACGTTCGTTCCGGCATTCTTGTATCCTTCTTTCATGTCCACGAACTTCCTCAAATACTTGTGTTGGTTCACTTGAGCCGCGTTCATGCGTGAACTTGGGTTTACCACCAACAATTTTGACACTAAATCTCTCGCGTATCTATTAAACGTCCCGTCGAACGGTTCGTACGACCCTCTCAGAACTGCATATACTCCTTCCACTGTCCTCGAAAACGGCATTTTATTACTAATTAAAAGATATAAAAACACCCCAACCGCCCACATGTCGCTGGCTTGCCCGTACTCCCATCTCTTCTCGACCTCGGGCGCTTGGAACAAACTCGTCCCCATCGGCTGTAAATTCCCTTCCATTTGGTTCTTCCTCTTCAGCACCACCGCTCTGCCAAAATCAATCAATTTCACCTGTCTTGGTTCTTGATTCGTAACCATCACGTTCTCTGGCTGCAAGTCCCTGAAACACACGTTCCTCGCGTGCACGTGCGCCACCGCGTCGCACAACTGCCGCATCAACGAAAACTTCTCCTCGCGTTGCTGTTTTTCCGTTTGCGCGCCGCTCTCTAACTTCTCGTCGCACTCGACCAAATAGCTAATCAAACCTTTCCCATCGATTTTCTCCATCACTAACTGTAATTCTGAACTCGTTTGATACGCGGCGATGAGTCCAACGATGTTTGGATGTCGCATTCGAGACAGCGTTTCTAACTCGGCGTACGCCTCTTTCCTCCTCTCTCCGTTCGAGTTCATGGCACCAATGTGCGTCTCTTTGATGGCAACGCGCACCATCGGGTCTGTTCTGCTCGTCCCTCCGTACACCGACCCTTGCATCCCGCTTCCAATCTTCTTTTTCGACACCGCGTAATCGTCCGAAACGAGTCTGTCGAAGTACATCGGCACGTCCGAACCTTCCTTTTGCACGTGCTTCGAATACCACGTTCCATCCCGCAAGGAAGACGAATCCCCATTGCTGTGGTCCTCGGACGAGCTCTTTTTTTTTGGTAACGACGCGCCGCACCCCATTCTTCTTCTTCTTCTTCTTCTTCTTCCTCCTCCTCCTCCCTTCGCAATAATGGCTTTCGGTGTCGACCAAAGTAGTGTTCTCTTCGATCAATGCTACTCCAAAAGCGTCTCTGTAAAAAAGAAAGGTAAAGGCGTTCGTTCCTCAATGACTACTATAAGCTTGTCTTTTCGTCGCCTATAAACCCTAAACCATAAACCCTAAACACAAAACAAGGAAAAGAGAGAGAGATTTTTTTGAAGAAACCTTTCAAGGGAGACTCCTCCTAATAAAAAAAAAAAGCGACCAAAGAGCGCGACTTTAGTAGTACTCCTACTCCTAAAAATAAAGGCCTTTTTTTTTTGTCGTCCTTTAAAAACACGTAATACTACTACTACTACGTACGAATGCGAAGAGACCAAAACCAAAAACACCACCACAAAAACACCTTTACATGGACGTAAACGATGACGACGTAATAAACGACTTCGAGTCTTCTTCTTCCTCTTCTTCTTCCGAAAAAGGAGGAGGAGGAGGAGGAGGAGGAGGAGGAGGATTAGGAGGAGGTAAAGGAGGACCGATAAAGCTCGTCTCCGGCCCTTCCTCTCTCGAATACGACGCGTGGCCAAAATTCACGCCATCTGAAGTGAAACGTCACGACAAATTAAACGACGGATGGATAATGATCCATTCTCGCGTGTACGACATCACGTCTTTCGCGAAAACGCACCCGGGATTCAACAACGCGGGACAAGTGTCGACGGCACTGGCAATCGCGCGAAGCTTAGGGAAAGACGCGACGGAAGAATTCACGGAGATTCACAGCACGACCGCGTGGAAACAGTTGAAGGATTTCCAAATAGGCGTCGTGTGTCGACCAGGAGACGAAGAGACTTTGGCGGAGAAGGAAGCACCGAAGGAACACGTGATACCGAAATGGCTGAGCAACGATAGAGATTTTTGGGTGAGATATAGTGGCGGCGTCGACGCGGCAGTGCTGAGATACTTGACGAAGAACGGGTATCCGCAAGGTGAAGGACGACACCGCGGCGACGACGAAGACGACGACGAGGCGACGCCGCGCGTGGACGACGAGACGAGAGAACGGGACGCAACGAAGCGCGGCGCGAAAAGAAACACATCGAAGATGGTGAAGTTCATCCTCGCGTTCGTCGTCACGCTCGGGAGTAGTACCTTAGCGGTACAATGTAACGCTAGCAATAGAGAAGATTGGGTTTGGGAAGGAAACACGTTGATGTTGAAGTCGTCGTCAAAGTCTTCTCGAAGAGGCCGCCGCCGCGCGTAGAAACGCACTCATCGTAGAGACGCGCTCTTGTACATGTACCATCACATAAAACACTATCATGCACATTTACACGCACGATTGAATATCTTTCGTCGCATCATCATTTCTAATCTACCATCTACTCGCATAATAATAATAATAATAATAATAACACGTAGAGTACTCGACAAAGTCTTTCTCTCTTTCTCCTCTACTTCTTCTTCTTCCCTTCTTTGAACTGCTTCTCTTGTTCGGCCAAATCTTTCATGTGTTGTTCCGCCGCCGCTTTCTCCGTCGTCATCGACCTCTTATCTTGGTACGGGCGCATTTCGTGGAGTGGTAGAGAGACGAACGCGACCGCGATGCCTGTTGTTGTTGTTGTTGTTTTTTTTTATGGCGTTGTTGCTGGTTCGTCAGTTTTCCTCCGGTGGGCTTTTGGACGATATACATTGTATCAAAGCGCGCGGCGTCGTTTGGGGAGACGAAGAAGCGAATTCCAATTCGAGCTGATACACTACTCATTCGAAAGAAGAAGAAGAAAGAGAGAGAACAAAAATAACGACGCCGACGCACCAATCAGCAAACACGTCGTCGTGCTGATCCCAAACAGCGCCTCGCTTCGCGGGGAGACGACCGTGATGGCGACGGCGAGCATCGCGACCAAGAAACCGCCGTATTGCAACAGAATGCCTTTGAGAGAAAAAGATGTCATTTTTTTCTTTCTTTTTTTTTTGAGGCAAAATTTTGTCTCCCGTCGTCTTTTTTGTGCTCTCAATACTAATCTCTTTTATGAAGACGACGATCGATACTGTATTAAAGTCATGGTGTATCCAAGTACTACTATATGTCTATTCGAAATCACACCACCATCTCTTTGCGTGTAGAACGAGACACGGAACTCAAAAAAACGCGCACAACAAACTGTGCCCATGTGTTGAAGAAACCTCGCCGCACCGAAATTATTATTATTATTATTATTATACCATTTTCAACGTACACGTATAATACGCGCGTACTATCGCGCGCCGTCTTTTTACGCGTACGCGGCGTCGCTCGCGGGGGGGCGGCAGATGACCGCGAACGATCTCGACGCTCTGCTGGCACCAGACGCGCAGAGATCACCGCGGAGCGCGAGTTTACCGAGCACGGCGCCCGCTCTTTCTCTGTGTTCTCTCGATACGCCTTCGTGGAACGTGAGGCCCTCGTTGGCGACGGCGGTGAAGGCGTTGGCGACGGCGTCGATAACTTTAGAGCGGAGGTTGGCGAGGCGCTCTCGCGTGCGAGATGCAACTTCGTCGTCGTCGTCATCATCATCATCATCATCGGAAGGGGAGGAGATGGTGGAGGAAAGGAGTGATTCGAACGCGTCGGAGGCGAACCTTTCTAGGGATTCACAGAATGGGTGGGATTGCTCGATCTCTCTGAAGTCGCCCCCGCCGCTTAAACCCATTCCGCCGGGAGAGTGAACAACACCACTCGACGACGACGTCGACGAGGGAAGTACGAGCAAACTTTGTGTTGCTACGTCTGGATGTACCACACACGATACGCGGAGCGCTTCGGCGGCAGCTTCGGCGTAAGTAATCGCGGTTTCATCGTCAATCGCCGCCGTGGTACACTCGAGAAACGTTTGAGATATTTCCGCAAACGTGCGCATACCTCGCAGAGAGGCATCTATGAGATCTTCTCCTTCGGCGCTATCGGTATTGGTATCTTCCAAAGCTTGCATTGCTCGCTTTGCCAAGACTTCGCACATCTTCGAAGCCGGTTCCACGAACGGCTCGACTCGATTTTCTCTCGAATAGACCAAAACATCCGCGACTCTTTCGCACGCGTTCAACTCTGTGAAGAGCTTTCTTGTCGATAGTATTGAGTTTTTGGAGCGGCATAAGAATAAACACAAGCGAGCGTTGTGAGCGTTGTTATTCGCGTGATCGAGACTGAGAAAAGCGAAGAACTTCGAGGCAAAGTGCGCGAGCGCCTTTTCCAAAGCTTCGTCGCCGCGCGCGTTGGCGTTCTCTTCCTCCTCCGCGCCGCAGTTGTTCATGGAACCAGCTAAAAGTTTCAGTGCGTAGAGTGGGATAGGGTCTTCGTCCATCAACAGCGCAGGACAGGACGGAAGAAAATCCATTCGCAACGATTCGGTGAGATATCGCTCATCGTCCGCGTCAATTTGACAAACACTGTTGGCGTCGCCTCGCGCAGCTTCCTCTCGCATCTCTTCCGCGTTCGAACGCGCATTTTCATAATCTATTTTCACGGGCTGGAGCGCCAAGAGTGGGAGCATGCTGTCGCACGTCAACTTGAGCGCTAAGAATCTCGCATCAGGAGAATCAGATCCTCGCAACAGCTTCGCGAGTGCCGGTAAAACCTCTCGGATGGTAACCTTTGGAAATCGCAAGAGATTTTTTTGCGCGTCTCGCGACAACGTCTCCAGGAGAGAAGAAACGCCGAGTCTAAATTCTTCAGATGCCTTGTTCTTCCGATCGAGAAGCTCGTAAAACACGCGCTCCTTGCTCGCAGTATTCCCACCGCGGAATCCAGAGAACCATTTCGATGGACTTCTGTTGTTAGTATTATTGTTCGTGTCCATCTCCTCGAGTGGGGCGGCCGTGGCAGACGGCAATGCGATTGCCGCAGCTTGAATAAATACAGAGACTTTGCGTAAGAAAGCCTCATCACACACGCGATCTCGCATAAATCCAACGCACAACGCATGCGCAAGAGCTGGGAAGAGCGCGGTAGCACCGCTTTGCGAGAAATGTATTCGTCGTACATCATTGACATCGAAAGTTTCAAGGCTAAGCTTTTCGTTCGCGTCTGCGATAATCCGCCTCGCCTCAGAAGATATTGCGTCTAAAGCTCGTCGAGATAAATCTGCAATCGTTCGAAACAGACACTCAGCACACCTCGTCAGATACACGTCGTTGTTTGCGTGCAAGGTGACTTTCTCAGCCACGTAAAGGATACGATTGTTCGTAAAATGAACGAGCCAAGCCGGGTGCGCCGAACACAACGCGGAAATAGCAACCAAAGCTTTTCCTCGATTGATAGAATTCGCCCCGCGCTCGGAAATCAACGAGAGCTCTTTCGCGAGAATGTTCTCATCCGCATAAAACGACGAGCCGCTCGTCGATTTATTTTCAACGTCTCCAGTATCCCCACCCGAGGAACCAGAGGAGTTCGTTCGAAGAGTATCCAAAAATGCACTCTTCGAAGCTTCGTTCGACAAGACGACGTTCAAACACCTCAGACCGTTCCCGGAAACCTTAGAAGAGTCGTCCGAGATGAGTCGGGAGATGTAATGCGCGCATACAGAGGACGTTGCAAAATCGACGAGGAGTTTCGGCGAAGACGCTAAACATCGAGCAGCGGCGGAAGACGCGGTAACTCTCGCATTTTCGCTCTCTCTTTGATCGGCGAGCGCAATTTCAAAGAGTTTGGCGAGCGTAGAGTTGGTTAAAAATGTGTCCTGGACCCATTTTGGATGTTTACACTCGTTTTCGACGTGCTCTTCCCTATCACGGTCATCATCGTCATCGTCTTCTTCACATCGAGGTGTCACTATATTTTCGATAGTTTTCGTCGTGTAATGGCGCGTAATGGCATCTTCGGTCACGTTCAACTTTGAACACACGGCGGCGAGTACTTTATCGCTCACGCCCCAAATAACCGCGGCCGTCTCTGGACCAACCTTTGCTTTCGAGCGGAGGTGTAGATCGTCCGATTTTTCTTCTTTTTCTTCTTCTGGTTTGACGCCGTCGGCATCGTCGTCGAAGCTTACTTCTCTCTCGGACTGCGTCGCCACGTAAAACAGTAATTCTCCAAGCGTCGCCATTGCCTTTCTCTTTGCGCGTTCGTTTGAATCTTCGATGACTTCCGCGAGCGTTTCGCAAATGTTCGTCTTTTCGTTTACTAACAGTTCATCGCCAATTTCCGTCGCGTGACGGAAAAGGAGTCCCAATATCGAGCAAAGACGCGTTCGCAAAGTTGGTGCTTTCGATTGTGCAAGCACCTCGACAAACATGGAAGCTAAGCTTGAATTCACGAGCACATTCGCAGCTTCAGCGTTGCTACAAAGAGTTTCAAAGTACGCTAACGCGTTGACTTTCGAGCGCATTGGTGAACTTTCCGCGACTGAGCGATAAACGGCCGTCAAGAATGCTTCGAGTTCCAGACGAGAAAGACTGAGGACGGACTTTACATCCAGCGCAGGAAACGGAAGCGCTTTCGCATCGTGTACTGGATCCATGGCTGAACCATTTGGCTCAACTCTACGGTTGTTCACGATAGGACGCACTATTAAATCGGACGCGTGTGTCGAAAGCGTGCTGACGGAATACACAGATTCGTCGCAGTCAGACGCGTCGTCGTCGTCGTCGTCGTCGTCTCCATCGGCCACAATTGCCAAAGCGTTCGGATCATCGTCGTTCCCGTCCTCTTCGTCTCCGTCCATGGTCTCGTCTAAATCCGACGGAATCGTTTTGTGTTTCCATGGCGTTTTTGCCATCATCGTTCGGCTATCTCGTCCATTTTCTAGTTGATGTTGTTCTCTGTTACCTGCTCCTCGAGAAGGCGATTTCAGAAGTGCATTTTCGCCTCCGGCCGATCTCCGATTGTCGAGAAGTGATTTTTTTCGCCTTCCATTTGGCGCATCCGGGCTCATAATAACCACGGAACCATTTTTCTCTTTCTTTCTATTATTAGTATTATTATTATTATCATAATCGTCATCATTTTCGCCATAATCGTCTTCGTTTGCCACCGCTTCGTGATACTCGACGTTATCGTCCGAGTTACTCCCACTGTTACCGCCTTCGCGTCCGTTTCGTTTGGGCGTCCGAGCCGGCGTCGTCGGTAGATCCACCGTGCATAATCTTTGCACCACCGGAGCTTTCATCGGCGTCGTTCTTCTCTTCTCTGCGTATTCAGCCACGGAGGAAGTTGTCGAATTAATCGATACGCGCTGATTACCGTCTCTGGCGTCTTTGAACGATTCTTCGTGACTCGCATTTGTAGCGCAGTTATTTTCGTCGTTCATGAAATTCTCCAGCGCAAAGTTCACTTCGAAATCTGCCGTTTCCATGACGACGTCTACGCTATTTCTATTCTCAGAATCGAAATAATTCTTCTCCGCATCGACTGTTACGTTTACGTTCACATTCCCACTATGATTATTATTACCTTTATTACTTGCACCATTCACTCCGTATCCTAACGCTGACCTTTCGCGATCTAAGTTTGTGCGCGCCGCGCGTGACAATCCGCTAACGTCGCAACTTTGCCTCAAGCTCGCCGTCAACAATCCACCGTGAACAATCGCAACATTACTACCGGGCGATTTCGGATTGAGCGACTTCAATCTCGCGGCTAAATCTTCAGCTTTCAATTTTTGTGCCATTTGTTCAAACGCTGTTTCTTTAGGTAACGGTTTCTTTTTGTGTTCTTCTACGAATTTCTTGATTGAAAGCGTGACGTCGCCGCTTCCTCCTCGCTCGTTACTAGCAGGGTTACTGGTAGTGGTGCCAGAAGAAGGCGCAGGCACCGGTCGCCGAAAAAATTCGTGCTCGACGACGTCTTGCCAAGTCATTCTTTGGTGCGGTCTCTTAACGAGCAACCCCATGATTAAACTTTCTAAACTTTCCGAACACCTTTCCCTCGGCAAAGGCTCTGGTTCTTCCTCTAAAACCGCCTCGACGAGTTCGCTCAAACGGTTTCTCGAAAACGGCGGGTAT
>CEPW01104750.1_pt1 | contig 31463 bp, 17 predicted proteins | sample 356211 | NCBI WGS metagenome assembly CEPW01 (sample SAMEA2620021, study PRJEB7988) | marine metagenome | biome: marine biome (ENVO:00000447); feature: deep chlorophyll maximum layer (ENVO:xxxxxxxx); material: "saline water (ENVO:00002010), including plankton (ENVO:xxxxxxxx)" | depth 25 m
CTTTCATTCTCGCACAAAAGCTCTTTCTACGAGGGTTCCCAACTTCCTTTGAAGGTCTCTTAAGATCGCTTCCTGGATTTTCTTTTTCATAGCTCTTTCTTCCTTTTTCATTTAATCCACCCTCTTTGTTTTTTCCTGCTTTTTTGGTCCAAGCAGCACCTTCATCAATCTCAGATCTCCAATCAGAATAACCTTCATTATTAACGGTTGTTTTTAACTTCTTTTTACCATCTGCAGATGGGATAAATTCCCCATACTTTCCACCACCCTTATCTCCACTATCTACATCACCATCAGCATCTCTATCAATTCTTTTTACTGCCTTTTTTGTAAGGTTTTTAATATTTTTTGAAGGTACTTCAATTTCGAAATTTTCAAAGTTTTCAGTTTCTTCTTTCTTTACGCAGTTGTTGTAGGTCTTGCCAAACATTTTTTTGGTGCCTTTCTTTTCATAACCCTTCCAGCACTTTTGACCTTCTTCAATAGTTTCTTTTTTCAGAGGATCTGCAGTAATTAAATCGATGAATTCATATTCTGTGGCTCTAAAATCATCTCTCCAATTTGAATAGTCATATCCTTCTTTCTTTGTTTTGTTTCCCCAGTTGGCAGCACCTTTCTTACGGCACTTAACCAGAGCACCTGAGGCATAAGCAGAAGGCCATACAGAATAACGAGACTTAACCTTATGGTAGCAAGCATCCTTTTTACCCTCTTCAGACACTACGGATGGGCAACATTTCATACCATGAACTTCGCACTTTTCACCCTTACCATTATGGGCACAAGATTTTTCTTCTGTTTTCACGTTAATTGCCTTCCCTTTTCTATCTGGATTTGGATCTTGACGTTGCTTGCGACGAAATGCCGACTGTTCTTCATCCTTATCAAGGTTTCTCTTCATTTTTGAAGATCCACACTTTGGTTTAGTGGTTTGACCTGGTTGCTTTGCACAGGGTTTTCCTGCATATTTGCCACCCAACTGAACCCAACCAGGGGTGCCATCAGAAGAGCGACTCTTGCCAAACCAGTCACGCAAAGAACTATCACCACTTTTCGATTCACTTACATCACCTCCATTTTCACCATTATCATTGAGTGGTTTATCAATACCAACTTCCTCTGGATCTTTACCACTACCAAAATATTTGGCAGTTACTTTCATGCCCTTAGAAATAGGTTTACACTTTTTATCAGTATAACAATAATAATAACCACTCTTACAGTTATTCATTTTTTTATATTTAATCCTTATTATTATTTAGAAAACCTTGCTTGAGCATTTTCTGAAGATCTGTTGTTGACCCAACAAAGACGGCATTGTTTGTCACATTGTTTGTGGTTTTTGTTGTTTCATCTTCAACATCTTTTATTTTCTTTTGGAGATCTATTAATTTATCAGTAGTGTCAGCAACACTCTTAATCAACTGGCCAGCGACCTCATATGCCCTTGGACTGGATCCTTCTTCAGCAACCTCCATGATACCATTAATTGCCTCCTGACCCTTCTCTATAAGGGAATACAGGTTTGCCCTAGTATATTCATAATCCTTTTGAATATCCCCATCTTTTTTCTTAGATACTTGAATCTCTTTGGGATTCGGAGTAGCCTCCACGATACTACTCTCAGTATTAAGAGCTTCGTCTATAGAATCATAATTATCTGACATAATCAAATATCTTTTTGTTGTGTTTGACTATAGTTCTTAGAATCTTGGAAGAATTCCCAACTATCATTAAATCCAAAATCATCTCCAGGTTCAACTAAGGCATCATCGAGAGTGTTGATGACCTTATCATCATTATAATCTTTAAGTGCTTTTGGAGTTACTGTATATCTCATCTCCCTTGTAGAATTTACGGTATCTGTATTACTATAAGTATCGACCTGAACCTTACGAATAAGGCCATCGGAAGAATCTGCAATAGGTCCAAAGAGATAAGTCTTTGCTGTAAACCTTAAAGTATATATCAATGCTCTTCTAGTAGAAAAATCTCCCTCATAATCATCTTGCATTGTAATACTATCCAAAACTATAGGTACATCTCTTTTTTCGCCTATTGAATTCACCAGATCTATAGTCAAATTGAAAGATGGTTGGAAAAAGGGAAGAATCTGTTCAATAATCTGCAGTGCATCATCATTCAACTTTGATAAAATATTCAGTTCAAATCCAATATTGTATGGAACTGGCATGAACACTTTTTTCATGTTCTTTCCATCTACTGCCTTAAATGTCTGAGTAATACCAGATTTTCTAGTAGTATCATAACTAATATCAGTCATTTCAAATGACATTCTCGGAAGAGTTATTGCAATTGCTTTGGATAACTGTGCTTGTTCTTGGATCTTAGCCAAGAACTTTTGCATTGGGCCATAAGATAACCCTACCTTAGTATCGTCTAAAATTTTTCCATCACTATCAGTGTGTTTGATATGAATGGAATTAAAAAGCGTTCCGAAACCAATAATAGTTTTTCTTATAATTTCGTGATAAAAATATGTACCGAGCATCAGTAGTCTCCAAATGGATTAGATTCTGTAAAATCTAATATGTTATCTGCTTCAAACTCAATTTCCTCATTTGTATCATATGGATCGTCAAAACTATCCAAATCGTGTGATTCTAGAGTAAATCTTGCTGAAGATATTCCTCCGACAATTGTTTCTCCCGGAGTGAACTTACCTGTATTTAGTGCTACCCTAAGTTCTATTGGCGGATCAAATTGACTGATATCTGTTCTCCTCTTATAGTCTCTAACATATGCAGTAGTTCCAGAAGTTTCTCCGGTAACCATTTCATTATATACATATGTACCAATTCCAACAAATACTGCAGTAGATATTCCTACAGTTGGTGCCTCAGTATATCCATAACCAGTATTTGATATTTGGATTTCTGAGATTACATTATTTGTTATTACAGGTTTTAATATTGCAGTTTGACCTACTCCTGGACCATCAACAGTTACAGTTGGTATGTCATAATAACCCTTTCCAGAATCAGTAATTTTTACTCTACCAACACCACCATTAGTTATGACTGAAGCAGTCGCAGCTGCGCCAACTCCACCACCCCCACTTATAGTTACTAAAGGAATATCAGTATAACCATCACCTGCTTCTGTTATAAGAATCTCTTTAATTGATGATCCATTCATCACGGCGACAGCCTTAGCAGGAACGCCATATGGCATATTTGGTGGATCTTCTACTGTTACCGTTGGTATAGATGTATATCCAGAACCATCATCATTTAATACAATCTGACCAACAAATCCACTATCATAAAATATTGCTTCTGCCGTTGCTTGTCTTGCAGTTGCTTTTAGCATTAATGTGGTGATATATCCTTCATCTTCTACAGTATTATCAACTTCTTCAATTGTGGTATCGACAAGTTCGTTCTCATATTCATAGAGTTCGCACTGCAATTCATAAACATAGTTTTTACCTAGTTGGTAAAATGGTTTTTCTGACTCTACTCTTTTGATCTCAAATAATCTTTCTCCCAAAGGAAAATATACCAAATCACCTTCCTTTGGCCTACTCACCAATTCAAACGTATATGCTCCATCATCAGTTGCACCTTCTCTAATACCAGTCGCAATACCTTCTAAAAACGGCGCAATAAACTCTTCATATCTTTCTCTAGAGATTGTTAATGATATTTCATTTTTTAATTGAAGGCCAAATTTGGTCATCAAATCACTACCAGGAGCATAACCCTCATAATTGTTGAGGTATGCTTCAATGAGAAAACTATCATCAAATTTCGAAGATTGGACTTCTTTTATGATATCATCAGTTTTGAATATTTTTCTTGGCAAGTAGTATACTTCTACACCAAATATCTTTAGTTGCTCGTTTATTAAATCTTGAACAAGGTATTGTTCATTATAAGTACCTTGCAAGAAAAATGGATTTAATGCCATAATTAATCACCCGATAAAGTCCAATGGAGGAAGTTCATACTCCATAGACATACTTTGTTTTATTTGTTCTAACTCCCTTTCTCCATCCTCATAATATTGTCTACCATTTAATTCGATTCCACCCGGAAGTCGTGTTCCACTAAATTTGATCATATTTGCACCCCACTGCCTCTTGATCAAAGCTGTCAAATATTTTTTGAGGAAACTATCGTTGTATACTCCCGTAAATGTATCTGGATCTAAGATACGGTAGCAATCAATAACAATATATTGATCTGGAGTCTGTGATGCCCAATCAATATCTAAATATAATCTATTTTGTCTCTTATTAAATCTTACTTGTTTATCTGTAGTTAATAAATGATCAATGTCTTCTAGATAAGACTTGACCATAGAATATTGTAGCAATTCTACAGAATTAAAATAGTAAAGATCATTCAAGAACAATTGATACTTTATACTAAACATTCCTCCAGAAATGGAACTAGTATCAAATTTAAATATTTTTTCTATCCCAATAACAGAATCTGGTACTTGAATAAAATTGGATGATTCGTAAAAATTAAATGATGTTGACCCAACTCCTACAGAATTAGCTGTTGTTGTTACAATTCCAACACCATCAGTATTTGCTCCACGACCACGATCAATATCTTCTTGGGTTATTTTGTACTTTAGGAACATTCTTTCGACACCATCAAAGTGTCTTTCTTGAAAGTACTGTAAGGCATCATCAACTAAATCATCAATTTGGTCGTCGTCTACGTTAATTTCTAATACCGGTGCCCCAAGTCTCCTAAGACAATAGTCAATTAATTCTTGTCTACTTGTTGGTTTTGCCATCAGTACGCTCCTCCATCAATTGTCGATGTCCATGTGGGAATGCCAGATGCGTTGACAGTTAATATTGAATTGGAAGTAGTTATTCCTGCAGAAGTATTATTTCCACTAATCAACTTTCCTGTATTATCGAAATATGCAACTCCATTTGGGCCATTATAATCTCCAACATCATAATAAATTCCTTCAGTTACAGTTGCGAATCCTGTAATGAATACATTATCTCTTAATGTAGAAACTCCGTTAACATCAAGAGTTCCTGTTGTTGTTAATCCAGAAAATCTAGCATTTCTCCATCTTTGGGTACTGATACCAATATCATAAGTTGCATCAGTATTTGGAACTAAATTTGATATAAATTCACCAGAAATATTAATGTCATCCGTATTCTGATCACCAATATTAATCGTGCCACCTCTAAAGGTGACAACACCTACAAATTCTGAAGACCCACCAACATAGAAATTTTGCTCTACCCTTAAATCACCCTCAAATGTTACTCCAGAACCAACACGCAATGTTTGTTCAATATCTACACTGGAGTTTATGTCTACTGGGAGAGAAAATGTAGAAAATCCAGCAATACTTAGATTCCCACCAACATTCAAATTCTTAGCAAGACCAACTCCGCCAGAAATTACTAAAGCACCAGTAGTTGTAGATGTGGACTGAGTTTCATTTGTAAAAGATACAATTCCAGATATCCTGAGTCCTGAACTATCCAGGACATCTGTCATTACAAATTTTTCAGTATCTAAATCCCAGACAAGAAGCATTCCATCTTCCGTCTTTCGTGTAGACTCTACATCAGTAAGTCTAATTAATTTGGTTGGTGGAGAAGATGCGTTTGATAGTACGCGGACTACGTTTTGGGATCCAATCCTGTCGTTAATGCTAGGCATTTTATCTAGTAACTCCTGCTCGTACTAATACAGTTCCTTCTACAGCCTTATACTCTTTAACTGGATCTCCACTATACAACTTTACGTCGTATACATATCTACCAGGTTTTATCGCAGTCGTTTGTGCGGCTGTTAATGATATCTGGACCAAACCAAGCTCAGGACTAGTTATGGTTGAAGCAAATGAAACCGCATTCGAACTCGAATACGTTTTTCTCATCTTTGATTCAGGAATAACATCAGTCAAATCTAGCAATTCTTTAGTGCGAGTATCCTCCAGTTGAAAGGATGTGTCAAAATCAAATCCCTGCTCTATTACAATGTTGGATACATATATTGCCATTATTTAAATAGATTACCTTTAGATATTTATATTGTGACTATTTTATTCTATTTGCTAAGTCTACTAAAAGAGACTTAATTTCAGTAATTTCATTTTTCATAATCTCAATTTCACTTTTTTGTAGTTTTCTTTGATTGCGAGACTTCACATAATTTTCATATTCTTTAGTGTCACAATTGAGAATTGCACCACTTTTTTCATCTCGATAAAGATGATTGTGACCTTCTACTCTTATCATCTTGTTGCTATAGCTCTAAGGTTTTTAATTCTTGGTGGAGTTGCCTGACTTGTTCCAGACATAACTATCTTGATTATAAATCCATCAAAAAGATCTAAATCGTTTGCAGTGAATTCATATTCGAGGAATTCATCTCTCAAACTTGATCTTACAGCAGTATCTGGTCTTCCACTATTCTTAGAAGAATCAATGACGCCAAATCCTGCTTGATCAAAAATTTCAAGGTTGTCATATCCTGGGAACAATTCATATTGCTGAGGAACCCCATCAGAATCTGCTCTGATTAAACTATACAGTACTCTAAAGTCTGCGGTATCATGTCTATATGCATCCAAGATAACCTTCAGAGAATCTGCCTGTTGCGTCAAATTGATTGGATTTGATACATAAATTGTTCTATGTGGATCAAAGTCTACTGATTTTACATCGGCATTAGTTGAATAGTCAGCAACTGGACTATTCAATCTACTACTAGTAAGAGATACGGAGGATAAGTCAGTAAAGATCATTGGAGAAAGATTTTGATCTTTTGTAGCTAACCGGAGAGCCATTGTTAATGATTTGTTTCTTGGCATTCCACTGAGTTTTGCATCTTCATTGACCTTAGATCCAACCATTCTTAGAGAAGATAATTGTGTGGTTGTTCCCAGTTCGACTGGTTCGAATCCTTGATCGACAAATGCGACTTCATTGCCATCAACACTTCTACCACTAACAGTTCTAATAGAACCACTAACTTCTGTAGCAGCACTTGGATTCAATATTCCAAAGTCCATCTCAATTTCACCAAACTGAATATTTTCACTAGCTATAATGCTAGATCCTCCACCAAAATCAGAAGAATTGAATCTTAGTGCTGGTTTTCCTGCGGAAGAAGATGTCCTATCAATTGCATTTGTGGAACTGCCCATATCAACTTGAATTGTATAGTCATCGATAGTATTTTCAGTAGATTGAACTTGATGAGTTTTATTAATTCTCATCAAAGATACGCCATTTAGTTCATATTTGTGTGCCAAAACATTACTATCATGTGGTTGCTCAAATCCAATTACACCTCTACTTTGAATCTTAAGGCCAGCATTTGTAACCTCACTATATGATATAACCTCTGGACCAATTTTTACATAACCCAAATTAGTTCCATCTACTGGAATACCTTCAAAGTTAGCAAAATTTGCAGTTTGTGCAATTCCAATAAATTGTCCAGTAGTTGCATCTTTAGAAATTGCTGAAGTAATTGGTTCTCCAGGTAAATTGCCTTCAACACCATCAATTTCTACAAAATCGAGACCACTATACATTCCGTGATCATATTGAAGTACGGAAATGTGCTTACCATCATTAACACCGGTTCCAGATACATATGAATTAATAGTAGTATTTGCTAATCCAACAATAGTGGCAGTATTATCATAGTATCTTAATTGTGTACTTGGTGTGAATAGATCATTTTGACCTTGAATGAGATCAAGATAAAGAGTATCAATTCCTTCACAATTATCAATAGTAAATCTTCCACCACCTCCGGTAGAAATACCTGATGCTATCTGAACAATATCACCTTTTCTATAACCATTACCACTTGCGTTTGCAGCAACTGTATTGACTCTTCCATTAGGATGAATTGTAACGTCAATAGTTAATCCTTGACCTTGACCGGTCAGTGCTGTTGTTGTAACATTGCTAAATGTTCCATTAGCGGGGTAATCATTTCCGGCAGAAGTGACAGTCAAACTTCCGGTGACAGAACTACCTGTCCCAATAATAGTCGCAAATCCTTCTTGTCCAGAAGTTGCCGCAATCTTTCTTCCTTCAGAAAGAACCGAAATCAGTCCATCAGAAGCTTCAATTGTTGTAATTCCAAGTCTTCCACCATGCGAAATTGGTTGCAACGAATTTTCAAATAAAGTTGGTTTATACCCATTACCTTCATCAAGAACTGGATTATAATAGAAAGCAGTACCGGAATTAGCAGTAAACTTAGCTTTGTATAACTTAAACTTCATATCTTCATATTGATTTGCGGTCCAAATAGATCCGTTCTGTGATAAGAACAAACTACCCAGAGCAAATTGCTTAGTATATCTTACAGCTTCTGCATTTGGAAGAGACTTGGTATTTACCGTCTTTTCTCCCATTTCAGCAACCCAAACTTCATATTGGTCAGTATTTTCTGCGACAAGAGTGACAGCATATTCTTGACCTGGTTCTAACCAAATAGGATATTGGAATTTAACATGTGTTGGTGTTTCTCCTGTTCTAGAAACATTAACCTCTTCTGGAGTTAATGTTACTGGTTCTCCAACAATTGACAACGTAGGTGTACCCAATTCAAGTGTTCTAATTTCGACTCTAACTGCCTCATCACCTTCAGGTTTGTGTGCAAAGAATAAATCAACAGCAGTCAGGAATGCTCCACTAGTATCATCATTAACATCATTTGGATTCACTGTTCCACTTGGAGCCTGGATTGTTTGTCCTACAGTGAATGACTGTGCAATAGGATCATATCTTCTCCAAATAATTGTTGTGGTAGTGACAGTCCGTCTCATTTGCCACGTACCAGTTGCGGTATAAGTTGTTTCCGCAGAAGAAATTAACTTACTTCCTGGAAGAGGAGTTGCATTTGTTGGGCTTGTTGTCAACTTAAATGCCTTTGTTCCAGTGCTGATTCTTTCTGGTGGTGGTGTTGGGGTATGTGGATTTCTAATGAAAACTGATCCTATAAGATCTCCATAATTATCACTAATAGATCTTAAATCTTTAATAAATGCTACTGCACCACTTGTCTGCCCAACTAGTTTGTGGTTCTTCTTAACATATCCCCAATAACTTCCTTGAGAATGTGCTGCCATTGAACGAACATCTACATTCAATACTTTAGTGGATTCACTATAAATTGAAGAGAGATTTTCGGTTTTAATGTATGGATTTATATTATATGTCTTGGTTGGATTATTAAATGCACCTTTTTTATGATTTCCAGTACAAATTCTAAATCTACCTCTCTCTGCACCTGAATCATCGTAAGAAATAACGGTTTCTCCAACTTGGAATGTTCCTACAGAACCAGGATCTCCTTCTTTTGTTTTACAAATCTCTAATAATTTGGGAATAAAATCAAGATTACCATTATTATCTAAGAAATGATATGTTCTTGTTAATGGTTTAATATTTGCCGCATCAAAATAGATATTTCTTTGCCTCATAAATTGTTCTGCGCCAGTGCCCACAACTTGATCAACTGTGCGAGTTCTCACCACTCTTCTGATGACAGCACCGCGACCGCTAGTTCTAGTTCTAGTGCCACTAACACCTGGAAGTCTGATTACTCTTACCCAAGTATCAGCTTTTGGTTCAATGCTTACATAACCAACATATTCAACAACATGAAACTCGTTAACATTTTGTACCTTGGTAGCCAGTGGTTGCTCAATCCAATCTACAGAGTCATATTTTAGTGTAACTGCATTTCCAGTTTTTTGGACATTTGGGTCCAATAACGCATAGTTTTCTGTTTCATCTCGTTCATTTTCTGGAATTTCAACTGCAGAAGCTAAAACTGGATTAAATGAATTTGATGCTTGTACGGGAAGTAGACTATTATCTAAAATATCTACATTAGAAATACTGAGGTCTATTAAATCATTATTTTTAAAATCATCTACAAAAACACCACTCTTAAATTTATCAAAACCTTCACTATCTCTGATTTGTAGTGTTTGAGTATCAAGTTCCAATAAAGAAAGAGATGTGGTTTCTTCAAGATTCTCAACCCTATCTTCAATTCTACCAATATCTCTCATCGTATATCTTCTATTATCCTTCAATTCAATAACAGCATCTCTTGTATCATACAGATATGCAGGAAGATTTATTGTTGCAACTTCCATCATCAAATCTGGTTGAGTATTGGAAGGTTCTTTTGGATCGATGGAAGATACTCCTTTTTGCACAAAGAATTCACCCAGTCTATCCAAATAAACTTTATCAATACGTGGAAGATAATGCTCGTAGGTAATTGCTGAAGATTCTTTTGGTTTTAAAATTAATTTTGGTGTGTCATCAGATCCAAACTCTCTTGCAGAGAAATCGAACGGTGATTTTGTAAAACTAGTTAATTCAGAAACTCTTGGTCTAAAATCTAAAGTGTCTGATGCTCTAATTGCACTTTGGCCAATTTCTGGAATATCCTCAGAGAATCTTTCTGAATCATAACTCAGGATAGTAAATACATCACCATTGTCATTTGATGGTACAGTATAATAATCATAAATTATCATCAGTTGTCTAGAAGGTACTGAGGATCCTTCCGTTCTAAGAATACTGGAATAATCAGAATACTGCTCTTTTTGGCCAGCATCGAAAACAAAAGATGTTGTTAAGTTAATGAATTTAGGTGGAGTAATGTTTTCTATAGTCGTTTTAATTCCAGACTCTTTAAACGTTACTGTTTCTCCGATTTGAAATACTTCACCATTCAGATATATAATTTTTAATGCATTTGCTGCTCCAGTCGCAACAATTCTACCTATTGCTCCATTCTCACCAACAATATTTTCTCCAACAATTGCAGAAGCATGAATATTCAATGTTCCTGAAAATACAAGTTCTTCAAGTACTGGAGCATTACTATCAGTGGATTCTAATACTGCCAGGACTTTGGTGACATCTGGGTTATTAAGACAAATTCTTTCATCTTGAACACGAAGACCATAGTATGAATTATATGTTAATCCATCATTAATATTTCCATTTCCAGTAGTTCCGGACTTAGAAAATTTGGAACGATCAATGTTTACAACATGACTTCTATTAAATTGCTTAATTTTACTAGAAATACTATTCTTCAATAGTGTGACGTTTATAACATTATCAGTTCCATCATTCAGATTTCCTATAGAAATCTCTTGACTACCATGAGAGAATGTATCTGACGTAACTGTTCCAATTCCACCACCATTGTAGTGAACGGAATATCTTTCATCATCAAATGTTTCAAATATGGATGATGAAATTCCTGTTACATCAGTTGTTTGTACAGTTACTGTTCCACCACTAATGTTTGCTTCTGACCCAGTAATTTGTGCAGAAATTGATAATTGTGCCGATGATAAATCAACAAAAGAAATATCATCATCTTCTATCTTGGCATAAAGGCCAGAGGAACTATTATTTTTGATTTCTCCAACACCAAGTGAAACTCGATATGTTCCGGCAGATCCAACTTGGCCAGTGTAAACACCAACAACACCAGTATTAATTGGATCAAGATGTATTGTTGATGCAGATGGATGTGGTCCAACTACATTATAAACCTCATCAGATTCTCCAGAAACTTTATATCTGACAATATCTCCTTCCTTAATTCCAGTAAATATTCCTCCAGGAATTGTCAGATTATTTGAACCATCAAGTATAGCTTCTGTTACTCCATTAAATGGAATTTTTGTAAGAACTGAATTTGCAGAGAAATTTGGGAAACCAGCTTCAGACTGTGTTACAGATTTGATATCTCTAGAAGAATATACTACAATTGATTCAACACTAAGAGGAGTATCGATACCATCAATAAAAACTTGCTCTCCAGGTGAAAAGGATCCGGAAGTTTGACGTACTGTTATTGTATTTCCACTTGTTACTGCTGCAACTGAATGTCCATATGCACCACTATTCTTACCTTTAATAAAGGAAGATAAATTAATATTATCTGCAGATACGATAGTTCTATTTGTGGTCAATACCGTATATGTTTGGATATCATATAGATAAAGATCCCATTTTGTAGAATCTCCTGTGTATGAATCTCCAGTAAGATTAAATGTATATACCCTTGCATCCCCTATCTTAGTGCTGGAATCTCCATGGGTCCCGTTCAAAACTTTATGGAGTTCAACATCTGATTTAATTTTTGGCGCACCAGATACAGCATTGACTCTCAGCAGATTGCCCATTTCAAATGGTACTGCAGAATTTTCTATCTTTCTTGTATCTCTAGGTTTCTCTACATCAATAATAGTTGTACCTGGTTTATCGATTTTTTGGCCATAAACATATGCAATTCCTGGAGAAAGTTTTACTCCCATCAATTCATCCGAAGGAACAGATCCCTGATCGGTTAATTGACCTTCTCTAAAAAGTCCATTATTTCCAAGACCATTATTTAAAGATTCATTTAGAGATACATCAAAATCTCTTATAGAGTAATGACCAGACTCATCATAAGTTCTTTCAGCAATATAATCACCTAACCTATTGAGTTCAGTTTTTGTTTGAAGTTTCTTGATTTGACCATCAGTAAGTCTCAGTACTTCAATAAAGTCAGTATCTTCTGTATCTGTTAATTCTTTTTTGGTTAATGTTAGTGTGATTTTTAAACGATCTGCGCCTGGAGCTGCAAAATTTGAAAATCCTTTTGCATTATCGTATAGAGAAACATCATCTTTGGCGTTGACAATTTCTTCCGTTACTCTAAAACCTACTCTGTATGATGGAGTATTTGCATACTCATCCAATATTAAAGTCTGCTTATATACCTTTACAAAATATCCCCTAACAAAATATACACCTTCTCCAACAAATGCAGCTGATGCGATTGATGTTGCATTTAATGGAATGCATGACGCAAATTGGGTATTTGCAGAAATAGTGGTATTTCCATATACAATACTTTCAGTACATTGAAGACCTTCACCATCTCTAAAAGAAGTATCTTCAAAATTATTATCTGAATTTAAATATCTTACATAAATTGTAGGATCATCAAATGTTGGTTCAATATGCTGAACATATGCAGAAACACCAGATATGCTACCAACAATTGTTTTGCCAACTAATTTGTCGAGATATAGTGAAATATCAATATTGAAATTAGATGCATTTAGTTTTACTGAAGCAAACTGATTATCATAAGAAACATTTCCCGGAATCACCATTGTACCTTCTTTGAAGGTATAACTTCCAAAAGTCTCTACTTGATTTTGCAGTATAGACTGCAAAGTTGTCAATTCTCTAGCTTGAACAGGATATCCTGGTTTAAATAGGACTTTATAAAAGTTATTATCAATATTAAAATCGTCGTAATATGGATTGACGTTTAGATCTCTTTTTTGTGCCATTTGTTTTTAAAATTCCAGGATAATTTTAATGTCTTCTTTTTGTCTAATGTCTCTAGAAACTAAGGATCTGTTATCAATATAAACTACATCTCCTGTTCTTTTATTTATCTCTGGTAGAGAAACCCCAGAATTAAAAGTGACGCTCAAATCAATTCTTTTATTGTCCACATCAACGACACTCCCATTAAAACCAGTATCAATGGTTGTCGTTGAACTACTACCGCCACCACCATCGATAGTTACAGTATTTGCTCCTCCAAATTCGAAAAATTTGGCCTGCGTTGCAACTGCATTGTGATCTTCTTGATCATTAACACCTGGTTTAAAATATAAAGATCTGTCTCTAAAGTACTTTAAAACGCCAGTAGTGCTATCATAAGATGCTACATATCCTCTTGCTGTTCCATTAACACCATTTACAGTTACGGGTTGCGTTATTGAGTCTCCTGGAGAAGGAGATCCAGTATATCCACTAGTCAATTTAAGAGCATGTAGTCCAGAAAATGTTGGGTTTGACCAATATTCTTCTGTATATCCACTGTTTGCGGAATATGTTTCTGGATCTTTTATAATTGCTATTTGTGCAAATTTAGTATCAAGTGGAAAATCTTTCGTCGAATCATCAAAACGTGCATAAATTAAAACTCTATCTGCAGAAAGTTCCTTGTAAATATCATATCCATGCCCTCTCGATGGAGGTATAATTGGGATTAACTTTGCCGGATCTAATATTGTACCACTCCTCTTCAAATCCACAATTCCATAGGTATATCCATAACCACCATCAACTATACTAGCACCCGTTATTTTTGTATTTGTCGTTGTTATTTGTACTTTAGCTCCTTGACCATCTCCTAGAATGTCATATAATCCATCAGAATATCCAGATCCACCATCTTCAATATATACTGTTCTAATTTGATTGGGATTAGTTGATGAATTATTACCATAATTTCTTACACTCGCATAATCACTATTTGTTTTCCAATCATTGGGGAGAACAATATATTCAGTAGAATCAAATTTTAAAATATCACTAGGAGAGATTGAAAAGAGATATTTCCACTTGTATCCATCTCCACTAGACCCAGTAATTAATTCATTCCCTCTACCAATGGGTTCATCTTGAGATTTTTCTCCACCAGGTTTTGTACCCGAAGATCCATTTTCAATACAAATATAAACATCATAATTACTATTCATCACATAGTAATTAGAATCTCTAAGTGTTGGACTATTGGTAATTTGAGAAGGACTTGATATACTATAATCATGTCTATACATATCATAGTTTGTATTTGACTTCCAAGTGATTTTTCTAATCACTCTTCTAGCATCAGTGGTTGACACCCTTTTTCCAAAAAGAATACTATCCCTATAATGAGACAAATACTGCAGATTATCTGTCGGATTTGGTGTATTAGCATCCCACCCATTTACTCTGCCGAATTTTGTGGTTGCAGAGTCGGGATTAGCCAACCCTAAGACAACATAATAGTTGCTAGAAGAAACACTATTTACAAAATTATCAGCATTCGATATTCTAAACTGATCTGTTATGACAGCGGCCATATTAACTAAGACTTTCTAGATATTTATACGTCAATAGCACCAGTTGCTCTAATTCCCAAACTTCTTCTTTGAATAATTGGGAATGTAGCCAATCCTACAGTATCGCCAAGATCATATCCTGAAATATCAATTGAGATTGGATTAGAACTTCTTGTAATTGATGGAACACCAATAATTCTTCCGTAAGACATATATCCAACAGGATTATTTACAGTTCCTGTAGTATCAATTCCACTCTCTGAAGCAGAAATACTACACTTGACAGTAACTTCTTGATGAATTGAATCATATGTACCTATATTATGAATTTCGTAAATATTATCAATACAAGTACTTCCTACTGATATAGTATTTGGAGTTCCAGCATCATCTACAGAAGTTGTTATGTCCCCAACAGTGGTATTGGAAACATATACAGGTATACCGGTCACCAATCCATCATATTCATCCTGTGAACATTTTATTCTGAAATCAATAGCGGGCTGAGCATTATAATTGGAACTTGCGATTTCCAAAATTTCATTTGTAAATCCAACGGCCGATGTAATTCCACTAATAATTTCATATTCTGGACTTGGGTCCGAAGTTTCATTTGCATAAGTATTGTCTACTGGTTTTGATACAATAATCGCAGAACATTGATTTCCTGCAAGATCATCATTGAATAATCTTGCATCATCAACATAAATTTCAGTACTTCCAGTACCAATGCTACGAATAATATGTGCAGTTGGATATATCTGAGGTTCTATAGTTTCTCTAGACTTATAGACAATTTCTCCATTAACCTTGGAATCAGATTTTTGTTTTGTCCACACAACACCTTTGAATGTGTCATCCTCAGTATCTTCTTCAATACCCACTCCATTATACAGATTTGTTTCAACCTTATCGGAAAAACTAATATCATAGATTACTCTACTATCTTGATCAACAGAATTAGTATCTGATGGATTCTTAAGAAGTTTTACACTATCTCCACGTTTTAGAGTATTAAATATTTCCTCTTGATTAGTATCGGATGAGGAAACTCCTCTATAGAAATAGATCGCAACATTATCTTCGGGTTTTGGTGCATCAGTAAAGATGAAAGAAGTTCCTCCCGCAAACTGATAAGATTCTCCTGGTTTTTGAAGAATTCCATTGATAAAAATTAAGAAACTATTTTGTAAAATTAATTGGGAATCTGCTTGACGTTCAAAACTAAGTCTTTCTCCATTATAGAATAATGGGAATCTTCTTCTAGTTCCATTCTGATAATCTTTTATGGAATCAATATAATCCATTTCTCCAAACTCCCAAGATGCAAAAGAGTCTGTATATGTTCTTACAATAGAAATTTCAAATTCATTATCTGGAGATGATAGTCCAAATCCAGTTACTAAACCAACCGGGCGTACAATATCTCCAGGTTTATAGTCATAACCCTTCGAATTGATTTCAAAATTAGATACATGGAATAGTGTCGTTCCTGCACCAGCTGGTCCAACTTCTAAATTAACTGTCATTCCAGATCCCAACCCAGCTAAAGCATTTGAATCTACATCTCTTCTGAATACCAATTCTACGGGAAGATTTTGATATGATGGTGGTTCTATAATAGCAACTGGATTTGAATAATTGTTGCCACCAGTAATTGAGATATTTCCAATACCTCCACCAGAAGTTAGGGAAGTAATAGTCAATTGACCACCAGAACCAGGCCCATCAGCATCTTCAATCCTTGCAGTCGGAATATTATAGTATCCGGATCCAGGTTCTACAACATCGAAGGCATCAATAACTCCAGTATTTGGATCAGTTACACTCAATTCAATAACTGCTGGTACCAATGGAGCAAATCCCAGGCCTGATGTAGATCCGAATGAAACTGGAATTCCACCTCTTGGAAGACTATTTGCATTAACATCAGATTCATTAATAGAATTGATTCCACTAAATGTTATTGTAGTAATTCCTGGTAATGGAGAAGTTTCTTCCGTTATAACATAATTTCCTGTAGGATTATTCTGAGTAGATGGGTCTTGGAATATACTATTTACAAATACTAATCCTTGACCACCATCTGTTCCCAACCCTGATGTATTCAGACCACTTCTAGTCAGCGTGAATGTTTTTCCAATGCCAGTAAAATCCTCAGAAATTGAATCGTATATTTTATTTGAAGTATAATTGGATTTCAAGAATACTCTTCCATCGAAAGATGATGTTGGGAAATTAAGATATCCATCTGTTCTTTCGATGGAACTATTGCCTCTTGGAGGATCAGTAAAGTGAATTTTCTCCCCTACGATGTTATAAGAACCCTTATAAATGTAAACAATATCTCCAGATGAATGAGTTTCTGTTGATGTTCCAATATATGATCTATCTACTTGAACTAATGCAGTAGTTCCAATACCCGTAATAGGGCCACCCGAAGATTCTCCATAACCTACGTCAATAACATTCATATATTCATCACCAACTTTTAAAATATCTCTATTTTGAACAGAAGAAATTCCACTAAGAGCAAAAATAGTATCTGCAATAGAAACATTATTAGTGAGTTGATGTGATATTCTTGTATATACTGGTGGGTACTGAACTAATCCATCAATTGTAATCAGTACTTTTTCATTTTTCTTAGCCATTTCAAATCCATGAATATCACCAACACCATATCCATCCGATTGATGGAAAGTGATTCCAACCCCTGCTATTGCATTTGATTCAGTAAGTGCAAGTTTAAATTTATCTTCATTTACTTTTATAGCATAAACTGTAGAACTCAAAGTGGTTCCATCAGAAACTTTCATATCCACTGCATTTGCACCAAGATTTGATCCTGAGGTGTATATCAATTCTTCACCAGATCTAAACCGATGTGATCCAATAGTAAATATTCCTGTAGTCTTATCTAATACCGATGATGGATTAAATATCTTCTTAAAGATAAGTTCTCCATCATGGGTAAGATTAAATTCAGTTTTATTAAATCTACCCCCATTTGGCGAATCATAGAATTTATTTTCCACACTTTCGACCAAAGAATCAATCACCAAATCTTGAGTATCGATTCCATTTATATCAGAGTAGAAAATTTGATGGAAACCTTTGACAGAATATGAATCAGTACTTTCAGGATGGAATTTGAGAATTAAATTAGTTGGTCCTAAAGTTACGCTAAAGGTACCCAATCCAGTAAATCCACTATTAAGTTCATCATCCAAATCATCAATATCAGCCATCATGATGGGAGTTTGCTGAATATATGCATTATTGGTGTCGTGTACCATCATGATTTGATGGAGAGATCTCTTATTTCCCTGCTCAACAACTACATATGATTTTAGTGCATTGAATGTGCCATTATTCTTGGTTAATATGTTCTTAAAAGAATCTGTTGATGGTGCCTGATAAGAAGTTTCATAAAGAGCACTTCTTTCATTTCCATCCAATTGATCAGAATTGACTTTAAATCTGTGTATGGACGTAGAGGTTCCTGTACCAAATTCCAATGTTTTGGTCTTAATGGACAGATTTCTAGATTCGGTGTTATTAATATCTAATGATAATGTTCCAGAATCATAATTTCCACTTATAGTTGCTAGTTCAACTTGGGAGTAAGATCCAGTAGTAGTATCAGTATCCATATAATAATCGGAAATAAATGCTGTATTTCCGATTCCAGTTGCATAAACTTCAATATAATTTTTCTCATCAGTGTCTTCATCAATAACTTGAACCATGGTAAATAATGATTCACAGTTTTCTGAAGATACAATAGTTGTAGATGCAGAAGAAACATTTGAAGTTACAAATCCAACAATGTTTGTATGACCAACATTAAATGTGGCAATTCCAGAAAATGAAGGTAAGAACTTACTAGTAATCAATTTAATATCATAATTAGTATTATATGGGTCAGTTGGCCTAAATCTCAGGAAAGATTCTCCCAAAACGTTTTTCTCAATTTCAAATGTTCCAAAACGTTCTGATCCACTATGATAGTCTAAAGTGGATGCATTACTGATATTTCCTTTTTCCAAGATAACTTTATCATCATTTTGTCTGAGAATGTTCATCTCAGTCATTTGAATTTGTTGACCATCACCATCTTTAATGACAATAAGTAAATTGTCAAAATAATTTAGATCATCAAGTTTATATAAAGAAGAATATTCATTTACCTGTGATTCCACATTAGAGAACTTGTCAGACAAATCATCAATATCAAGCACCTCATTGCCAACACACTGAATATATGATGAAAGCTTCAGATTCTTAAATTTCAAAAACTTGGATGATTCGGTTCCATTAGTTTCAATATCTTTTGCATAATCAACATTGTAAATAGAATCAACCCTTAAGTCATTAATCAAATTCATCGTCAACGATGATTCATCTACCGATCTAAGAGATAATCCAGCACCAACTTGAGCGGAAATAACCTCAGTGTCTGCAAAGTTCTTTAAACCACTAATATGAACAATATTATTAATAGGAGATTCTATGTCTTTATATTCTATAGGACTCTTAACAGAATATGATAAATTCTGATAATAATCATTATCGGGCAAATATTGTCCACTATTATTGAGTTCTCCAGTATTGTCCGACCACCCTCTGTCAACCAATCTGGAAGAAGAAACATTTATACGGGAGAAGTTAGTATCAACTTTATAAACTGATGCAACAGATCCAGAGCTAGATCCAACCAAGATATCACCAACATTTGGGTTATATTGTCCAGTAATTCTCAAGATATTTTCATTTGAAGAAACCACAAATGCGTCCAGATCATCTGTAGATGATTGGAGGTTGAGTTTTTCTCCAACATTGAATTCTGTCTTCTCAACAGAAATATCAAATTCTGGATAATCATCTTTTAGAATAATTGTGCCAAAAGAATCTTGAATTGTATTTGCAATACCAGTGTTCGTAGAAATATTATCCGTTTCAAGATCTATTGTTACAGTATCACCAAAAACACTTCCTGCAATTTGGTAGTTTGAAACTTTGAAGAATTTAAAACCATAATCTTCAGAATTAAATCCAGAACCTGCTGTTCCTACTTTTGTAATTCCTTCAATAAAGACTTCTTGGCCAATGGCAAATGGATTTGTAGAAAATCCATTCAGTGGTGTTGTAATTATGCATGTAAATATTCCTGTCGAATTTGAATCAACTCTAACAATACTTATTCCATTCGTATTATTAGTTGCGAATAGTTTTGCTCCTTCATCTGGAACTCCATTTGGATTTTGGAGAACATTTACTTCAGAAATTGAATTGCCGCCCAGTTTTGCTTCCAATAATCCATCATTGATTTTTAATCCAGTGCTTGTATCTACAATAACAATGTTTGGAATTTCAACATATCCCCTTCCGCCATTTGTAACAGAAACAATACCGACCGTATTATTATCAATTAAAGTAAGTGACTGTACTGATTTTCCTGTTGGAGATAATGTCTCATCAGAAGGATACTCATTCTGACTAAGAATGAATTCATATTCTTTAACATTACCTATGACATCTGATTTTGGAATGACAGATAATCCACTACCATTAGATGTTATAGTATCTACGTATGCAGGTAAAGATTTATACCCGATACCACCTGAAGTCAGTTTTACTTTGTGTACAGGACCCGATGCATTTTTATTAGTAGTTCTATATTCTAAAGTATTGCATTGATCCTTTAGATATGAATTTCTTTCAGGCCTTCTATTGAGAGAGAATGTAAAAGTTGTTGATCCAATGCTAGATATGGAATAATTTTTGTTATATTCACTAGATTCAAATACTATTTGTGAATTATTTTTAGATTCCTTATCCGCTGTGCTTATTTGGCCACCATTCTCCAAATTATAGAAAATTACTGGTGGAAGATCCTTATCAAATTTTATTGTCTTTGTATTTGATGTTGAGGAGATTATATGTGTATTTGTAGTTCCCGTAGATACAAACTCTCTATTAAATTCGGAATCGTAGAAAAACTTTAACTCATAGTTGCCCAGAGATGATGTATCAAATACAATATCATTACTATTGATAACTTTAATCTGTGGATTAATTAATAATAATTTGTGACCAGATCCATCATTCGTAATATTTACTTTATTCGTATCAATATTAGATAATCCATTGATTGATTCGCAAAGAATTATTTTATTAGAATCTTGAACATATATGAAATAAGATTCACCATCAGTTAATCCAGTAGCTGCTGATGTAGCTTTGTAGAGTACTCTATCTCCGGTTGTATATCCATGAGAATTAATTGTTATGGTATCATTGTCATTATTAATATCGCCAGGTGCAAATTCCAATGGGTTGATGGTCAACAATCCAGTCTGAGAATCTCTTTCAACTTTAATTGATGTTGATGTTCCAATACCAACAGAAAGATTTGAATCGACAAAAATTTCCACAGAATCTCCTTCACTCAAATTATGATCTTCTTCTGTAGTAACTGTAGTTGTTATTTTTTCGACCAAGCATTTCTTTTGATTGAACTTAGTTTCGAACAAATATTCATCAGAATCTAAACCAGAAGTATGGAAAAATACCTGATCACCCGAAATTGTTGTCTTAATACCAATATGATTTGAATTAATGTTAATTACATATACAGTATTGGGCATATCATAAGAATTTGTTCCATCTGTAGAAACAGAAACTCCAGTACCAACATAATTAAGTTCTTGATTAGTCCTGAATGGATGATTTCTTAAATATATTGATTGTGTTGGGATAGAAAGCGATACATTACGTGATGCATAATCAAACGTAGTTTGATATTGTTCTCCGGGAATAGTTCCAATTCCAATAGATTCTGTTGGATTAAAATATACTTGTTGATTCTGAGTGGAGTCAATAATATTCTTTACATTAGCTTTAATAGTAAATGAATCATTTACAAATGATATTGTACTACCTATAGAAATCTCTGGAGTAGTAGACCTGCCTACTCTCAAAATATTTTCTGGTCTTGCAATATCTAATAATGTATAATAATCTGTACCAATAAGAACACTACTGCCAACACTTACATTTTCTGGTATAGATGACACATATAATTCTGTAGTTCCAATTCCGGCAGCTATAGAAGATAATGCAACAGAATTTGGGGTAGTATCAATAGAAATTTTCCCAACTACAGAATCCTGTCCAAAAACTGTACTTAGTCCAGATAAAATTACATTGTCTCCTGATCTCAAACTTAAAATATTATTTGGATAAATTCTAAGATTTGATGAATTTTCTTTGACAATTAGACTATCAACATATGAATTTACTACTGTTTCCATTTTAGAAACAGTTTCTCCTTTAATAACTTCTACAGAAGCACTAATACCACCACCAGATGTATCCTCATTATCAAATCGAAGAAGATCTCCAACTTTATAATTGTCACCATTATTAATAATTTCAAAAGATTTAACAGATCCACTAGTTACTGAAGAAACTTTTATGCCATCATTATTATAATCACCAATTTTTGTTAGGAAATCATAGCTCCCTTCTCTCGAAAATACTTTATATGGGAAACTATTTCTCAAAAGTTTATTTGATGCAAGATCATATGATTGATTCAATAATCTATTCTCAGAAATGAACTTGGATTCATAAGTATTTCCAATAAAATATGGGAATATTGGATCTCCAGATGTTGATACTAAAGCAAAATATGCATATACTCCATTTGGAAATTCTGGTGTTTTTGTAAATCTACCATTATTTTTATCTAAAGTGCCATTTTGTGGTTGATACTCAAAATCTTCAAAGAAGAATCCAGATTCAAATCCAGAAGGTCTATCAATAATGTTACTACTTTGATTTACATAACCAGAAGACATTAATACTTTATCAGAAGTTGAATCCATTGGATCAACAAAACCATATGGCCCATAAATTGGATTCCCATCATATGCCCATCCAATAATTGGAGAATGTTTTGGATTTGGATCAACTGTAGAACTTTCACCAAAAGAATCTCTTATTTTTTGATTATAACCTAAAACTTTGTACTGTAGTCCATTATCAGTATCAGCAAATATTTCATTCCCAAATCTCAAATTATTATTTACTGTTAGTTCTCTTATAGAAGATTCGAGGACAACATTTTCTCCTGAAGCCTCTACTTTTATAGTAGTATTAAATGGGTCATATCCAATACCACCATTAATAACTTTTGCTCCGGTTATGATTCCATTAGAAACAATGGCTCTAAGTTTAGCTCCAGATCCACTTCCAGTAGAATCTACTGCACTTAATTTTGGAGTTGAGAAATATTCTTCTCCACCAAATCCAATATTGATTGATTTTATTATACCATTAGTAATATTTGCAGATAATTCAGCATTTTTTCCATTTTTTATCGCTATTGTGGGAGTTTTCTTCAAATTTAATATTGAAGATCCATACGAAGTTCCATTTTCGTAAATATAACAATCAATAATGCTTCCACTTACCTCCGGAGTAACGATAAGGTTGCCTTGACCATTAGGAGATTCGTATGATACATTTACTTGAATGTCTGGATATTTGAAATATTGGTATCCAGACCCAATAGACGTAAAACTAACATATTTTGACAATTCAAAATCTGTAGTATCCGTTCCCCCAACTCCAGCATTAGATAATCTAAAATAGTCCTTCGAATCAGCAGTCACATAATATTGATTAGTGGTATTTAATCCAGTAATTCCTGCAGTTTCATATGAATACTCAATAAGTTCTCCAGTTTTAAATCCATGATTTTCAAATGCAATAGTATTTTCCGTTAAAGATACATTTGATGGTTTTATTATCAACCTTCTATTAGTATAATTTTCTCCCCCAGATATTACTACAATATCACTTATATTTCTTTTGAATTCTGCAGTTTTAAAATACTGAGTTCCTACAGATGCACTTGTAATATCGACCGTTCCAATACCAGAAATTGCTTCTGACGAAGAAAAATGAAGAGTAATTGAATTATTGTTAACATACCTCGCAAAATAATTTCCATTACTTGCCAATGTTGTAGATCCAGTACTAATCAAATTATTTGATTGGGGTTGATAAATTATTTCTTCCCCGGTAGTTAAATTGTGAGGTTCATCAAAAGTTACTACATTAGTAGTAATATTAATTCCTCCACCTGCAGTAGAGTCTTCAGAACTGAAAGATAATTCTCTGTGCCTATTTGCAAGTACTGCTTCAAAAGATGCCCCTTGCCCATTTCCCCCCGATACGGATATTGAGCTAACGGAATCAATATCAAAATCTTGAGGGTCTACAAAAACGTCTGTAAAAGAACCTGAAATAACAGGTTGTACTTTACAAGTTGTTCCTGCACTAGCACTTACCTCCAATTGTGGTGGATTTATTACGTCAAAATCATTTGTACTACTTAAAACTTCAATACTTTCTATTGGTCCAAAGTAAATCTTATCGTTCGACTTATAGTTTGAAATTTCAACACCATTGATCAAAATTCCTGTCGATTCATTAGCATAAGTAGAATCTTTTTCTCTACTATCAATACTTCTTTGTAAGTTATTTTTGAGTGGAAATTTTCTTAAAATATTTGTTGGTGATATCTTTCTCGATCTCTGACTGTATAAAGTGAAATCGTGCGATCCAAAATCTTGGGTATTTGGAGTAAATATCAAATAATTTGAAGAACCAATAGTTTGTCTAGAAGAATAGAGTTTAATAGTTTTCTTTAAAGAATCTATTACTTCAACATAATAAGAGCCTGTTGATAGTCCAACTAATCCCGAACCACTATACTCATAATAAACTTCATCACCTGTTATAAATTCCGAAGGAGTTGCAAATTTTATAACATTATACGTTCCCCTTTGAATAACACCATCTGTACCAATTCCAGATATGCTAACTATGTTTTTAGATACCAATTCTTTATCGATATTATAACGATAAGTAAATGTAGTATTCGCTATCTCTCCAGAAGGTAAAGAATTTGATGCAACATATGCATATTCATCATCACCATCAACATAGAGATTTTGAATATCTGATAAAATATTCGTATATTCTAATGGTACTGTATTACTAATTGGATGATTTAACTTTCTTCTTAGTTTATACTCATCGAAGTTGCCAGTTTGAAAAGATCCAGAAAGGGTTGGTCTTTTATTATCAAAACTTATACTTTGAATATAAACATCATCGGAAGTAATAGCTAAAACTTCCGACCCAATTCCAGATCTTTCTACTAATTCTACTCTATCCCCTACTTTGAAACTAGACCTATCAATCGTTCCCGACAAAGTATAGTTTGATAATATTTCTACATCATTAGAACTTGCACTGTTGTATATCCAAGAATTTGCAAATAAATTTTTATAATTGGTTTTATCAATTGAAATATTATCACCAATACCTTTAATAGTAACTCTATCTCCAACACTGCTTAAACTTTTAATTTCGGAAGTTTCTACATCTGATGTTACATTAGATACTCTAAGAAGAACTTTTGTTTCTTCAGATATTACTCCATTTTCATATCCAAAATATGTATTTGAAGAAACAACTAGATTTGTTTTTTTACTAAACTTTGTGATGTCAGAGGAATCAACAAAAAATTGATTTAAGTTCTTACTAGTGTAAGAAACTTGCATGGTTCCATTTGAATCATCCGGGTCAATAATAGAAATTACTCCAGACTCTGGAAATCCAACTGTAGAATCAACGGTAATTAATGAGTCCCCAACATTAATACTTTCTATAATTTTTGTCGAAGATGTTGGCTCAAACGTTCCATTAATAGGATTGTCATTGCCATATCCAGTAAATAATGATAATCTATAATATTTTTTGCCTTGAATAGAAATTATTTCAATATCCGAAATTGAAGCATTTGTTTCCAAGTCTGATGACTTGTAAATTGTTTCTCCTTTTAATTTGAGTGGATTTTTTTGGTTAAGACACTCTGCTAAAGTTACTTCATTCCTATTAAATTTTGCATAAGATGGCTTTATCAGAAGATTTTCAAGATTAACTATAGTTGGGTCAATACCAAAAAGAACATTAAACAAAATTCTATAGGATTCTTCTGTACCTTTAGACTGATATAAAGACTTTGAATACTTTAAAAATGTTCCTACATTAACTTCTTTGGAGAAACTAACTCCTTGAAGTCCTGGAGCAATTGAATATTTTACCTTATTATAAAATTCTTTTAAGAACAATGAACTGAGATTTTCAATTTTTGTTCCTGAAGGATGTGATGATGCATTGGAAGATAAGAATACCAGTTCCTCTGGATTATCTTGGTCATGTAATTCAGAAACACCACTAAATCCGCGAATACATCCAGTAAAAGATGTTGCGGTTAATCCAGTATATGTGACTATCTCTTCACCAATTTTGATTAGGCCATATTTTTTAGGAAAACCTTTCGTATTTGAAACGAAAATATTTGTATCTGTGTCACTTATTTGTGCTGAGAGAGAAGATTCATCAACAATTACTTCAGAAACAAGATTATCTAGATCTAGATACTGATCTAGATTTTCTACAATATCAACAGAAGCACCTTGATTTTCTTGTGAAATATAATACTGCTTCAAAAACTCCGCAGTTTTTGGACTTTCATCCAAAATAAATTCAGGAAGTTGATTTTCAATAACTTCCTGAATCTGAACTCTTTGTTCAAAGCCTGTCTGTATCATTCTACTCTCTTATAAGTTTTCCGTTTGAATAACTTGATGTATAATAATTTTTGATAAATTTGGTTCCGGAAATTTCATCTCCGGAAGACATTACATCTCTAAGCATATTTATTGTGCTTTTATTAACACTAAACATCAAATAGAGATCCTTCAATCCGATAACATCATTGGACTCTGGGAAAGCCTGCACTTCAATAATATTATTCTCTTTAACAGTACTAGTAATATTGACAGTACCTAGATTTATTTCACCTTTTAAGTAATCTATGGTTCCCGCAGATGTCACAACAACCTTAGCAGTATCAGATCCAGTTGGTTTTACTATTGATAACGTGCCAGTTTTTTTATCTGCATTTGGGACATCAGTCAGATAAACCACATCACTTTCTCCGGAAATATAGAATCCGGTAGATTTAATATTATATCCATTTGCTTTAACATGGAATTGGTTACCAAAGCACAATTCATACTGTGCAAATTGATTGATTGCTGCTTTTAAATCCCTACGTATAATAACTTTAGTAATATTTGATGTGATAGAATTGTCTACCTTATCAATATTATGAAGAATCTTACTGTATCTAAATCTTCCACCAAACTTATTGATATCAATAGATTGTGAATACTTTTCAAGAGAATTCACTACTCTTGTTCTTAAAGTATCAATATCACTTGTCTGCGAATAATCATAATATATTGAAGAATCAATCTCAACATATAGTATTTTGACATCAACAATTTTCTGATTGATACCAGATACAGAGTATTGCTTCAGTTTCGAAAGAATTAATTCTTTATTAAAATCAGAAACATATGTTCCATTTTTTGGTTTAATACTAATACTTACCGTACCAAACTCTGGAGGATCGAGTTCTTCACCACCAATTACTGTAACAGTTTCAGTATCAGGATAGATTCTTTTTATAATTGCCTCATAATCCCTAGCCGTAACCGCTCTGTACTGCGATGAATATAGTTGAGGAGCATAATACTTAATTGATTCAATAGACTCAATCTCAGCGCCATTCTGCGATTTTTGATCAAGTGCAACTGAAGTAGTTGTTGCTACAAATAAATCACCACTCTTTAAAGTTCCAGTAAAGGAAAATGATCTTGCGCCATTTCCTTCTGGCCCGTCTGTTACAATATATTTTGCACGAATGACTGTACCGTCATCATTAAACGTCGTTCCTAATTTCTTTCCAAAAAATCCATCACCAAATATGATTTGGTATCTTTCATCCTGAATTTCTTGGATGAAATAAATTCTGGAATTTTTATCTACATTTAGAATATTACTGACCTGACTATACTCGATTCCAGTTCCAGAAGATCCTTCCTTATTGACATAGACAGAAAGTGTGGACGTATCTATGAAAGAATTATCTAAAATAAACTTTTGGTTCAGTGAGGAATCATATCTAAATTCTTGATTAATTAATGTTCCTTGATATATGTCAATCTCTTCAAATACTGCTTGACCATTCGTCACAGAAGTTTCTATATCATTCAGAATGGAAAAGACATATGAACTATCATTTATGACACCTACACATACGTTTCCTGCCTTCAGAGTAACCGATGTGATGTCTGGGTTATCAATTGCTGCCGTGATCGTTACTGTTGCCTTGGCCGCCGATCTGGAGCGAGGTAGATAACCAATATTTTTTGCGAGTGAGACTACATTCTCTCTTAGTGTGGCCGATTCCAAAAAGGATTCGTTCACAATCATGTTTGAATTGAATGCTGTTATATAAGTGTTATATGCCAGCGTATCAATTAAAACTGAAAAATTAGACCCCTCAAAGTCAAATCCCGTGAAATTAGAATTTGCACGAAGATAATCTTTGATAGAGGTCTTTATTTGATCAAAGTCTAGATTTGTATACTTAGTGAAAGGCATTTTATCTTGTTGCCTCTAATAGGAAGTTATATTGTTGAGTTGGAAACTCTTGGCCTACAATGTCATAGATCACATTTACATCAAATGCATTCAAATCCGGGTATGGATTGACAGTGACCTGAACATTTTCAATTCTCGGTTCAAAATTATCAAGTGCAACAAGAATTTGATCTTGAACTACACTCGCCGTACCAAAATCAACTAATTCAAAGAGCAAATTTCGTACATCAGAACCAAAAATTGAATTGAAGAACTTTTCGGAGGGTATGGTTTCTACAATATTTCTTACAGAACGACGAATTGCATTCTCATTCTTAATAATAGGTAGATCGCCAGTAATTGGATGGGGTTCAAATGACAAACTTATGTCTTTAAACGCCCTTGATACCCTCTGAATTGCCATCGGACAGGAGTTTTTATTTATTTATACCCCCTATTTGACTTATTCGTGCCATCTCTCTACAAAATCATCAAATCCATTAGATCCACCACAGGGACGTTCTAGACGATCGTCTGGAATTGGGTAGAGTTCTTCATTTTCTTTGATTTTTCTGCGCTTAGATGCCAAATTTAGATACTTATCACTCTCAACTTCCGTAATAAGGGTCATTCCACTCTCTATGAAAAGGTCTCCTTTATCAACCTGATGGTGATTTCCCATTTTTAGCTCCTGATTAGTAAAATCAGAACTTTTTGAGGGGTTACTATCCCTGAGTTGCTATTTATTTGGTTCTCCAAAGCGATGAGAGTACTGATCATCAATATCGGCCATCAATTCTTCGGATGTTTTCCAGAAATATTCATCAGTATCACCCAATCTACCCCACTTAATACCATTTTCAACCTGATAGTACTCAGTCGAAACCTTAAAATCAGGCATCTTTGGCTCTTCAGGTGTCAAACTAACGTCATAGATGCGACATCTGTTGTTTGGATACAGTGCAAATTGTCCATTATCAAGTTCAAGTAGGTTAAATGACTTGTGTTCTTCTGGTATTTCACTGGTTGAGTAGTCAATGATGTCACAATCGGCATGATAATTGTCTAGTGTACAAATATAACTACCAGTCATGGTACCAAAATGACGTGTACGAACCTCCCAACTCATAGAAGCAGTAAATTGCTTACAAATATTAATCACACCATAGTCCATACAGTTCCAAAACTGTAGGTTTGGTAGATCCATATCTGGATCAGGAGTCTCAGGAGATGATACAAAGGCACTGATAGGTAGTTTATCAAACATTGCCCCATATTCGGGTAGATAGGTCTCAAAATAGAAAGCACGTCCAGGAATCGATTTTGCCGATACCCAAACGCCCTCTACAAATTCGCCGTGACCATCCTTTAAATCGCGTAAGTACTCTTTGCGTACCCATACTTTTTGTGCGGGTAGATTAACGACTAATTGACTCATCCTCTTCCTTGTCCCCGATAACGCTTACGAGCCGAGTTACGAGAACTTGGGGCATATTTCGTGTGCTTTCCTTGCCCTTGACGAGTCTTCTTTGGCCTTGCTTCAACATAGCAACCGCCTTTCATAAATCCGCCTTTTGCCATAATTATGCTCCTAATGATGTTTTAGTTTCGAGATCTTCCGGACGAGGAGCCCCGGTCTGATAGTATTCAATCGAGAGGTCCTCCATTCTCTCGAAGTACTCTGTCTCTGTAAGGTTCTTGTATAAGACCTTCCCCTTACAGAGGATCGTGTACTGTTCTTTCATATTATATCACACGAGTCTTTTCGTGTCCCACACGTACCCGAGGATCGCACCAGATCTCAAAACCTGCTTCGAGTGCATCGAGACAGAAAGAAACGTCCTCACCGCACATGTCTTGCACTTCTCCGGATTCGAAAACCTGCATCTTCGGTGCAAACCATGGATACTTCATTTTCTCGTGCTCGAAGACTCCGTTCTTGATCAGAATCCATCCGAATCCGGCATAGTCTACCGTGAAGGGTTTGCGACGTTTGGAGATACTCTCAAGTGTTTCGTGGTTCATCACACCACCATTGTTACGGAAGTCATCCTCCTCCATCCAATGAGCTACTGATGTGGTGCGACCATCTTCTGTACAATACCACCCACTCGCAATATCTTTGTCCATCAGAACCAGTTGCAGAAGTTTCTCAGTATTAAAAACAATATCACTGTCAATCCATAACTGATAATCATATTCCAACTTGCCATCCCAGGGAATTTGATCCGGTCCACGCAGTACATTTGCTCCAAGACACTTGCACCTTGCAAAGTTTACCATGGAACTATAATCTTGTGAGATCTGGATGCTTGCACCCATCTGCACCAAATCAAAACAAAGTTGTACAAAATTTTTCAGATATGTGTACGATACTCCGCGTCCTGGAAGGCAAAAGACGATGCTCTTGCCCTTTAGCATTTCCTTTGCCTTATCGTAGTCCCATTCCGGTTCTTTCGGCGCACCCTTACCCGGTGCTGCAGCTTTTACTGTAAATCCTTTAGTCATAATAGAAGTCAGGTACTTTCGAATCATACTTCACTATGTATACCTTGTCAAGATCACGTAATGTCGGTTATTACGATATAATCATTCTCGACTTCGATGTTTACTTCTACTCCCTCGTACCAGCCCTTCTCATCACAGATCCACTCAGGGATTATTACATAGTGCTCCCCTGATACTGGATCAATCTCTATGGTCGTAAAATTTCTACGCGGATTTTTTTGCATTTCCTTTAAACCTTGGCTTGCTTTTATATAGCGAAAAAAAATTTTTGAGACCCTCGAAATTTAGCTGGGTTTCGTAACACTTTGTAGACTAGGGAAGTTAGGCGTTTTTAAACCACGCGCCGCTAACACCGAAGGGGGCCAAACGCCCCCAACTGCTGTTAACGAACGAATGCTAGCTATCAGACTGTTGCATACTTAGGGTTGTTGAAGTTAGCAACACTG
>CEPW01035485.1_pt1 | contig 31442 bp, 31 predicted proteins | sample 356211 | NCBI WGS metagenome assembly CEPW01 (sample SAMEA2620021, study PRJEB7988) | marine metagenome | biome: marine biome (ENVO:00000447); feature: deep chlorophyll maximum layer (ENVO:xxxxxxxx); material: "saline water (ENVO:00002010), including plankton (ENVO:xxxxxxxx)" | depth 25 m
AGATTAAAATAATTTCTAGTTTACATTTAATTGAGGCATAACTTGTAAGTTTTGATTCTTACTTATAAACTTATTTTTTTTATAATCTATAAGTCCTCTGCAGGCTATCATCAATCCATTGTCTGTACAGAATCTTCGTTCAGGAAAGACAGATTCAATTTCAGCATTTTCAAAACTATTCCTAATAAATCCATTAGCTGCTACTCCTCCAGAAACAAGAATTTTTTTACAACCATGTTTTTTAGCTACATTCATAGATTTAGTTAGAAGTACATCAGCGGCTGAAAGCTGAAAGGCATAAGCAATTTCAGAAATTTCTTCTTTTATCTGATCATTTGATAAATCATTGTTATATATTTTTTCATAAGCTAAATTTTTTGAAGCAGTCTTTAATCCACTAAAGCTAAATTCTTCATCATTTTTCAACCAAGCTCTGGGTAATACATAGTCTTTTCTTACTGCATCTTTAGCCCAATTTTCAATAATGGGCCCTCCAGGGTAACCAAGTCCCAATATCCTTGCCACTTTATCAAATGCTTCTCCTACAGCATCGTCTCTAGTTTGACCCAAAAGTTTATAAGAATCATAATCATTCATTAGAATTAATTCTGTATGACCCCCTGAAATAAGAAGAGCTATACAAGGGAAAATTTCATTTTTTGAAAAATTAAATTTTTCATTCTCAACAAAACACGCTGATATATGTCCTTCTAAATGGTTTACTCCTATGAGTGGAATATTTAATGAATTAGATAAACCTTTTGCAAAATTTACACCTACCAGTAAAGACCCTGCAAGCCCAGGCCCATTAGTAACAGCAATAGCAGAAAGTTCATTTATTGACACTTTAGCTACTTGAATAGCTTCTTCAACTACCTTATGGATATTAACGATGTGAGCTCGAGAAGCAAGCTCAGGAATTATACCCCCATAAGGAGCATGCGTTTCAATCTGAGATGCAACAACATTGCTCAAAATATTGCCTTCAAGGTCAATTATTGAACATGCAGTTTCATCACATGAAGTTTCAATACCCAAAATTGTCATTATTTTTTCTTATTTTTTTTTGAAGAGGTTTTAAATATATATTAATTTGAATTAATTTAGTCTAATTAAAATATGGAGAAAAAAAAATTTACTACAAAAAAATTTTTATTCATTTTTGCTCTACTTGGTATATTCTTTTCTTTTTTTCAACCAACATGTGGAGCTTTTACAAGAGTTACGGATTCAGGAGATGGATGCCCCGATTGGCCTACCTGTTTCGGTTCATGGATTCCGCCTCTAAATGATATACATGCAATTATTGAATGGAGTCATAGAACTTCAGGTACTTTATTCGGTATAGTCTCAATATTTTTAGTTGTTTTATCTTATCTTGTCTATAAAAAATTTAATTTCACTGTAAAAATTTACAGTTTTACTCTACTACTTATTATTATTGTAGGAGGGATTGGTGGCGCAGTTGTTTTATCTGAACTAAATCCTGCAATTAGAACAGTTCATTTAGCAGGGGCCCAAACGGTTGCAGCATTAATGGTTGCTACATTCATCATTCAATATTTAAAACCAGTTGAAACAAATAACAAGATAAAGATATTAGCATTTATAACTGCTTTTTTGGCAATAGCCTCACTACTTTCTGGAGCTTATGCTGTATGGCAAGGAGCAGGATCCGTATGTTACAGGTGGCCATTATGTGATGATTACTTAATACCTAGATTTACTAATCAATGGATACATATGATTCATAGAATTATATCCCTAGTATTAATTTTACATATCTTAAGGCTTTCTATAGTTCTAATAAAAACCCAATCAGGAAATATACTTAGTAAAGCAGGATATTTGCTATTAGCAATGGGTACTCTGCAAACTATAATAGGTGCAACTATTCCTATATCAGATTTTTCAGTTTGGTCGAGGTCATTGCATCTTGGTCTAGCAACTATTGTATGGATGGTTACTGTATCAATTATAATGTTGATAAAAGTAAAAAAACCATAGTGACTTACAAATGAATGTTCCCATAAAAAAATATTTTCTTTTGACTAAACCAAGGGTTTTAACATTGTTAATATTTAGTAGTTTTGGAGGAGCATTCTTAGCAAAACAAGGAATACCAAACTTTACTGAGAGCATAGGTCTATTTATTGGGGGCTATTGTGCATCAGGTGCAGCTGCAACTTTAAATATGTACTTTGAAACAGACATTGATAAGGATATGGGTCGAACAAAAAATAGACCAATAGCTGAAGGTACTATTTCTCATAAAAACGCATTAGTTTTTGCGATACTCCTAACACTAGTTTCATTTATATCACTATTTCTATTAAATAATTTACTTGCAGCTATTTTAGCTTTTGCTGGAGGTTTTTTTTATGTTGGTATTTATACTTTGTATCTCAAAAGAAGAACTATTCAAAATATTGTAATTGGTGGATCTGCAGGAGCTTTTCCTCCTTTAGTAGGTTATGCATCTATAAGCAACAACATAACACTTGAGGCACTATATCTTTTTCTTATAATTTTCTTTTGGACACCCCCTCATTTTTGGGCTTTAGCTATTATGATTAAGGATGACTATGAAAAGGCAAAAATACCAATGCTTCCTGTAGTAAAGGGGATAAAAAATGCTTCATTGCAGATATTACTATATAGTGTATTACTGATGTTTATTAGCTTATTAACTGTAACTATATCTTCAAGCTTGGGATGGATTTATGTTAGTAGCTCAATACTTCTTGGTACTATCTTGCTTGTAAAGTCTTATAAACTATTTAAGAATTTAGATAGGCCCTCAGCAGTGTCTACTTACAAATTTTCTTTACTTTATCTTTTCCTACTGATTGGTGCTGTAATGATTGATAGTTCAGTGACTTTTTTAGAAATATAATTTTTTAAGAATTAACTTGTTGCACTAAAGATGCAAACCCCTGAGGTTCCCTAACTGCCAGTTCAGCTAATGATTTTCTGTCAATCTGAATATTTCTCTGAGTAAGCAAATTCATAAACTTAGAGTATGATAATCCATTTTCTCTTGCAGCAGCATTTATTCTTGTAATAGCTAATTTTCTCATAGATCTTTTTTTGAGATGTCTATGTTTTGTAGAATAGTTCAATGCATGAGTCAGAGATTCTTTAGCTGCTCTAATTCTGGTACGGCTAGCTCCTCTGTGACCTTTTACTTGTTTTAAAATTGATTTATGTTTTCTTCTGGTGGTCATCCCACCTTTTACTCTAGACATCTTTGCTCAAATTCCTTATATTAGATTTTTTATTTTATCTGAAATTCTAGTTGAATCTAATTCAACTTTTCCTCCAAATAATCTCTTGACTCTCTTAGCTTTTTTTCTTCTGAGATGACTTTTTGGACCTTTAGTTCTTACTAATTTTCCAGATCCTGTGACATGAAATCTTTTTTTTGCAGCTTTATTTGTTTTTATCTTTGGCATGTAATTTATTGATTATCTTTTTCTTTATTTTTCATTGTTCCTATTGGGAATGCAGGTGAAACTACTAAACTTAATGTTCTTCCTTCATTGGAAGGCCTTTTATCCAATTTAGCCATATCTTTAACACCTTCTGCCACAGACCTCAAAACTTTCATAGCAAAGTCTGGATGAGCAGCTTCTCTTCCTCTAAGCATCACAGCAACTCTGACTTTAGATCCATCATCTAATAATGATCTAACTTTTTTGATTTTTAGATCAACATCATGCTTTGATGTACCTGGCCTCAACCTTACTTCTCTTTGAGTCTGAGTTGTTTTACTCTTATTTTTTTTATCTCTTTTGGAGAGATTGTACTTAAATTTTCCATAATCTAATAAACGACACACAGGAGGATCTTGGTTCGGCGAAACTTCAACCAAATCTAAGCCATTGTCAATAGCCATTTGTAGAGCTTCACTTGTTTTCAATATTTTAGAGTTGGATTGGTCTTCTCCAGAAATTAATCTAACAGAGCTAGTTCTTATTCGCTCATTAACCCTATATTCTTTTGCTATTTTTTACTCCTAGGTGTCAATTTTTTGATTATAAAAAGTCTACTAATCTATAGTATCACAAGAACTCAATAGTTGATAAGAAAAATATATTTACATAATAATAAATTATTATTTTTTTTTTGTTCTTATGATAGGATTTTATTATAGATAATAAAAAATTTTTCCTACTCAATGAACAAAAAATTTCTCAATAATAGCATCACATACGTCATAGCAGGTCTTCTGATGATAGGTGCATTTTATCTGTTTTTAGGTCGATCATTTGAAACAAGTGAAGAGAAAGATTTAGGACATTTAGTGCGTATTTCTAAAAGCGCAGAAGGCACTGCAAATCCAGTAACAATTGAAGTTAATGGAGATAAACTCAAATACACCAAAAATGGAGAAGTTTATAAAGCCTCAAAAGAATCTGGAACAAGTGTGTATGAAATAATGTCTGCTTCAGACGTTGATCCTTCTGCTTACTCGGTGGTTGTTAAAAATGGAGGAAGTGTAGGTACAATTTTCTCAATTCTAATAGGCCTATTACCATTTATTCTTATGTTTGGTTTCCTATTTTTTATAATGAGGCAAGCTCAAGGTTCAGGAAACAGTGCAATGAATTTTGGAAAAAGTCGAGCAAAAATGTTTGTTGGAACAAAAGCGAATGTGACATTTTTTGATGTAGCAGGTCTTCCTGAAGCAAAAGAGGAACTTGAAGAAGTTGTTGATTTTTTGAAATTTCCAGAAAGATTCACGTCAATTGGAGCCAAAATACCTTCTGGAGTACTATTAGTGGGTCCTCCAGGAACAGGAAAAACGCTTATAGCTAGAGCAGTTGCAGGTGAAGCAGGGGTCCCATTTTTTTCAATATCAGGTTCAGAATTTGTGGAAATGTTCGTTGGTGTTGGAGCATCTAGAGTAAGAGATCTATTTTCACAAGCAAAAAGACACTCTCCTTGCATAATATTTGTAGATGAAATAGATGCAGTGGGAAGACACAGGGGTGCAGGTCTTGGTGGAGGTCATGATGAAAGAGAACAAACTCTAAATCAAATTTTAGTAGAAATGGACGGTTTCGATACCAATAATAATGTAATTGTAATTGCAGCCACAAATAGACCCGATATTCTAGACCCTGCATTACTTAGACCAGGTAGATTCGATAGAAGGATAACAATTGATAACCCCGATGTAAATGGTCGAACAGAAATACTTAATGTTCATGCAAAAGGGAAACCTATTGATAAAAAAGTAGAGATGACAGATGTTGCCAAACAAACTCCTGGTTTTTCAGGTGCTGATTTAGCAAATCTAATTAATGAATCCGCTTTACTAACAGCTCGAAGAAATTCAAAAAAAATAACACTAGCAGACTTAACAGAAGCTATCGACAGAGTTTCCATGGGACCAGCAAGAAAATCTAAAGTCATTAGCGATAAAGAAAGAGAACTAGTTGCATATCATGAAGCAGGTCACGCTATTGTTTCTCACTTTATGCCTGAAGGGAAAAGTGTTGGAAAAATAACTATTGTTTCTAGAGGGCATGCTGGTGGATTTACAAGATATGAGCAAGAAGATCAATCATTAATGACTAAAGTTGAACTGGAAGCTATGATCGCATCTGCTATGGGTGGAAGAGAAGCAGAAATGATTACTCACAAAGGAGTACTAACAACTGGCGCTTCAAATGATTTCGAGCAAGCTACTAGAATAGCAAGAGAAATGGTTATGCGTTACGGAATGATTGAAGAGTTACCACAAAGAACCTATGGAAAAAAACAGCAGGCAGTATTTCTTGGACGTGAACAAAATGAAGAACAAGACTATTCTGAAGAAACTGCTGTAAAGATAGATAAAGAAATATCATCATTGCTTGAACAAGGCAAAAATAATGCAAATAAAATTCTAAAGAAACATAAGAAACAACTAGAATTACTCGCTGATGCACTACTCAAGTATGAAACACTTGATGCTGATCAGTTTAGAACTCTGATGGAAGGTAAAACCCTCAATATAAAAGAGGTATCAAAACCTGAACCTCAGACAAAGGAAAAAACAGAGACTACTAAGCAAAAAAAAGGATTCCCTGAACCTCAATCTTCATGACCATTTTTGAGAATAATGAAATTAAGTTAGAAAAATTTATTTCTGGCTCTTTGGGGAATAATTCATATCTCATAAGTTCAAAAAAAGATGGTAATTCTATAGTCATCGATGTTCCAGATAAGCCTATGGAATTAATTAATAAAATTCCAAGAAACAGACTCAATAAGTCAGAAAACTTAGAAAAAATAAAAATTCTTATAACTCATGGTCATTATGATCATATAGAAGGACTAGATATTTTTGGAGAAAGGTTAGGACTGCTAAATTTATACATAGGGTATGTTGATGCAAACTATCTTAATTATTCTGGAAACGTAATAAGGCTAAGAAATCAAGAATATATAGAAAATTCAATAATTAAACTTAAATTATTTTATACACCGGGTCATACCGAAGGATCAGTTTGTTATTTTTTGGACTCAGGTGATGAAAAGTTCTTGTTTAGCGGTGACACTCTTTTTCCAGGAGGCCCCGGTAAAACTATTGATTCAAGAAATTTTACTAAGATATTCGAATCAATTAAAAATAAATTATATTTACTCCCTAAAGAGACAATAATTCTTCCTGGCCATGGAGAATCAATAACCATAGAAGATTCTATAAATGAATTTAATCATTTCCAATATAAAAATAATATATTTGGAGATATTTCTTGGAAAAATTAGAAAAGAAAAAACCAATTAATGGATTATTTCTTTTTTTTAGTTCTGCAATATTATTAATTCTTACATTACAGCTTGTTGATTTCTTTATTAATCTTTTTTTTGGATTGGATAATGGAAATATACAAGAAAAAAACAATACAATTTTTTCATTTTTGTTTTTTTTGATAACTTTTATTCCGATATTTTTATGTGTGGAATTTTATAGGACTAAATTAGATATATCGAGAAAAAAAATAGTTAAGTTATTCACTATAGCTATTCTAGTTACGACCCTGAATTCTTTCTTTATAAAATCAAGCTTAAATATACTTATTCAAATCCTAATTATTGATTTTGGATGCTTATATTTTGTGTTCATAATATCAAAAATTTATAGTACCAATAAATTTCGATGGTTAGGCCTAAAACAAATTTCAAATAGCGATATTAAGTATTTTTTTTACTACTTCTTAGCATGGCCTCCAATAATTCTTTGGGGAACAATAATTAATTACTATGATCTTGAATTCTTCAACTCTGATTATTCAAAAACAATTATTGAATCACTAAACAATAATCTCATAATTATTTTCTTTTTAGCCTGTATTGTAGCTCCTATTTGTGAAGAAATAATTTTTCGTGGATTTGTTTATAAATTAATTAATTCTAAATATACAATCAAACACGCAATAATAATAAATTCTATATTGTTTGGAATAATTCATTTCGATCCAAGTGCAATTATTCCTGCTACTATTTTAGGATTATCTCTTTCTATTATTAGATATAAAACTAAAAGTGTTATCTCCACCGTAATAATGCACTCATTACACAATATTTTTGCACTTATTATGACGACTCAAGCATTATAATGTATCAATAGGAGAAAAATTTGATATCTGAAGCAATAAATTCTAATAAAAAAACATCTGTAATACCTTTTATAACATGTGGGTACCCAAATGTTGAGAATTTCGTTGATTTATTGTTGTCTCTAGAAAATTCAGGTTCAACTGTTATTGAAATTGGAATGCCAAATAGTGACCCTTTAGCAGAAGGTCTAACAATACAATACTCAAGCACAATTTCTCTTAATAATGGAGTTAATACTGATATTTGCTTTGACATAGTAAAGAAAGCTAGAGAAAAAGGTTTGAGCATTCCTGTTGTACTAATGGGGTACTATAACAATATAATTGCTTATGATTCTGAGAAATTCTGTTCAAACTCAAAAAAATCAGGTGTAGATGGTTTGATTATTGCAGACTTACCTGTTTTTGAATCTAAATCAGTCATTGAACTTTCTAAAAAGTATGATTTAGCTTATATCCCTTTATTATCGGTAAACTCTTCAGAATCAATTATCAAAGAAGCAAGTATGCTTGCAACAGGGTTTGTATATTGTATTTCTGTTCTAGGAGTAACAGGTGAGAGAAAAGTGATTTTTGATAGAGTCAAGATTTTAGCTGATAAAGTAAAAAAATATTCAAAAGTTCCTGTTGCAGTAGGATTTGGAGTATCAAACAGATCAGATGTAACAGAAATAGGTAAATTTGCTGATGCAGCAGTTATTGGATCTGCACTTATCAATAAGATAAGAGAATCAAAAGATGATAATATTGTTGATGTGGCTGGAAAGTTTATTTCAAGTCTAATTTAGATTTTATAAGGAATATTTAATGTTGGTTAGAGGTGTAAGAGGAGCAACTACTGTTTCAGAGAATACCAAAGATGAAATTGTTAGTTCTACAGCAGAATTATTAGAAAAGATGATTTCAGAAAATAAAATAGATTCAGAAAATATTGCATCTATAATTTTTACTACTACATCTGATGTTTTTAATGAATTCCCCGCTGTAGCTGCAAGAGAAATCTTATCCTTGCACTCAGTTCCATTACTTAATATGCAAGAAATAGATAATCCCAATGGATTGAGCAGCTGTATAAGAATATTAATCCATTGGAATACTGACCTAAATCAAGATCAAATAAAACATGTCTATCTAAATGGAGCAACAGTTTTAAGAACAGATTTAAAATAAATTTGTAGACAAAAATTATTAAATTAAGTTAGACTGGTTGTTAGAGAAAAAAAATGAAACAATTTATTTATACATATTATTATTTTAGGCGCTAGAGTCTTTGCTTAGTGTGTGTAATTTCTAATTTTCATTAAATAAAAGGCTCAAATATAGAGCCTTTTTTTTATTAATAAATATTCAAAGGATAAGAAGAATGACAAATATAACAAATATAAATATCAGAGAACTATCAAATTTACCATCTCCTGAGTTTTATCAAAAAAAATTCCCTTCTTCAGAACAACAAACTTCGTTAATAAAGGAATCAAGAAAAACTATAGAAAATATTATTGAAGGAAAAGATAGCAGGCTACTTCTTCTAATGGGTCCTTGCTCAATACATGACACAAAAGCAGGAATTGAGTATGCTGAAAAACTAAAAGAACTCGCTGAAAAAGTTAGTAAAAATATTTATATAGTAATGAGGGTATATTTTGAAAAACCAAGAACTACTGTAGGTTGGAAGGGACTTATAAACGATCCAGATTTAAATGGAAGTTACAATATACCTAAAGGAATAGAAATAGCTAGAGAATTTTTATCTGAAGTGACAAGAATAGGTCTTCCTACTGCAACAGAATTTTTAGACCCTTTTACACCTCAATACATAGGAGATTTAGTATCTTGGGGTGCCATAGGAGCTAGAACTGCAGAAAGTCAGACTCACCGACAAATGGCAAGTGGACTATCTATGCCAATTGGTTTTAAAAATGGAACTGGTGGTTCAGTACAACTAGCAATTGATGGAATGATAGCATGTAATGGAGAACATGCATTTCTTGGTATTGATGATGATGGAAAAACATCAATAGTAATAACAAAAGGGAATAAAGCCAATCATGTAATTCTTCGTGGTGGAGCATCTGGTCCTAATTATGATAAAGATTCAATAAATGAAGCTCAAGAATTGCTGAAGAAAAATAATCTAGAACCTAATATAGTTGTTGATTGTTCACACGGAAATTCTAACAAGGATCATAATAGGCAACCTATAGTTTTCAAAGAGATATTAGATCAAAGGATAAATGGAAACGATAAAATTATAGGAATAATGCTAGAAAGTAACATTAATCCTGGAAGCCAATCATTGGGAAATATTGAAGATTTGGAGTATGGAGTATCCATTACTGACAAATGTGTAGGATGGGAAAAAACAGAAGAGATAATTATAGAAGCCAATAATCTGCTAAATTAATATAAATGGATAATTCTTTTCAAGAAATAATTGATCAATTATCAGAAGAAGTTTCTACTAAAGGAACTTCCCTTTGTATAGGAACTTTTGATGGAGTACACAGAGGTCATCAAAAATTATTTAAAGAATTAGTAAAAATTTCCAAAAGTAATAATCTTTTATCTGTAGTATTAGTTTTTGAATTACGTCCAAGAGAAATCATTAACCCGTCTTTGAGTAGACCTTATATTATTCCTTTTGAAGAAAGAATTCAAAACATTAAGTCACAAAAAGTAGATAAAACTATTAAGATAAATTTTGATAATAACATAAGAAATATTTCTGCAAAAAAATTCTTAGAAATCCTTAAAAATAAAATAAACCTGACTTCTTTAGTTGTTAGTGAAGATACTAAAATAGGAAATGATCAAAAAAACGGTAATGATCTTAAAAAAACATGTGAAGAGTTAAAAATTAGTTTTAATTCTATAAAAATGTCTTTAGATGATAATAAAATTGTTTCTTCTTCAAGTGTCTCAACACATATTTCTGATGGAGAAATAGATAAAGCAAATTCTATGATAGGAAGAACTTTCAAAATTTCTGGAAAAGTTGAAACAGGAGATAAAATAGGAAGAACCATAGGGATACCAACTGCAAATCTATCTGTTTCAAAAGATCTTATTATTCCTGGCGATGGAATATATGCTGTTAAAGTTAATGTGAATAACCAAATGTATAAAGGAGCATTATCTATAGGAAATAGACCTGTAATAAAGACGGATGATTCGAGAAAAATTGAAGTATATATAATAGACTTTAACAAAAATATTTATGGAGAATTAATAGAAATATCAATTATAAGTAAGATTAGAAATCAAGAAAATTATGATTCATTAGACGAATTAAGATTTCAAATTGATAAAGATATTATTCAAATTACAAACATCTTAGAAAATGCCTAATTTCAAAAATATAATTGAAGAATTACGATGGAGAAATGCCTTAAAGGATTTCACTACGGGTGCTGACACTGAATTAATTAATGGAAATATAACCTGTTATAACGGATTTGATCCGACAGCCAAAAGCCTTCATATTGGAAACCTAATACCAATACTAGGCCTTCAAAGGCTTCAAAAGTATGGACACTCGCCTATTGTAATTATAGGTGGTGGAACTGGAATGATAGGAGATCCTTCAGGTAGATCTGATGAAAGAAAATTATTATCTCTAGAAAAAATAGAAGAAAATTTACAAGGAATTAGATCACAGCTAGAAAAATTTCTTGATTTTGATTCCAAAAAAAATCCTGCAAAAATAATAAATAATGCAGAGTGGTTGAAAAAGATTAATCTAATTGACTTTCTTAGAGATACAGGAAAATTTTTCAACATAAATAATATGATGAGTAAAGATTCTGTAAAAAGTAGATTATCTCGAGATGAAGGAATTTCATTTACAGAGTTTTCATACCAATTACTTCAAGCTTACGATTTTTTATACCTATTCGAAGAGTATAACTGTACTTTTCAAATGGGAGGTTCTGATCAATGGGGTAACATAGTTGCAGGAGTAGATTTGATAAGAAAAGTCAACTCTAAAAATAAAGCTCATGGAATCACATATCCCCTTCTTACAACTTCTAGTGGAGAAAAATTTGGAAAAAGTGTAGATGGAGCAGTAACTCTTGATAGTGAAGTAACAATACCATATAAATTATTCCAATATTTTTTCAACTCATCAGATGAAGAAGTTTTAGATTATATAAAATTATTTACAGATATTGACCAAAAAGATTTTGAAGAATTGAAATCAGTTACAATCAAAGAACCATTTAAAAGAGAAGCTCAAATATATCTTGCTAAAGAAATCACATTTCTTGTTCATGGTAAAAAAGGTCTAGATGATGCTCTACGTCAAACAGAGGGTTTGAATAAAGGGAATTGGGAAGTACTTAAGAATACAGACTATGAAGATTTATATAAAAACTCCGATAAATCTTCTAATCTTAGTAGGGAAAAAATTGATGAAGGGATAACTATTCAACATTTGACAGTTGAATTTGATCTTTGTAAATCTCTTGGTGAATCAAAAAGATTGATTTCTCAAGGTGGTATCTCAATTAATGGAAACAAGATATTGGATCCCGAAAAAAATATCGCATATAGTGACCTTAAAGCAGATAAAGTAATAATAATTTCTAAAGGTAAGAAAACTCATAAGATAATAACTGTTGATTGAGAAAAATAAAAATTATCATTAGTATCATATTATGAGTATGAAAAAAGAAAAACTTTTAATTGTCGATGGTCATGCTATGGTTTTTAGAGCATGGTTTTCAATTCCAGAAAGACTTAATTCAAATAATATTGATACTAGAGGAGCTTATGGGTTTATAAACACATTAATAAAATCCATAAGAGAAAATGGAATTACACACATAGCTGTATGTTTTGATACAAAAGCTAAGACATTTAGAGATGAAATTTTTCCAGAATATAAAGCTCAAAGACCGCCTGCTGATCCAGATTTACACAAACAGATACCAATAGCCACAGATTTATTAGATTCATTAGGCATACCGGTATTTGAAAAAGATGGATTTGAAGCGGATGATCTTGTTGGAACAATAAGTTCAATTGCTAATCAAAACCATTTTGAATCCCTAATCCTTACTGGAGACGCTGATCAATTACAACTGGTAAACGAACAAACTAAAGTCTTAATGTATTCTGGATTTGGAGATATTAGGATATATGATCCTGAAAAAGTAAAAGAAAGATACGATGGTTTGGGACCAGAATTTGTAGCAGAAATAAAAGCCTTGGAAGGAGATCCATCAGATAATATTCCTGGTGTTCCGGGAGTGGGAAAAAAAGCTGCTAGAACATTACTATTAGAATTCGGACACTTTGATAATTTATTTGATAACTTAGAAAAAATAGAGAATGTTGAACTTAGAGGCGCAAAAAGAATCCAAGCTATTATGACTGAAAATGTTGAGATTGCAAAGAAATGTTTAGAACTAACAAACATTGTAAGAGATGTTGATATTAATTTTGAAATAAATAAATGTAAATTTTCAAATCATAATATTAATGAAATCATTAGAGTATTCGAGAGTTATGAACTTAGAAATAGTTTAAATAACTTAAGATCAATTATTAATTTTGATGATAATTTATCAGATAATAAATCTATTTTAAATAACTATGAATCTATTCCAGAAGAAAATTTGATTTTAGTAAATGATCAAAATTCCTTTGAAAAAATGTTTAATGACTTAATTAATTCTGACCATTTTTCTTTTGATACAGAAACTACTGGATTAAATACTATAGATGACGAAATTATAGGAATATCATTTAGTAATTCAGAAAACTTAGCATGGTATTTAGTTATAAAACATGACAATGAAAATGTCTTTTTTGATAAAAATATCTACGAGAAGATAAAAGAACTTTTCTTAAATCCCAAAATATCAAAATCAGCTCACAATGCCAATTTTGATTTGATGGTACTAAAAAGTTATGGAATTGATGTGAATAATTTGAATTTTGATACAGTCATAGCAGCATCATTATGTAACAGAAAACGTTTAGGCCTAAAGTCATTATCAGAAGAAATACTCAACATAAAGATGACAAATATAGAAGAATTAATAGGAACTGGAAAAAATCAAAAAACTCTTAATCAAATAGATATTAGTAAAGTTTATAAATATGCTGCAGCAGATTCATTAATAACATTCAAACTAAGAAATTTTTTTATAGAAGAATTAAAAAAATTCGATCAAGAAAACCTTTTCTACAATGTAGAAATCCCTTTAATTAATGAAATTATAGATATGCAGTTTAGTGGAATAAATTTAGATATAAATTTGCTAGAAAATATGTCAAATAAACTAGAAATAGACCTAAACGAGATAGAAAATACTATTCATAATATTTATCCAGAAAAAGAATTCAACTTAAATTCAGGAAAACAACTTTCAGAAATATTAGTAGAAAATCTAAACGCACCACCTATTAAAAAAACTAAGACAGGAATTTCAGTTGATGCAGAAGTTCTTGAAAAATACTCAAAAGATAAAGATCTAGATGAAAGAGTGCAACAAATTTCTTCAGGAATTCTAAAATATAGAGAGCTCGCAAAACTTAAATCTACATACGTTGATTCGTTACCAAGTTTAGTGAGTAAAAAAACAAAAAAAATACACACAACATTTAATCAAATTGGAACTTCTACTGGAAGGCTTTCAAGTCAAAATCCAAATGTACAAAATATTCCTGTGAGATCAAAAATTGGAAAACAAGTAAGATCAGCTTTTATTGTAGATTATAAAAAAAATTATCAAATGCTTTCAGTTGACTACTCACAAATAGAATTAAGAGTTTTGGCTCATCTTTCTAAAGAAGAAAATTTAGTTAAGGCTTTTAATAATGGTGAAGATATACATAATTCAACAGCTAAACTAATGTATGAAACCAATGATGTAAACTCAGAGCAAAGAAGAATTGCAAAAATCCTTAATTTTGGTGTTTTATATGGACTAGGCCCACATGGAGTTGCACAACAAACAGACTTATCAAGAGAACAAGGTAAGCAATTTATTGATTTATATTTTGGAAAATATCCGGGTATCAAGGACTTTCAAAAACTGCAAATTGATAACTCAAAAAAGACTGGCTACTCAAAAACATTGCTTGGAAGAAGAAGATATCTTGAAGATATAAATTCTCCAAATGCTAGAATTAGGGGTTTTGCAGAAAGAATTGCGATTAATATGCCCATTCAAGGAACTGCTGCAGAGATAATAAAAGTTGCAATGATTAAATTAGGTCAAAAAATAAGGTATGAAGGAATGAGATCAAAAATGTTAGTTCAAGTTCATGATGAACTGATATTTGAAGTTGCACCAGGAGAACTTATGGAACTTGGTTCAATGATAAATGAAATCATGCCTGAGGCTATAAAACTTGATGTCCCTGTACTAGTAGATATAAAAACAGGCTCAAGCTGGGGTAGTTTAGAGTAATTTCTTATATAATTAGAATGTTGTTTTAAATATGGAGGGGTGGCTGAGTGGTTGAAAGCGTCTGTCTTGAAAACAGGAGTATCCGTAAGGGTACCGCAGGTTCGAATCCTGTCCCCTCCGCCATATTTTAGCTACTATTATCAATCCACTCATTTTCTAAATCTAAAATTTCCTTTTTAATTTTGTTATAGCTATTTGAAAGTTCTTCTAAAAGTTCAAAATTATCGATATTTTCTAAAGAGCTCATCTTATCTTCTAATTCTTTTTTTATTACAATCAATTTATTGATTTTATTTTCAATTTTTCTACTTTTTTTATTGGACTCATAAATATTTTTGTTTTTATTACCCTTATTTGGTTTTAATTCATCCTTCAAAATATCTTCATAGTCAGAAATATCATCTACGAATAGATTTACCTGACTATCTTTTACTAACAAAATTTGTTCCGCAACTTTTTCAATAATATCTTTATCATGGCTAACCAAAATTATTGCACCTTCAAATTCATTTAAAGAGTTGATCAATGATAATCTAGAATCAATATCAAGATGATTTGTAGGCTCATCCATCAATAACAGATCTGGAGAATGATAACTCATTAGACAAAATAATAGTCTTGTTTTTTCTCCACCCGAGAGATTTTCTATTCTTGTTTCAGATTTTTGCTTATCAAAACCAAATCTTCCTAAAACTCCTCTAATAAACAAATCTGGTTTTTCTGGATCAATTTCAGATAAAACCTGATATCCTGTTTTTTCTAAATCCAGTTCATCTGCTTGATGTTGAGCAAAATATCCTATTTTTAGATTCTTTTTTTTGATAATACTGCCCTTCATAGGATCTAAATTTCCAGCAATCAATTTAATAAGTGTAGATTTTCCGTTACCATTTGCTCCTACTAAAGCAATCCTTGAATCATTTGAAATACTTAAATTAATGTTTTTTAATATGGGAATTCCATCATACCCTGCATCGACTTTATTAATTGTCAGCATTGATGTCCCTAAATTGTTAGGCTTTGGAAATGAAAAACTTATAGTTCTATCACTAATAATTGCATCAACCATATCTATTTTTTCTAAAGATCTTAATCTACTTTGAGCTTGCTTTGCTTTCGTAGCTTTTGCACCAAATCTATCAACAAACTTCATAACCCTTTGCTTAAAAGCTTGTTGCTTTTTAAACATTGCCTCTTGAGCTAGACTTTTTTGGGCAAACTGTGATTCAAATTGATCATAATTTCCTGTATATAAATTTAGGTTATGGTTTTCAACATGAAGAATATGATCAACTGTGCTATTCAATACTTGTCTATCGTGACTAATCATTATGAAAGTCCCCTTAAATTCTTTTAAGAAATTTTCAAACCAAATAACGCTTTCGAAATCTAGATGATTGGTTGGTTCATCAAGAAGAAGTAAGTCAGGATCACTATATAAAGTAGCTGCCAGTCCAACTCTATTTCTCCATCCTCCGGATAACTCATTTATCTTTTTTGATTGATCATCTTTCTTAAAACCAAGTCCTGATAATATATAAGAGGCTTTCCACTCGTCTTTATAAGCATTTTTTTCATCTAAAATTGAGGAGAGTTCAATAATTCTATTTTGATCTTTTGAATTTTCGAATTCTTCTATTAATAATTGAGTTTCAGAATCAGTTGATAAAACATAATCTAAAATGGACAAATTTGTGTTTGGAATCTCTTGTTGAAGGAGTGAAATTTTTTTTCTTTTTTGTAAATTAATCTCACCTTCATCAAGAAGAAGATTTTTATCAATTAGGTTGAATAATGTCGTTTTACCGATCCCATTTTTCCCTACTAAACCAACATGGTAACCTGAGGGTATACTGAAAGAAGCATTTTCAAAGAGTTTTCTATTAGATATTGAGTAAGAAATATTTTTTACATCTAGCATGTAATTGATAAAAAATTTTATTTTTCTCTTCTAGCTAGGTAATTATTAATTAATTGAAGAATAATAAGCCATATAGCTGTTGATCCAAAAACAATAATTAGAGCCCAAAAAGCTTGCATGTTTACTCCTATTTATCCTGATGATTCTCATATGATATTACATTCTTCATAATTGATTCATTATTATTAGTAACTTTTTTGTAAAAAAACAACAATGAAGCAACTAAAATAAAAAAATAAAGAAACTTATGCTCTAAAAGCATTATGAATTTCATAAATATAAGATTTAATAAGATAGTTATCATTAAAATTTTTCAATTCTTATGAATTTACACGAATATCAATCTAGAAATTTATTATCTAAGTACAATATTAAATTTCCTGCAGGAAATTTAGGTACTGATCCTGATGAAATCTATGAAATTGCAAAAAAATTTCAAGGACAAGTTGTTGTAAAAGCTCAAATACATTCAGGAGGTAGAGGAAAAGCGGGTGGCGTAAAATTATGTAAGTCTCCTGAAGAAGCTAAAACATTTGCAAAAGGGATTCTAGGTAAAAAGATAGTTACAGATCAAACTGATTCAGAAGGTGTGATTGTAGAAAAGTTACTAGTTACAGAATTAACTAATATAAAAAAAGAATTGTACTTATCTATAATCATTGATCCAGATGTAGAAGGACCGTCTTTGATTATATCTTCAGAGGGTGGTACAGATATTGAAAAAATAGCAGAAAATAATCCTGAAAAAATCAAGAAAATAAACTTTGATCCTATAATTGGATTAAAGCCTTATCAAATTAGACAAATAGCTTCGGAATTAGATATTCCAAAACCATCTACGGTATCGTTTTATAACCTACTAAATAACTTACAAACAGCATTTAGTCAGATAGATAGTACTTTAATTGAGATCAATCCTTTAGTAATTGATGATAAGGATAATTTAATACCATTAGATTGCAAAATAAATATTGATGACGACAGCTATTTCAGACAAAAAGAAATTTTTGATCTAAGAGATAGAAATCAAGAAAACCCAATGGAAACTAAAGCTAAAGATTTTGATTTGGCTTATGTAAAATTAGACAAAGGAAATGTTGGTTGTTTAGTAAACGGAGCAGGATTAGCAATGGCCACTATGGATGTTACTACAAAATCAGGTTGTTACCCCGCTAATTTCCTAGACGTTGGAGGATCCACTGATAAAAATAAAATTATAGAAGCATTCAAAATTTTAGTTTCAGACGAAAAAGTAGAATACTTACTAATAAATCTATTTGCAGGTATTGCAAGAGCAGATCTTATTGCAGAAGGTGTGGTTGAAGCAGCTAAAGATACAGAATTTAATCTACCTATTATTGTGTGTATGAGAGGAACAAATTCTGATATAGGGTTTAATATCTTAAAAAACTCAGATTTAGATATCCATATAGCTGATAATCTAGGTCACGCAGCAGAATTGTTAACGTCACTAAGTAAAGAGAAGTAATATGCTATTTGATAAAAATACAAAAGTTCTTGTTCAGGGGCTAGGAAAAGATGGTAGCTTTCAGGCAAAAAAATCTATAGAGTATGGGACCAATGTAGTAGCTTGTGTTCATCCTAATAGAAAAGGACAGCTTTTTGAAGAAAAAATTCCTTTTTTTGAAACTGTTATGGAGGCTAAAGAAAAAACAGGTGCAAATGCAGGAGTAATTTATGTACCTGCTCCTTTTGCTATAGACGCAATAATTGAACAAATAGATGCGGGATTAGATTTAGTGGTATGCATAACAGAAGGAATACCTGTACATGATATGGTCAAAGTAAAAAATTATCTTAAGGATAAAAAAACTAAATTAATTGGACCGAATTGTCCTGGTATTATTTCTCCTAAACAAAAAATTAAAATTGGTATTATCCCAGGTGATATTTGTAAATCTGGAGATGTAGGAGTTGTATCTAGATCGGGAACTCTTACCTATGAAGCAATTGCTCAAATAGGAGATGCAGGTTATGGACAATCTTTGTGTATTGGAATAGGCGGAGATCCTATTCATGGCACAAGCTTTATAGATGCTCTAGAATATTTTGAGAAAGATGACAGTACAAATTCTATAGTTTTGATTGGTGAAATAGGTGGAACTAAAGAACAACAAGCTGCAGAATTTATAAAAAATAATATTAGTAAACCTGTTGTTTTTACAATAGCAGGAACTACTGCACCTAAAGGTAAAAGAATGGGACATGCAGGAGCAGTTATTAGCGGGAAAATGGGTTTGGCAAGTGAAAAAATTCTTGCTCTAAAAAATGCTGGGGCACATCATGCAAATGATCCTTCAAAAATAGGGGAAACGCTTAAGAGCATTATTTAGCTTTTTCTAGCCAGTTATATAATGCTGTCCCTATATTTACTATTCTTGCACACTTGAATGGACCATTAACATATTGAATAATAGTACTTCTAGCATATGAAGACATTTTATTTATCGCATTTTCATCTCTTAATTGCATCATTCTATTACCTTCTTCGATAGCGATTTTAGATACACTATTAGCTCCTATAGATATTTCTCCATTTTTTTGAGCTATTTGTAGATGTATTTGCATTAGAGAAAGTAATTTTGGCCAATATGCGAGATGTCTAAAAATCGTAGCAATACCAGGATTTGGTGTATTGGTTCCAAATTTATTAATTTTTAAAATTTCTTCCCAAACTAAATCAGAAATTTCTTCACGCGGGAGTAATCTAGGAATACTTATAGGTTTATGACTTATTTTAATAGTTGGGTAAGGTACATACTTTTTGATTTCATCTGTTACTAAAGCAGATTGAGTTAGCAAGTTTAGACTATTAGATCGATTATAAGCTTTTAGAATAGATTTTATATTTATAAGATCTTCATTAGAAATACCAATTTTTTCTATTTCCTCCAATGAAATAGGTTCTAAGTTAGGGAAAGATGCATCTTTGTGCAGTCTATTTAACGCTGCCTCAGGTTGACCAGTTTCATATAGTGGTTTTACTGCTTTCCAAGATAAATCTAGATCATCAAATGAATCAGCTAGAATTCTCCATATAGATGTAAGCATGGGAATTTTCATTGTAGAACGAATTTCAGAAAAAATTTTAGCTGTTTCGCCTGTTGCATCTGATTCTGCAAGTGCCGTGACTGTGTCATGAATTTTTTCTTTTTTATTCAGTGTTCCCGTAACTTCAAAATTTTTCCATATATCTGATTTTTTTTTCCGGATTTGTTTATAAAGATTTTCTTTATTAATTCTTTTTATTTTTCTGTAATATTCTTCATCATCCATATTTTACTATTTATTTTCTACACTGAATAACCTACTGATCCATCATTTCTCATAGGTATATTTTGTTGAAGCCTTGTTTCGTAGTTATACTTTTTTAGATCATTGAAATTCACATTAATTCCTATTCCTAAACAATCAGGAACAATAATAAAGCCTCCGTCTCTAGCCCAATCGGTTTTGATAACTTTGTTGATATCTGCTTCATCAATAGTTGAATATTCTTGGGTGATAAAATTAGGGATTGAGGCATCTATATTGCAAGCAGCTGCAGTAATAACTGGTCCAAGATAATTATGAGTTACTACTGCTGAATGATAAGACTCTGCTATTGAAGCAATTTTTTTTACATGTGTAATTCCTCCTGCTAAACCAACATCGGGGCGAGCATATTGACTTCCTCCAATTTCGTACATTTCTCTAAATTCCCAAATTGAATGCATTCTTTCTCCATTTGCCATTGGTAATGAAATTTTTTTTGCAATTTCAGATTGAGATTTTATTGAATCAATCTGTATTGGATCTTCATAAAATAAAGGATGAAATTCAAATAATTCTTCTGCTAAAGCAACTGCATTCATTGGTGTAAGTTTTCTATGAATTTCTAGAATAATATCAACTTCAATGCCGGCTCCTTCTCTTAGAGCAGCAACATTATCCTTGGTTTCCTTAATTAGTTGAGATAAAGACATAGATTGATAATTATCTGGCAAAGGGTCTATTTTTATTGCAGTAAAACCTTCCTTTACAGCATCAATAGCATTTAATCGTAATCCTTCAGCTGTAGTTCCTTGATCAGCTGCATCAGGTCTGTCACTACCCATAAGAAGATGTAGTCTTATTTTATCTCTTACTTTACCTCCTAATAATTGCCAAACAGGAGCTTCATAAAATTTTCCTTTTATATCCCATAAAGCTATATCTACTGCACTAATTGCAGCTGAAAGTATAGAACCTCTAAATGGTCCCATTCTATAAAGATACTGCCAATGATGCTCAGTCTTTAATGGATCTTGACCTATAAGATAATCCTTAAAGCTGGATATAACTGCATCAGTTGCTTCCATATATCCCCAACATGCAGACTGCCCAATGCCTTCTATTCCATTATCAGTTACTATTCTTACAAAATGACTATTACCAGAAAGTAATGATTCAACTTTTTCAATTTTCATTTTTGATTTCTTAAGATTTTTATTAAAAGTATCATAATTATTTTTTTTATTAATAGGATAAGATAGAATTTCAATTTATCTACAAAAAAAATAAATGTATAAAGAATCATATATTCATACAAATGATGTCGCAATTAATCTTGCTTCAAGAGTAATGCCAGAAAACAAAACTAATATTTTTTTTGTGCATGGATTCTTAGAAAGATGGCAATCATGGATTAAGATAATGGACCTTATTCCAGAATCATACAATGTTTTTTCAGTAGACTTGAGAGGATTTGGTAGATCTGGAAGAACCCTATCATCTCATAAGAGATCAACTTGGGCAGAAGATATATCAAAGGTAATTGAAAAATTAGAAATAAATAATGTATTTTTAGTTGGGCATTCTTTAGGCGGACCTATAGTTTCTGCTGTTTCACAAATGAATCCCAAACAAATATCAGGTGTAATATTAGAAGACCCTTTTCTTGGATCTCAACCAGTAGATAAAACAGGCAGAGCATCAAGAGGTAAATTAGTAGCAGAAACAGTCGATAATTCTCATAGTTTAGACGAAGCAATTAACAAGCTTAGAAAACTTAGACCTGATTGGAGAGAAGATATTCCTATAGAAATTGCTACTGCAAGAAAATTAACAGATAATTTTTTATTAAGAGTACCTAGAGAGTTTAAGGATGATTTTGATATAGAAGATATTTATGAAAAAGTAAGATGCAAAATATCACTGAACCATTCTAACCCTGATTTTGGTGGAATAAATTCTAAAGAAAAATTAGAAAATATAATAAAAATAAACCCTAATATTCAAGTTATAGAATGGAATAATTCTGGTCATAATATTCACAGAGATTTTCCTGTTGAATTTTCAGAAGGTCTTTTGAGTTATATAGAAAAATGAAAAATTTTCTTGAAATCAACACTAAAAAAATTTCTTATTACAAATATGGAGATGGAGATCCAGTTATTTTGTTACATGGAATAACCAGTTCATCAAATACTTGGAAAGAATTAATTGATGATTTATCAAAAAAAAGAACAGTGTACACAATTGATTTCAGAGGTCATGGTAACTCCGATAATTTTAGTAGCTATATGTGGTCAGATTTTAGTAAAGATATTTTATTTTTTATAGAAAAAATCATCAAAAAGCCTTTAGATTTAATTGGACATTCACTAGGCGCATGCATTGCATCAGAGGTTGCTGCTCTATCGAGATATGATGTAAAAAATTTAATTTTAGAAGATCCTCCTTTTTTTCATGCAAAGAGAGTGGGAGTTGAGGGAGTTAGTAAAAGATTTTCATATAATTTGTCATTAGCAAAGAGCTCTAATTCTATGGAAAATATATACAAAAAGCTATCTGAAAATACTAAACTTTCTAAAGTTAGAAATTTAGATACTATAGCTGAAAACTTGAGTAATCTAGACTATAAAGTTCTTGAAGAAACTATAGATGGTTCAGCATTATCAAATTTTAATCCATTAGAAATTTTTGAAAATATTTCTAATGTAAGAACATTACTAATCGTGGGTGATGAAAAAAAGACAGGCCAAGTTATAATTCAGGAAGAAATTGAAATAATGAAACAAAAAATAAATAATCTACATATAGAAAAATTAGATTGTGGTCATAACATTCATGAAGAAAAATTAAATGATTTTAAAAAATTAGTTTTAGAGTTCTTAAATTAGAGGAAAGTCTATAAAAGTTTGTAAAATAACCATAACTATCAGAGTAAATATTCCTGCAATAACATCATCTCCCAATACACCATAGGCTCTAGGCAATTCCTCAAATTTATTTATTGGAAAAGGTTTGAAAATATCAAAAAATCTAAATATAAAGAATGATATTATGAGAGCGATAATATTATATTCAATAAAAATAATTGGAATAAACATACCTACCCACTCATCAAAAACAACATGATGAGGATCTGGATTTTCCTCAGTAATTGTTCTATTTATTGTATAAATACCAATTGGAATATAAGCAATAAGAATTACTAAGTTTATAATTAAGAAGCTTATTTGACCAATTCCTAAAATATCTATAAATATCCATTTAGAAAGTATAAAAATAATCAAGCAGAATAATGCTGCCCAACTTCCTCCTCCTCTCAAAGGAAAATATCCGATAAAAAAAACAGTTGAAATCAGATTTGAAAAATTGATTTTTTTGACTAAGGGCATAATTTTAAAGATTTTTCATCCAAGATAATGAATCTATTGTACTAACAGATGGTTTGTACTCACATCCAACCCATCCTGAATAACCAATTTTGTCTAGTAAATTAAAAATAGCTGGATAATTTATCTCACCAGTTCCTGGTTCATATCTCCCAGGATTATCTGCAATTTGTATGTGACCAATACTATCAAATAATTCTGTAATTGTTCTAATAAGATCTCCTTCCATTATCTGCATATGATAGACATCATATAAAAGAAATGCATTATGGTGATTTATTTGTTCAATTAGATCCATCGCTTGTTTTGATGTATTTATAAAAAATCCAGGTTGGTCGACAGTATTAATAGGTTCAATTAGTGCCTTAATATTTTTTTCTGCCAATTTTTCTGAAGCAATCTTTTGATTTTCAACTAAAGTTTCAAATATTTCTTCATCATCAAAACCTTGAGGTTTAACTCCTACTCCAGTATTTATACCAATACAGCCAAGAGTAGATGCATAACTAATTCCCAGATCTAATCTTTCTAAAAAAAGATCTTTTTTATCAGGTATTAGTGCCAAATTTGCTTGATCAGTGTCTGGATCGTTCACAGGAAGATTAATAATCACATGTTTTAAATTATGTGTTTCAAGTTTTTCTAATATTTGATCTTTTTCAAGAGAGTATGGTGCCTGTAATTCCACTCCCTTAAATCCTGCTTTAGATGCTTGTTCATATCTATCTATGAGCTCGTACTCATTAAACATAAACTGAAGATTCGCTTCTAACTTAACCACTTTTTTCTCCAATATTTTTCATCCAAGATAGACTATCATCTGTAGATTTTTTTGGATTATATTCACATCCTATCCAACCATCATAATTTTTATCAAGAAAAGAGAATATATTAGAGTAATTTAATTCTCCAGTACCAGGTTCATTTCTACCTGGATTATCTGCAATTTGTATATGACCTATTTGGGATTTATTAGTTTCAAATGTCCTTAAAATATCCCCTTCCATAATTTGCATATGATAAATGTCATATTGAATCTTAACATTTTTTCTATCTACTGCATCAATTATTTCCTTACAATGGTTAGTATTTGATACAAAATAATTTGGAGCATCAACTAAATTAAGACCTTCTACTAATACAGTTATATCTTTATCAATAGTTTGTGCTGATGCATAAGAAACGTTTTCAATCAAGGTGTCATTTAGCTCTTTGTCAGAAAACCTTCCATCATTGATTCCTACTAGAACAGTTAGCCTTTTACAATCTAAAAATGTTGCATATTCTAGAGCTTTATGAACTCCTTCTTGAAATTCTGATTTTCTATCTGGAAAGATTGCAATACCTCTGTCTCCAGACGCAAAATCTCCTGCTGGAAAATCAAAAAGAATTTGCTTAAGATTATTTTTTTCTAACTCATTCTTGATATCTTCCTTTTTATAATCATATGGAAAAAGATATTCAACCCCCTTAAACCCCTTCTGAGATGCTAACTGAAATCTTTCCATAAAATCACTTTCAGTAAACATCATGGATAAATTAGCTGCAAAATTAATCATTTATAACTCCTTTTTTATTATTTATTTATAATATCTGGTTCTTTTAGATAATATTTTGTTTCTTCTTCAAAGATTTTTGCTATTTGAAGTACACCTAAATCATCAAGTTTTTTTCCTACTATTTGAACCCCTGTGGGTAACCCATTTACAAATCCACTTGGAACGCTTATGCTGGGACAACCTGTAACAGTGATTGCATAACAAAGACTCATCCAATCAATATAAGTTTCTAATTTTACACCATCTATTTCATCCACATATTCTTTATTTTTATCAAATGGTAAAACATTAGTCGTAGGAATAACTAGATAATCAAAGTTTTCAAAGAATTCTGCAATATTTACGTCAATAATTGATCTTTGTGCTTCTGCTAACGAAATATCAAGAGAAGATAATGATAGTCCTTTTTCAACATTCCAAATCAAAGTATCTTTCATTTTATCTCTATGATTTTTTATGTGCTCTTTATGTGTATTAGCAAAAGAATAGGCTCTATAAGTCTGGAAAACATTATCAACATTTTCAAGATCTGGATAATTTTCTTCCATAATAAAACCTAAGTTTGAAAAAGTTTTTACAGTATTACTAAAATTTTCTGAAATTTCTTTGCTAACAGGATAGTTCCCTAAATTATGAGAGAATGCTAATTTTATATTCTTAGGATTAGGGGTATCTAATCTAAGAAATTTATCAGGATTTTCGTTGATACTATTTCCTATTCTATTATCATAACCAGCCATTACTGACAATAACAAAGTGAGATCATCAATATTTCTAGCCATAGGTCCATTTACACTATAGTTGTTATAGGTTATGCCACTTGGCAATTGAGGAACTCTACCGATTGATGTTCTAAAACCTACTACATTATTCCAAGCAGCTGGATTTCTTAGTGATCCGCCCATATCACTTCCTTGGCAAAGAGGAGACATTCTCATGGCGAGAGCTGTTCCAGCTCCACCACTAGATCCGCCACAAGTTTTAGTCAGATCATAAGGATTTAAAGTTGTACCAAAAATATCATTAAAGGTTTGAGAACCAGCTCCAAATTCAGGAGTGTTGCTTTTGCCTAATATTATTGATCCAGAATTCTTAATTTTTTCTACAACAAGATCATCTTCTTCAGGAATATCATTTTCATATATTCTTGACCCCATAGTTGTTCTAATACCTTTAGTTTTAGTGAGATCTTTAATAAAAATTGGTATACCTGACAATGGTTTATCAAACTTTTTTTTTGAATCTAATTTTCTTGCTTCTGATACTGCTTGTTCAGGTGTAAAAGTACATATAGCGTTTGTCTTAGTATCATATTTTTCTACTTGATCTATATGAATATTCACTAATTCTTCATTGGAAATTTTGCCTGAGGTAAGCAAATCTTTCATTTGAGTTACCTTAAGATTTAATATTTCCTTCTTATCGTTATCTGAAAAATTAGTCATTTACCACCAAACTTTTCCATCAATATCATTAGCTATCTCAGAAAAATCTTTTTCATATATACCGCTAGATAGATATTTCCAACCTCCATCAGCAAAAATAGTAACTATGTTAGCATTATCTAATCTTTTAGACATTTTTACACAAGTTGCTAATGTAGCTCCAGATGAAACTCCAACAAATAAACCATGCGTCTCCATAACTTTCTTAGTCCAAAAAAAAGATTCTTCAGCCTCAACCATTATTCTTCCATCCAGTTTATCTAAATCTAATATAGGTGGAATATATCCATGTTCTATAGATCTAAGGCCTTGAACAACATCATCGGGATGAGGTGCTGTTGCTATTATTTTTATAGAATCATTTATTTCTTTCAACCTCTTACCAACACCCATCAAAGTTCCACCCGTTCCTAGTCCTGCAACAAAGTGAGTTATATCTGGCATTTGTTTAGCAATTTCTAGCCCCGTAGTGTAATAATGAGCCTTTATGCTTGCCTGATTCCCATATTGAAAAGGCATAAAATATTCAGGGTTTTCTGAAGATATTTTTTGAGCAAGTTTTATTGAACCATTGGTACCTTCTTTTCCATCAGAAAAAATTATTTCTGCACCAAAAGATTTCAGTAAAGAAACTCTTTCTTGGCTAACAGAATCTGGCATAACAGCAATCATCTTATATCCTTTGATTTTAGAAATCATAGCCAATCCAATCCCAGTGTTACCTGATGTTGGTTCAATGATTGTTTGACCCGGAGTAATTTTACCTTCTTTTTCAGCGTCAAAAATCAAGCATTTTGCTACTCTGTCTTTAATAGATCCTGTTGGGTTTTCACCTTCAAGTTTTGCGTAAATTCTAACGGTACTATTTTGACTTAAAGAAGATAAATCAACTAGACTAGTATTTCCTATATTTTTTAACTGCCCAATACTAAAATTGTCTATATTTAATCTTGTTTTCATTTATTAGCTAACTACTTTAACACCACAAAAGATTTCGTAATCAATCAATTCAGTAACTTCTGGGTTATCTCCACATAATTTACAATCAGGATTCTTTCTGACTTTAATCTCTCTGAATTCCATTCCTAGAGCTTCTATTAATAACATTCTTCCTGCTAATGGCTCTCCCACGCCTAAAATTAGCTTAATTGTTTCTAAAGCTTGAATAGACCCTACAAGTCCAGGCAATGCTCCAATTACTCCAGCTTCAGCACAACTAGGAACTTCTCCTGGAGGAGGAGGATCAGGAAATATACACCTATAACATCCTTGACCTGGAATATAAGTTGTTGCCTGTCCGTCAAAAATCAATATAGCTCCATCAACAAGTGGTTTTTTTTGCAAGAAAGCTGCATCATTTACCAAATATCTAGTTGCAAAATTATCTGCGCCATTAATGACTATGTCATAGTCATTCATTATCTCAAAAGCATTGGTAGAATTAATTGGCTCTTCATGAATCGTGACATTTATATCTGGATTATGAGCAAGTAATGTTTCTTTAGCAGACTCAACTTTTCTCTTTCCTACATCTGAGTCCGTATGCAGAATTTGCCTCTGAAGATTTGATACATCCACTACATCAAAATCTACAATTCCAATATTCCCTACTCCTGCTAATGCAAGGTATAAGGAAACAGGGGAGCCTAGCCCTCCTGCTCCTATTATCAAAACTTTTGAATCCAACAAAGCTCTTTGTCCTCTGCTTCCTACGTTCGGCATTATCAAGTGCCTACTATATCTTTCTACCTGAGCCGGACTTAATGGTGATATTGACATTTTTTTCTCCAAATACTTCTTAAAAAAAAACCCCCTTAGCTGGGGGTTCGAACAATTATTAAACTATACTTTCAATAGCTCGAACACTAACTATTGCAACAGCTTACTAAAATTGTATTTAAATATTTCATAAACTTTATTATATATAAAATTTATTAATTTAATATTGATTAAATAATAAATAAGTATAAAAATACAATCATAAATTATATTCTAGGAGTGTATTATGCCATCTGGTAAAAGACTTGAAGGGAAAGTAGCAATAGTTACTGGCGCAGGAACAAGAGGAGAAATAGCGGGTACGGGTCAAGCAGCTGCAATTTTGATGGCTAGAGAAGGTGCAAAAATATTACTTTCAGACATTGATATAAATAATGCTGAAGAAACACTAAGTGTAATAAAAAAAGAGGGTGGTGAGGGTAAAATTTTTATAGGTGATGTAACCTCTGAAAAAGATTGCGAGTCTATGATCAATGAAGCTGTAAAAGAATTTGGTAAGTTAGATATTTTATTTAATAATGTGGGAGGTCCTGGCAGTGGGATGGTAACAGAAATTGAAGAAGAAGATTGGCATAGATCTATAGACCTTAACATAAAGAGTGCTGTTATGGGTTCAAAATATGCAATTCCAGCAATGGAAAAATCAGGAGGTGGATCTATAATCAATGTTTCATCTATTGATGGTACTCAAGCAGGTTCTACTAGAAATGTTCCATACTCTATTTCTAAAGCTGCTATTTCACATCTTTCTAGAATTATGGCCGTTCATCACGGTAGGCAAAATATAAGAGTAAATTGTGTAGCTCCAGGTCACGTATATGGAGCATTTCCAAATAGATTTAAGAAAATGGATGATGACTGGAGAGATCTAAGGAGAAAGGCTGGACCTCTAGGAACAGAGGGAACTGCTTGGGATGTAGGTTGGGCGGTTGTATATCTTGCTAGTGATGAAGCTAAATGGGTTACAGGAGTAATTTTACCTGTAGACGCTGGAGTGCAAGCTGCTTCTCCTTTATCAATGTGGGATGAGCTTAACGAGGATAAAGGCCCTAGAAAGCATTTTGAGTATTAATATTTAGATTCCATATATTTCTTCAGCATTCTTGAAAAAAAATGCATTTTTCTCAACCTCAGAAAGATCTTTAGTAATCTCAATATATGTATTTATAACCTTTGAATAATCGCTGTATAGTCCGTCAACTGGCCAGTTTGTAGCAAATATTGTTCTTGAAATACCAAAAAGATTCATACAAGTTTCAACGTATGGAAGTATAGAGTCTTTTGTCCAATGATGATCTCCCATACCTAATCCAGAAATTTTACAAATTATATTGTCAATCTTAGAAATTTTAGCCATTCCTTTTTTCCAATTATCGAAGTATTCTTTGGTTCTAAAATCAGGGTTACCAGCATGGTCTAAAACTATTTTTATGTTTGGAAAAGTTTTTGCTAAATCAGCAAGTTTGTCCATTTCTTCCCATCTAGCTGCAATACTAGATATAAGACCATATTCTTCTTGAATCTTAAAACCTTCTCTGAAATCTTTATCAATCAAGTAATCTCCATAAGAGAAATCTCTAATTCCTTTGAAATGTTCATATTGTAGGTGTTGCTCTATAACATCTCGTGCATCTTTAGCTTTAAGATCAACATGACCGACTATTGCGTTTGGAATTCCTGTGTTTTTATATACTTCCTCTAGCCATCTTGTTTCTTCCACTGGGTCATCTGATCCTATGGCTGCTTGTACATGAATAGCCTTATACATTCCTAAAGGTTGTGCTTCTTTTATGAAATCACTAGCAAGATAATTTCTCGTTCCTAATTCTCTTAAAGGAACATCTTCATCAGGTTGCCAGTGACCATAATGTAATTTTGGATGTTTCATATCATAAAAATGAACATGAGAATCTAAAAACTTAAAACCTTCTTTAGTCAATAGTTGCTCCTCCATCAATTACAAGTTCTGTTCCTGTTATATATGATGCTTCATTAGAAGCTAAAAAAAGTGCTCCATATGCTATTTCCTTGGGATTTCCTATTCTTTTTAGAAGGGAATCATTGCCAAAATCTTTATATGCCTTCTCTGGGTCTAATCCTAATGATTCTATATGTTTATCTGTAGCCCTAGTTCTGATAGATCCAGGACAAATAGAGTTTACTCTAATCTTATAATTAGCTAGATCCATAGCTAAGCATTTTGATAATTGAATTACTGCCCCCTTTGAAGTGTTATAAGGAACAAATTCAGGTTGTGCAATAAAAGATGAAACTGAAGCTATATTAATAATTGAACTATCTTTTCCTTTTTTTAGAGATTCTAAAGATTGCTTAACACAGTTTGCATAACCTATAACATTTACCCCTAAAACTTTTTCCCAATCTGATTTAGTGACATCTTCTATTTTTCCAAAAACAAAAGCGGCGGCGTTGTTTACTAAAATATTTATATCTCCAAACTGATTAATTGAATCCTTTACAAGCTTATCTACTGAATCTATATCAGAAGTGTCAACTTGGATAAATTTAGCATTCCCTCCAGACTTTCTAATATTTGCTACTGTTTCAAGGCCTGATTCTTTTTCTAAATCAGCAACTACTACGTTGGCTCCTTCTTTAGCAAAAAGTTCTGCAATTGCTCTCCCGATTCCATTCCCACTTCCGGTTATTAAAGCATTTTTATTTTCTAGTCTCATATCAACCTCATATTTCAATCTAAGTGAAAAACTTCTTCTATCTCCATCATTGATTCATCAGGAGCTGCTCCTTCAGGAATTTCAAAATATGGAGACATGAGTTCTTGCCATTGATTATTAATTGATTCTTTAGACATTCCTTCTAAAGATTTAGCAAAAGATTCTTCTGCCTCAAAGTAACCAAACATTAATCCATCTTTTCTCATAAACAAAGAATAATTATGCCATCCATTTCTTTGAAGAGCAGCCTTCATTTCAGGCCATACATTTTTGTGGTGTTTTTTATATTCCTGAATAAAATTTTCACGAACTTTTAGTATAAATCCTACTCTTTTCAAAAAAA